>Ga0172380_10009390_pt1 | contig 10431 bp, 13 predicted proteins | sample Leawe162metaG_FD_119747 | JGI IMG/M metagenome (GOLD analysis project Ga0172380, IMG submission 119747) | Leachate microbial communities from a municipal landfill in Southern Ontario, Canada - Leachate well 162 metaG | ecosystem: Engineered > Solid waste > Landfill > Unclassified | place...
CAACCACATTCTTGGACAACGCCACGAACTACTCATCGTCGTGATGGACAATGTCGACCGGCTCGACTTGCGTACCCAACTCGATATTTTCCAGCTCACCTTGTGGTTCATGGCTCAGACGAGGGCCTTTGTCGTCCTTCAAATGCGCGACGAGACCTACGAGCGGTTCAAGACCAAGCCGCCGTTGGACACCTTCCGCGCCGGCATTGCATTCCACATTTCGCCGCCGCGCTTCATCGACGTGGTGAAAAAGCGGCTCGACTTGAGCCTTGAGTATCTGTCGGCGCGCTCCGCCCAAACGCAAAGCTATGCCCTGCCATCTGGTGCGCGCATTGTGGTGCCCACGTCCGAGCTTGGCCGTTTTTTGCAGGAACTTTACGTCGAGCTTTTCGAACGGCGCAGAAACATTTCCCGCGTCATGGAAAGCCTCGCCGGCAAGGACGTGCGTCGAGCCCTCGATATGTTTGTGAGCATCATCACCTCCGGCCATTTGGGCGAAGATGCGATGACCTCGCAAGTCCGGGGCGGCAGAGAGATTAGGATTACGGAGCACAATCTGATCAAGATTCTAATGCGCACCGACTATCAGGTATTCAGTGACCATAGCGGCTTCATTTCTAACCTGTTTCACTTTGAAAACGAGTGGGTTAGGCCGTCAAATTTCCTAATTGTCGAAGTCCTTTACTACCTTGCGCTGCATCGAAAGCGGGTCGGTCAGATCGGCGTCGAAGGTTACTTTACCGTCGAGCACATTTGTGAAGAGATGCAGCGGCGTGGCTATGATCCGCTCGATACCGCAAAGGCAATCACTCACGTGCTGTCCCGCTATTTGATCGATGCAGACCACATGGGGAACATCTCGGTCGGCCCCTCAGACAGCGTTAAGATCAGCGCGTCGGGCTATATCCACCTGCGGACGCTGCTAGAGCGCATCGAGTACCTTTATGGCGTTCTGCCCGTCACTCGCATAACCGACGAGCGGACCATTGACCTGTTTGCAGACGCGATCAAGCGAGAGCTACGTTTGGGCGATCTGTCTGCGCGCGCTAAGATTCAGGTGGTTGAAGTGTTTCGCCGGTATCTCGGGAACCAGGCCAAAGAGTTTGCCGAGGCCGCCGGCATAAAGTTCGACCTCAACGATCGCACGTCAGGTGCGGCTTACGCACTGCGCGCGATGGATCATGCCATTTCCCGCTACTACGATCGAGCTAAGGGCGACGTGAACGCCGATCCTCTCGACTAGTCGGTCTTCAATGCTGTTCCGATACAGCGGGGGAGTGCCGCGGGTCTCTGGGCAAGGGTCAACCGGCGGCTGGATTAGCACCGCATCTGAGCAAAGGCTGACTAGCGACGGTAGTCAATGTCCGCATCTGGCGCAAAGCAGTCATGCCGAAACTCGGCCCAGGCGCGACGCGGCCAAGCCCGGCCGCCATTGCGCGGCTGCCGTCACAGTCTCCTCCTCCGCGCTCTCACTCGCGGCCGGGGCTTGCCCCCAGCGCGGCGAGAAGCTTGTCCAACTGTTCGAACTGCTCGGGCAGCATGCCGCCTTCCATCGCCTCGAGCGCTGCCTTCGAGGGATAGAGCTCGTGGAGGGTCAACAGGGTCCTGCCGTCCTGTTCCTCGAAGGTCACCGTGGTCACGGCGCCGTCCGCATCCTCTTCATTGGTCCAGACGAGGCGCGCGTTCGGGATCACCTCGATATATTTGCCGAAGAATGCAAAGGAGCTGGCTTCGTCCTGCCCGAACTCGAGGCGGTAGCTGCCGCCGGTGCGCACGTCCATCTTGCAGGAGCGCAGGGGAACGCCCAGCGACTGCGGCGCCCACCAGCGCATGAACAGCTCGGGCGTGGTCCAGGCCTTGAAGACGATACGTGCCGGGGCGTCGAAGATCCTGGTGACGACCATTTCGCGGTCGGACGTCCGTTCCACGCGCGTGGGCCTTTTTACGGAGGCATCTGCTTCAGTTTTCGCGTCCATCGCCCTGCTCCTTCCGTTTGAGTTCCTCGACAATTTCGTCCAGCCCGGCGAAGCGCGCTTCCCAGAGCCGGCGGTAGCCCTCGATCCAGGCCGCCTCTTCCTCCAGCCGGCCGAGGCCGAGCCGGCAGGTGCGCACGCGCCCGACCTTGCGCGTGGTCACGAGCCCCGCCCGCTCCAGGACGCCGACGTGCTTTTTCATGCCCGTGAGGGTCATGCGGAACCTGCCGGCGAGCTCGGTGATCGAGGCGTCCGAACGCGCGAGCTGCAAGAGAACGCCGCGGCGGGTCGCGTCCGAGAGGGCGGCGAAGGAGGCGTCGAAGCGGGTTTGATTATGCTGAACCATGTGGTTCAGTATATACCCGGACGGGCGGCATGCAAGGGGCGAAGCGCATGAGGAACCCGGCGCCATCCGTGGGCGCTGCACGACCCCCTCCCCGACCCTCCCCGCGCTGACGCGGGGGAGGGTGTTCTGTCCGGCGTACCTGGCATGATCTCGCCCCGCCGACCGGCCGGCACCCTCCCCCTTGCGGGGAGGGTCGCGGAGGGGGGCCCGCGCGGCGGATTTAGTTCCTGGTGACGTTACCCCCACCCGGCCCGACCTCTCGGCCGGGCCACCCTCCCCGCAAGGGGGAGGGAGGGGCGCGGCGCGGCGTCCGGGCATGCGCGCGGTTCACGCCTCCGGCAGCAGGGCGGGGTTCCAGACGACTTCCCACAAATGGCCGTCCGGATCGCGGAAGTAGCCGGCGTAGCCGCCCCAGAACGTGTCGCCGGCAGGCTTCACGATGCTCGCGCCGGCGGCCGCGGCCTGGGCCATGACGGCGTCGACGGCGGCCGGCTCGCGCACGTTGTGGCCGATCGAAAAATCGGTCGGCGCGGACGGGGATGTGACGAGGCCGGTGTCGTGGGCGAGCGAGGCGCGCGGCCACAGGGCCAGCCTCAGGCCGCCCTGAAGCTCGAAGAAGGCGACGGCGCCGTGCTCGAACTCCCGTCCCACGATGCCGTCGGTGCGGAGGCCGAGCCCGTCGCGATAGAAGCGGACCGCCCGCTCGAGGTCGTCGACGCCGAGCGTCAGGACGGAGATGCGCGGCCGCACGATCGGCCTCAGGGGTAGAGGCGCTGGCGCGTCCACGGCGCTGCGGCGTCGGGCCGGGTGAACAGCACCCGGTCGTGCAGCCGGAAGGCGCCGTCCTTCCAGAACTCCATCTGCTCGGGGACAAGGCGGAAGCCGCCCCAATGCTCGGGGCGCGGCACCGGCTCGCCGGCCGGCAGGCTCTGCTCCAGCGACTCGACGCGGGCCATGAGCGCGTCCCGGCCGGCGAGCGGCCGCGACTGCAGCGAGGCGTGGGCACCGATCTGGGAGATGCGCGGTCGCGTGGCGAAATAGGCGTCGGCCTCGGCCGGCGAGACGATTTCGACGGGGCCGCGCAGCCGGACCTGGCGGCGCAGCGACTTCCAGTGGAACAGCAGCGCCGCCTGGGGATGGGCGAGCAGCTCGGCGCCCTTGGCGCTGCCGAAATTGGTGAAGAAGACGAAACCGCGGCGGTCACGGGCATTGAGCAGCACGATGCGGGCATCCGGAAGCCCCGTCGCGTCGACACTCGCCAGCGTCATGGCGTTGGGATCGTTGACTTCGCCGGCCTGGGCCTCGGCAAACCATTCCTCGAACAGCAGGAAGGGATCGATATCGCCCGTATCGGCATCGTCGAAGAGACGTTCGGAGAGCGTGGCAGTCGGCATTTTCGCTGTGTCCCGCAATGTCTTGGCCGCTCTGGACAAGGCCGAGGGCCGTCGCCATATAGAATGCGAACCGACGGCGTGGCAACCGTCTGCGGGCTATCCGCAGCACGGCCGGGCGCCGGATGCGTGCGTGCCGCGGGCCGAATCGATGCTACGTTTCGCCACGGGCACGTCCCGATTCGACAGGATTGACATGCGCGACCCTTATACCGTGCTCGGGGTGCCGCGGTCCGTGAGCGACAAGGACCTGAAGTCCGCCTATCGCAAGCTGGCAAAGGCGCATCACCCCGACCAGAACCCCGACGACCCGAAGGCCCACGCGAAATTTTCCGAGATTTCGTCGGCCTACGACTTCCTGTCGGATTCCGAGAAACGGGCGCAGTACGACCGCGGCGAGATCGACGCGGACGGACAGCCCAAATTCGCCGGCTTCGCGCGCGGCGCCGGCGGGGCGCGGCGGGGCGCCGGCGCACAGGCGGGCGGGTTCTCGGCCGAGGACATCCTCAAGGAGTTCATGAGCGGCTTCGGCGGACAGCCGCGCGGCGCCGGCCGCGCCGGCTCGCAGCAATGGGACCCGTTCATGGGCACGGGCGCCGGCGGCGGCTTCCGCACCACCAGCCTACGCGGAGACGACGTCAACGTCACCGCCGCGGTGTCGCTCGAGGATGCCCACAAGGCGGCGAGCGTGCCGCTCAGAATGCCGAACGGCAAGGTGCTGAACGTCAAGCTGCCGGACAAGGTGGAGGAAGGCCAGCAGATCCGCCTCAAGGGCCAGGGGCTCGCGTCCCCGGCCGGTGGCGAGGCGGGGGACGCCATTGTCACGGTCAAGTTCGAGCGGCACCGCCACCTGCGGCGCGACGGCAAGGATTTGCGCACCGACCTGCCGATCACGCTGTACGAAGCCGTCCTCGGGGCCAAGGTGCGGGTGCCGACGCTGGACGGTCCGGTGGAGCTCAACCTGCCGCCCGGCGTGAACACCGCCAAGGCGCTGCGGCTCAAGGGCAAGGGCCTGCACGCCGACGGCGATCTCTACGTCCAGCCCAAGGTGGTGCTGCCCCAGGGTGGCGATCCCGATCTCGAGAGCCTGATGCGGTTCTGGCGCGACCAGAAACCCTATAAGGTGCGCGACAGCTAGCCGCGCGGCGCCGCGGCGCGGCGCAGGCGGTCGTTGATGGCCTCGCCCAGCCCGCGAAGCGGGATCGGCGCCACCGCGATGGCGGCGGCCTCGCCGTCGAGTTCGTGCAGCATGCAAAAGAGGTTGCGGGCAGCCTCGCGCAGGTCGCCGGCGGGCGACAAATTGCGGTACGGCCCGCCGATACCGGCCGGCATCGGGCCGAAGGCAAGAAACGCTTCGCCCGGGCGCGGCGCCGCGGCATCGAGGCGCAGGGCGGCATCGGGCGCGTAGTGGCTGGCCAGCATGCCGGGTGCGGCGACGGCAGAGCCCGCGGCGGCGACGGCAAGCGGCCGGCCGATTTCGGCCTCGATCTCCTCGCGCGGCAAGGCCCCTGCCCTGAGCTGGATCGCTTCTTCGTCCCGGATGGCGAGGATGGTGGATTCCACCCCGGCGGTGCAGGGGCCGCCGTCGAGCACCGGCACGCGGCCGTGGAAGTAGTTGCGGACCTGCTCGGCGGTGGTCGGCGACAACCGGCCCGAAGGATTGGCCGACGGGCCGGCCAGCGGCGTGCCGGCGGCAGCGATCAGCGCCTGCGCCAAGGGATGGGCGGGGACGCGGACGCCGACGGTTGCGAGCCCCGCGGTCACCAGATCGGACAGCGGCGAGCCGGATTTCTTCGGCAGGACGAGGGTCAGGGGCCCGGGCCAGAAGCGGGCGGCGAGCCGGCGCGCCAGCGGCGTGAAGTCCACCAGCGTCTCGGCCATGGCCAGATCGGCGCAATGGACGATCAGCGGATTGAAGCGCGGCCGGCCCTTGGTCTCGTAGATCGACAGCACCGCCTCGGAATTGGTGGCGTCGGCACCCAGGCCGTAAACCGTCTCGGTGGGAAAGGCGACGAGCCCGCCCGCCTTCAAAAGGCCTGCCAGATGAACGATTGCCAACGGATCCTGAACGACGGCGGGCATGGGGCGTGTTTGACAAGCCAGGCGGGCCGCGTCAAGGAATCGAACGAAGGATTTCGTGCCCATCCGGAGCGGTTGTGACCACCCTGCTCGTCAGCCAGCGCAATTTCGAGAGCCACGTGACGCCCGACGGGCACCCCGAGCGGCCGGACCGGCTCAGGGCCGTCGAAGCGGCGCTGAGCGCGGAGCGCTTTGCGCCGCTGCTGCGCAAGGACGCGCCGTCCGCCGACCTCACCCTCGCCGAACTGGTGCACGCGCCCGGCTATCTCGAGGCGCTCAGGCGGGCCCGGCCGGCGGAAGGGATCGGACGGATCGACGAGGACACCTTCATCTCGTCGGGCTCGCTCGACGCCTGCGCCACGGCGCTCGGCGGGGCGCTGCTGGCGCTGCAGGCGGTGGCGCTCGGCGAGGCGGCAAACGCCTTCTGCGCGGTGCGACCGCCGGGGCACCACGCCGAGTTCGAGCAGCCCATGGGCTTCTGCCTCGTCAATACCATCGCCGTCGCGGCCCGGCAGGCGCAGCGCATGCACGGCGCCGAGCGCGTGGCGATCGTCGATTTCGACGTGCATCACGGTAACGGCACACAGGACATCTTCGAGGCCGACGCCTCGGTGTTCTACGCCTCGAGCCACCAGATGCCGCTGTTTCCCGGCACCGGCTCGCCGCTGGAGCAGGGGGTGGGCAACATCCACAATTTGCCGCTCGCGGCGGGCAGCAACGGCGCAGTCATGCGCGAGGCCTACGACGCCCGGATATTTCCGGCGCTCGAGGCCTTCCGGCCGGATTTCATCCTGGTGTCGGCGGGGTTCGACGCCGACTACCGCGACCCGCTGGCGGGGCTCAACTGGGTCCCCGAGGACTTCGCCTGGCTCACCGGCCGGCTGCTGGAGATCGCCGATCGCTGCTGCGAGGGAAGGATGGTGTCGCTGCTCGAGGGCGGCTACGACCGCAACGGCCTCGCCGACGGGGTGGCGGCGCATGTCGCGGCCCTGATGGGCGCCGCTTGAGGACTGGCACCTTCCTCTTGTGGGAGGCGGCGGCGACGGGATAGGACAAACCTGTACATGAGCGAATCCGCAACGAGGACCGACTTGCCCGAGACCGACAATGAAGACGTCAAGGCGATGAGCTTCGAGACGGCGCTGGCCGAACTCGAGCGGATCGTCGCCGCGCTCGAGGGGGGCAAGGCGCCCCTTGCCGAGTCGATTGCCATCTACGAGCGCGGCGAGGCACTGAAGGGCCATTGCGAGGCGCTGCTCAAGGCCGCCGAGGCGCGCATCGAAAAGATCACCCTGTCCCGTGACGGCCGGGCGGTGGGCACCGAGCCGCTGGACGGCGAGTAGCTGCATTCATCACTATGCCGTGACCGCGGCAATTGCGGACGCGCCGGCGCTATAAGGCGTCGCGCAGCAACGTGAGCAAGAAATGACCTCAGACTCGTCTCCCGCCCTCGCCCGCTTCCGCCTGATCCTGTGGGGCCTCGTCCTCGTCGCCGCCGTGGGCGCGACGGCACTGTTCCTGTTCAAGCCGCCGGTCAACCCGCTGGGGGTCACGGGCAAGCCCTTCGCGATGACGACGACGACCGGCGAGAGGTTTACCGAACAGGACCTCAAGGGCACGCCGAGCCTCGTCTTCTTTGGGTATACATTCTGCCCCGACGTGTGCCCGACGACGCTGGCCGAGACGGTGGTGTGGAAAGAGGAACTGGGGATCACGACGAGCGACCTGCGCACCATCTTCGTCACCGTCGACCCCGAGCGCGACACGAGGGAGGTGCTGGCCGACTATCTTGGCGGGTTCGACCCCGAGGTGATCGGGCTCGTCGGCACGCCGGAGGAGACCATCATGGCCAAGGCTGCGTTCGGCGCCATGTCCGAGAAGGTCGACAGCGGCGACGAGTTCTACCTCGTCAACCACACCGCGAGCGTCTTCCTGATGAACCGGGAGGGCGCGTTCGAAGGCACCATCGCCTATGGCGAGGCCAAGGACACGGCGGTGGCAAAGATCAAGCGTCTGATCGGGGGATGAGCGGCCGGCGCCGCCTCGACCAGGCGATCGAGGCGCGCGGCCTGCTGCCGAGCCGGGCGCGGGCCCGAGACGCCATCCGGCGTGGCACCGTCGCCGTCAACGGCCTCGTCGCCAGCAAGCCGAACCAACAGGTGTCCGACACCGATGCCATCGCTCTGGCCGACCCCGCCGCGGCCTACGTGTCGCGGGCGGCGCTGAAGCTGATCGCCGGGCTCGACGCCGGCGGCATCGCCGTAACCGGGAAGACCTGCCTCGATCTGGGGGCGTCGACCGGGGGCTTTACCCAGGTGCTGCTCGAACGCGGCGCGCGGCGGGTTTATGCCGTGGACGTGGGGCATGGACAGTTGCACGAGCGCATCGTCGCCGATCCGCGGGTGGCGGCCATGGAGGGCGTCAACGCCCGCGACCTGGGGCGGACGGAGATTCCGGAGCCGATCGACCTGCTGGTGTGCGACGTCAGCTTCGTGTCGGTCACCAAGGTGCTCGCGGCGCCGCTGGTGCTGTGCGCGCCGGAAGCCGACGCGGTCATCCTGGTCAAGCCGCAGTTCGAGGTGGGGCGCGAACACGTTGGCAAGGGCGGCATCGTCGGCGACGCGGCGGCGATCGCTTCGGCCACCGCGGACGTGGCCGCATTCATGGCCGCGCACGGCTGGGAGCTAACCATCGCCCTGCCCTCGCCCATCGCCGGCGGCGACGGCAACCGGGAGACGGTGGCGGTGTTCAGTCGTCGCTAGACGGAAACCCTACCCCGCCGTCGCGGCCGGTCTGGCCGCGGTGGCGCAGGAAATGATCGGCCAGCACCACCGCCATCATGGCTTCGCCGATCGGTACGGCGCGGATGCCCACGCACGGATCGTGCCGGCCCTTGGTGACGATTTCGGCGTCCTCGTTGGCGGTGGTGACGGTGCGGCGCGGGGTAATGATGGAGGAGGTCGGCTTGACGGCGAAGCGCACCACCACGGGATCGCCGCTGGAAATGCCGCCGAGGATACCGCCGGCCTTGTTGGAGGTGAAGTGGGGCCCGGCATTGCCGGCCCGCATTTCGTCGGCGTTCTCGGTGCCGGTCAGCGCCGCAGCGGCGAAGCCGGCGCCGATCTCGACGCCCTTTACGGCGTTGATCGACATCATCGCCGCGGCGAGATCGGCGGAGAGCTTGCCGTAGATCGGGGCGCCCCAGCCGGGGGGCACGCCCTCGGCGACGACTTCGATCACCGCGCCCACCGAGTTGCCTGATTTGCGGATGGAGTCGAGATAGGTTTCCCACTGCGCCGCGGCCCTGGGGTCGGCGCAGAAGAACGGGTTCTGGTCCACTGCCGCCCAGTCGAAATTGGCGTAGTCGATCTTGTGCGGGCCCATCTGCACCAGCGAGGCGCGGATGGTGACCTGCGGGATGACGAGCCGGGCCACGGCGCCGGCGGCGACGCGGGCCGCGGTTTCGCGCGCCGAAGCCCGCCCCGAGCCCTTGTAGTCGCGGATGCCGTATTTCTGCTGGTAGGTGAAATCGGCGTGGCCGGGCCGGTACTTGTCCCTGATCGCCGAATAGTCCCTGGAGCGCTGGTCGGTGTTCTCGATCATGAGCGAGATCGGGGTGCCGGTCGTCCTGAGCACGCCGTCACGCTCGTCCTCGAAGGTGCCGGAGAGGATGCGGACCCGGTCCTCCTCGCGCCGCTGCGTGGTGAAACGCGACTGGCCCGGCCGGCGCCGGTCGAGATCGCGCTGGATCACCTCTTCGCTGATCGGCAGGCCCGGTGGGCAGCCGTCGACGACGACGCCCAGCGCCGGCCCGTGGCTCTCACCCCAGGTGGTGAAACGGAACATGTGGCCGAAGGTGTTGAAGCTCATGCGGTCGCCCTCAGGATGGGGCGGTAATAGGGGCGGCGGGGAGGGGCGTCAATCAATCCTCGAGCCCCCGGTCCAAGCGACGACGTAGTTCTGGATATACCTCGTCGCGCCTGCCTATTCCGACGACAAAGATGACCAGGACATTGTCTCTCACCTCATAGACCAACCTGTAGCCCGCACTGCGGAGCTTGATCTTGTAGAGGTTGGCCACGCCGCCAAGCCGGGCAGCCGGGACGTGAGGATTTTCAGCGCGGCGTTTGAGGACCTTGGTCAACTGCTCGCGGACTGTCGCTCCGAGCTTGTTCCATTCCTTGCGGGCATCGTCGCTAAATATCACCCGGTAGGTCATCCAGCGACACCTCAATCCCCTGCTGACCCCGGCGCTCCTCGGCCAGCTCGATTGACCTCAGATCGTCGAGGCTCTCAAGAATCCCGTCCCAAGCTTCCGGCGAAATAACATAGCCCACGACCCGGTTATGACTGAGAATGGCAACTGCCTGCGCTTCGGCTGCCTTCATCACTCCGGCAGGGTTTCGCTTTAGATCCGAGATGCTGACGGCAACGTCAGCGTCGATCCGTTGCCCGATATGGTTCATAATTCAGCTCCAGATTTGGTTCGAAATATAGGTCCAATTTCTGCAGCCTACAACCTCAATCGTCCCAGCTGGCGCCGGCGGGGTAGACGGTCGCCCGCCCCTCGGCGAAGTGCACCACCGAATCCTGCGGCGGGAACCAGTTGACCGCCTCGTCGACGGGGAAATCCTCGATCAGC
>Ga0172380_10009391_pt1 | contig 10431 bp, 12 predicted proteins | sample Leawe162metaG_FD_119747 | JGI IMG/M metagenome (GOLD analysis project Ga0172380, IMG submission 119747) | Leachate microbial communities from a municipal landfill in Southern Ontario, Canada - Leachate well 162 metaG | ecosystem: Engineered > Solid waste > Landfill > Unclassified | place...
CGCTCGAGGCGAAACCAGAAGAAAGGCCAATGAAACAGTTGGAGCCAAGTACAAAGTCACAGGTACTGCCCTCGGGCAGGCAATTTCCAGCCGCCTAGAGAAACTCCACGTCGGTGGCGATTTCTGGACCAAACTGGTTGAGGGCGAGCCACGTTGGCAGAAAACGCAGAAGGACATCGAGGCACAGGTCAACTCAGGCAGACCCGAGCAACAGGCGTTGGAGTCAATCGCCCAAACCTTCAACCATCTTCCTGGGATCGGTAGCTATCTCTTCACTGCCGAGATCGTCAGGAACGCCATCGACATCCACAGTGGGGTAAGGGGGCCTAGTGTTAGGGGAGCCAATAGGGGTAAAGGGAGGAAGCAACTTCCCGATCCTGTTCCGCCACCCATACCACCCGAACCCGATCCGCCGCCGCCCACGCCAGGTTCCTTCCTTGACCCCATGAGGCTAGCCATCCTGCTTCCGGATATCAGCGGACTAGACCTCGCCCAGCACGATGCGACCGAAGTTAAGCGGGCTGTGTTTGAGATCTTCGGTGAGCCAGCCGCCTGCATCTTGGCAGGAGGATGCTGTGCTCTCGAACCGCACGAGGAAATTGTCTCTCTCGAAAGAGGCATCATCCAGCCGCGCGAAGGAGTCCTCGACCTTAGCATCTACAGCCCTCTAACCATCGCAAGAGTGGTCGGTATGATCTATGGCGAAAGCGCGGCGGTCGTCCTGGCCGCCTATATCATGGGCGTAAAAAGCAACGGCTGACACGCCCATGACACTGCACCCAAAAGGGGACGGCTCAGGCCGTCCCCTTTCTTTTTTTATTTAATTTGTTGGGGAAGCAGTCACCGATGCCGTGATCGCAGGATGCAATTCAACGTCCTTGCCCGCAACATTGGCTTTGAGTGTATATGTTTTATAATCAGACGACGGTTTGTATTCAATATTTTTATCATCCGGAACAGAGCTGACGTATTTAGGCACCAACTCTGACAGCGCTTTGGGGTATTTGCCGTTTTGTAGGCCATAAATATCTAACGCCTGCTGGACCCCTAAAACAGGTGAGTAATTTCTTTGAAAGTTTACAAATTTATACCCATTATATGAAGTCGAACCTAAAATCGCCAGTGGAACAATACCGACTAAAAGAGTGATAATCCACTTGGCAACCACGGACCAACGCGAAGTCAGCCACATTATTATGACCCCAATCGGCGGTAGCCAAAATAAGGTTAGAACTGAAACAACATCCCGCCAAGTATTCGATTTCTCTTGCTCGTCCATCCGCTCCTTTACTATTTATTATATTGTAGCAGATTTTTGGCTGTCAAGGAAAAATTGTTGCAAATAAGTGAAGGTTTGATACATTTGCTTAGAAAATGGAGAATAAATGTTTGAAATCATCAGTTTAGTTGCGAATGTATTAAATTTTATAGGGGCAATATTTTTGAGTGCTGGCCTAATCAAGTCGACCGACCAAATCAAAGACGAGTCTGCGACATATTATGGTGCTAACCCCTATACATCAAACAGCTCTCTAAAATCCCAACCATATTATAAAGTCGGTTTTAGAATATTCGTTACAGGATTTGCGATAAATATTGCTTTGGGTTTGAGATCTATATTCCAGTTCAAGGACGAGAGAACAACTACAATAATTTTGGCTTTTGGGTTAGCAATTTTTGGGATATACCTAATCCAAGTTTTCGAGAATTACGGTATGAGAGCACATAAAAATTACAAACTCCGATTGGCAACTGATTCATTCTTTAATCAATTGAGGCAGTTTTTTACACAAACAAAAACTTTAATGACAAAATATGATCTCCCAGAAAATGAGTTTACCGCTCACAAGACCCAAGTTGTAAGTTACATCCAGGAAACAAAATCTTCTCTGGATGAAAGTTATTGGTCTGACATAGATACTTTGTTATACAATCTTAATTCTTCGAGTGACTTAAGTAGCTTCCAGGTAGTTTTTGAAGATTTCCTAAAATCAAGAAATCTAGTTTGATTTTAACAGTCAAAACTACCGAGAACCGTAGGAGATTTTTAGATCCTTTCTGACTGGTGACCCCAAGGGGAGTCGAACCCCTGTGTCCAGGATGAAAACCTGGTATCCTAACCACTAGATGATGGGGCCCTATTCTTTATAAATTTTTGACGACTTGTAAATTTCGGGCTTGTACGGTTTTAACGTTACAATTTTATACTTTTTTAAGGTATTTTTCAAGGTTTCGGGTATTTTCTGATCATAGCCAACCGCTATAACATCGGGTTGAAAATCCTTAATTACTTTGCCGTAGTCGTCTGCATCGCCCAAAACCGCCCTATCCACTACCGAGACCCCCTTGATTGCTTTCAATCTTTCATCTTCCTGAAACCTCGGTCTGTGTTTTTTAATTTTGTCGATCGATAGATCTCTCGCAACAACCACGATTAAACAATCTCCTAGTTCTTTGGCCTGCCGAAAAAAATGCCGATGCCCCTCATGCAACGGATCAAACGCCCCAAAAACCATTACTTTAGTCATCTTTCTGCCATCCATATTCACTATAAAAAACGCCTTTTCTGATGTTTTTTATCGCAACTGCGATGTAACCAATCGTGTTTTCTGGCAAATGGTTGAGATCGAACCAATCCATCTCGTCACATTTTTCCGGTTCCATAATTTTTAGTTTTTCGGACCATTTTTTCGCCACAAAAAACACATCAACTCTTTCATCCGAGCTTCCCTTGCGATGCATCACATGGGCAACTTTAACGTCTGATTTTTTTAATTTTATCCCCGATTCTTCAAAAACCTCTCTGATTAATGAATCCGTAAATGTTTCGTCTTTTTCCCCGTGTCCCGAAACAAGTCCATAGTTACCATCCTCGAAACCCGTGTTGCACCTTCTGGCCAACAAGGTTTTATTGCCCTTAATCAATACAAGATATGAGGAAGGTACTATTTTGTAACGTTCTTTTTTCATATTTTCTGCAAATAATTTTTAAATGCCTCTTTCAAATTAGGAATAATGGGAAATTTGCCAAACTGTCTGGGGTCAATCCATTGAAAACTTTCATGATCCTTACTCAATTTCACCTTTGATGATTTCGCAAAACATTCAAAAAATACACCAACAATCTGCCATTGCTTATTTCTGATTTTTGGCCGCCACTCACCTACAAAAAACGGCTTACCAATTTTCACTTCAAGCCCTGTTTCTTCTTTTATTTCCCGAAGTAAACTTTTTTCAAAATTTTGTCCCAGTTCCACTCTCCCGCCTGCGACATCAAATTTTCCGGTATTTGAACCGTCGTTGTATTTTAGTGATTCTTTTAATATCAGGATTTTGCCTCGATATCTGATAAAAGCTTTTGTCGCAATAAATAATTGTATTTTTGAAGATTCCATGTCTTTATCCTATCCAAAAAAAAATTCACTGCAAGGGTGACCGGAATTATATTTAGCACAATCTAATGATATATGTTTTCGATGAGAGACCCTATGCCTTGAGAGGCGACAATTACCACGATTGCCAATAATATGTGAAGGGTTATGGTTTTCGCAATCCCCTTGTGCGTGCTTTTGGCCAGATTAAAACTGTAAATCGTTAAAACGATAAAACCATAAAAAATATCAACCCAAATAGCCACGTGCAGATCAAAAATAAAAATCGGAATCAAGAAAGTTAGAGCAAATACGAGCTTAGTGAAAAATGCGGTTACAGTAGTTAGTATTACATCCTTGTCTTTATTGCCTTCTTTTTCTGAAAAATAAACCGCTAGAGAGTCAGCTAAAGAGTCGGCAAAAGCGATTACTAAGACCGCTGATATTACAGCATGCTTTAAATTAGTTCCGGCGTGCATACCAATAATTATTGCCAGTGTCGCAATTACAGCAGATGAAAGCCCAAATCCCAAACCTTTTTTTAATGCATTGTTCATGTTTCTATTGTATCAAGATATGAAAATAAAATCCGCTTTTCGAATACCAGCGGGTAACTCCAAAAACAGAAAACCTCCACCCGTTGGGTGAAGATTTTTTGTCTGGAGGGCCATGTGGGGTTCGAACCCACGACACGAGGATTAAGAGTCCTCTGCTCTACCACTGAGCTAATGGCCCACTTCGTCGCTTACACTCCTCAGTGTAAACTATTTTACCAATCCTTCTTTCTTCTCCCTTCTCCACCCTTTTATCTCTTTTTCTCTCGCTGCTGCAGATTCTCTACTATTGAATATTTCACGATGGACTAGCTTGATTTCTCCACGATTCTTTGTCAGCTTACTTTGCCCGCAGATATGCTCGTTCAATCTCTTTCGTAAATCTCGAGTTATCCCAGTGTAAAGATATCCGTCACCACATTTTAATATATACAAATAATAATCCATTTATTATAGTTTACACCGAGTTGTAAACGAGGTGGTACGCCCGGAGGGATTCGAACCCCCGACCTCCGCGTCCGAAGCGCGGCGCTCTATCCAGCTGAGCTACGGGCGCATATTTACTTCTTAAAAAAATTTTTCAAGGTTTGCTTCTGGTTTGGAAAAGCAAGTTTATCCCAAGGCAAGTCATCTTTGGAAAACCACTTCAATTCAGAAATTTCATAATTTGGTTTAATTTCTCCTGATTTGATTTTGGCGCGGAAAATGATGTTGAGGGTGTAGTATTTTGTCTCGGAAGAATCAAAATAGTGATCAATGTATATTTCCTGAAAAACGATATCCTTCATTTCAATTTGCAGCTCTTCTCGGATTTCTCTTTTTAGGCCCTCGAGTGGTTCCTCGCCTTTTTCCAGAAATCCCCCCAGAATATCCCAATATCCCTTGCGAGGATCGATTTTTCGCTTTGAGAGGAGAACCCTACCCCTCTCATCTTCTATCAAGGCCCCTGCGGTGGGCTTTGAATTCTCATAGAACTCAAATCCGCATCGCGTGCACACAGGATGCGTAGCCGTTTCGAGCTTTCGATATTCAAGCTCACCGGCACATTTTGGACAAAACTTGTAATTCTTCATAATGATGGGGTGGCTGATCGGGCTCGAACCGACAACCGCCTACTCCACAGGTAGGTGCTCTAACCAATTGAGCTACAGCCACCATATTATTCTGGTACGCCCTGCAGGACTCGAACCTGCGACCTAGAGTTTAGAAAACTCTCGCTCTATCCAACTGAGCTAAGGGCGCTCACCGTTTCTTTATATAAACGTTCGATCCTGCAGGACTCGACCACCCGTCAAAATCTGCTGATTTTGCGGTCGGTCCCGCCTCGGCGCCGTCGCGCCTGCGGCTCTTTCGCGTTGCAACCGCTCAAGCCTGCGACCTAGAGTTTAGAAAACTCTCGCTCTAGCCAACTGAGCTAAGGGCGCTTGGAGCGGGTAGCGGGAGTCGGACCCGCGTCGCCAGTTTGGAAAACTGGCATAATAACCGTTATACGATACCCGCATTTCAAAATTTACTTCATAAATTTTTCAATGTAAACCAAATCCAGTTCACACTGAGCCCGAAGGGCGAAGTGGTCGGAGCGGCGAGACTCGAACTCGCGACCTCCGGCTCCCAAAGCCGGCACACTACCAACTGTGCTACGCTCCGATCAAAAATAAATTATACCTTAAAACAGGCTTCTGGTCAATTATCCCCAGCAGATCCATTATACTTCAAAACAAAGATTGTGTTATCGACCCTGTCAATGATAGGCAAATTCCTCAACCATGAGTTTTGAGGATTCATATAGGTCCCTGGACCGACAATGATTACAGCATCTTGGTTTGGATTAAATTCACTTAATTCAGCCGCTTTAATCCCATAATATTCTTTCTCGCCTGGACTCATCCATTCATAAGACAGATAAACAGTTTCTCCAAATTTGTTTTGTTTTAAATAATCCCTAATTTTGGTTAAACTCTGCCCCCAATCGTAGTTTGAATCAAGCAGATATTTATAACCATTCTCCGTCCCGACAAATTCATTAAAATATGCTATTTGGTTTTTATAGTTTTGCAAAGTGGATAAAACCATTGCCAAGATAAATACTGTCAAAAGAATAATTTGCCAACGTTTTTTGACAATCAAAACGAGTTGAGAAACAAAAATTATTAACAGTGGAAAGATGGGCATAACGTGGCGCAAGCCGAGATTGGTTTTTGAAATCATCGCCACGATCAAATAAATTAGCGCGCCGCCAAGCAATACTACCTGCAAAGCAAAATCTTTTTTTAGAAGTTTTTTAATATTAGCGGAAGCCCATATGACCTGAGCCAAAAAGCCAACCGATGTTTTAACGGCAATCGCAACGGGGAAATAATACCACCAACCGGTTAGGGTGAAATGACCTAAAAGATAAGCTCCTCGTCCGCCAACTGCACCGCCCAAAACCATAAACAAACCCTTAAAATACCATACCGGTACCAAAACCTGTCCAAACACTTCCATGATTTTAATGGCAAGAGAATTAAGCAACAGTCCTTTTTGCGTAAATCCGACAAATTTAGGCGCATGTTCAAACGAAAAGCCGTAAAGTGCCAAAATCATAAACCAAACAATTAATGAAAAAATTAACGCCTTTAAAATGGCTGGCCAAATTCTGACTTTCTTGTCTTTAATCGCAACGGCAAGGGAGGTTAAAAATAATATCGGTATAAAAGCAACGAAGGAAAATTTTGAAAGCGCACATATTCCAAGAATAACCGATGAGGCAATAAACCACTTCCAGCTTCTTTCCTTCAAATATCGCCACCATGCATAGCTTAATAGCGTGAAACCAAGAGTAATTAGGGTGTCGGTATTAGCAAGTGATCCGTGGGCAAGAAAAAGTGGTGTAAAAGCGGCCAAAACCGTAGCCAGTGCCGCCGCCGGCCAACCGGCAATTTGAAATGCCCAGAACGCAATAAAAATTATTAAACCCAAAGTTAAAACAATATTAACCGCACGAGAGGTAAAAACTATTTTTTCGGCATTATTTTGTGAGTTGTAAAAAAATTGTTCGCCCCACTGTCTCGCTTCGGACCAACTGTCGTAGTAGAAAATTTTTGACGCTTCAAAAAGTTTGGCTGTATCGGGGTAAAATGGACGTTCAAGATAAACAGGTAATCCAACCAAAAGCTTCGCCAGCGGAGGATGCTCGGGGTTTAAATAAAAATTGCCAAATTTCCAATATGAAAAACCCGAAGGCACATGCACTTTTTCGTCTGTCGTAATAGATTGCTGTTTAGCCAAATAGATCATCTGCGCCGATGCAAAACCGAGAGATAAAATAATTACCGTGAGCGCTAGCCAGAACTTGTAATTTTTACTTTTACCCTTTGCTTTAAACATTTCGCTTTTTCACTTTTACGTCGTGTTATTTCAATAAGAATTTTTTAGGTCTTACCATGCATCTGTTTTGCCTTCGATATTTTCGAAGCCGCCTTGGGTGTTACCCAGAAACCCATGTATTTTCCAAACATCAGACGCGTTTGTGCATCGAGCGCCGGCACAGAACCAAAAAGCAAAGCCGAGACGGGGGTTATCACCCACTCCGCGACCAGTTCCAGATATTTCATTTTTTTAAAATAACTCGGACGCGGTGGCATAAACGCGAGCGAAACATAAATCGTGAATAACAACATCACCCAAGCCAATGAAAATACGGCCGTGGCAACGAGTGGGTAATTATGCGCCAGAACGGTTTGCCTGAATGTTGACGAGAATAAAATCGGCATCCAACCGACAAACGTTAGATAAAAAGATGCCGTCGCCAAGCTGAAATCCCCTTCCATCATTCTATAAATCCTAACTGCCTTATCCCAAAAAGGAATTTCTTTGTGCTTGATTGCTTCGGTCGCAATATACGGCAAATGCTCTACGCCATAACCCCACCGCCTTTTTTGCAAATACTGGTTTTTCATCGTTGTCCAAAAATTATCCGCCAAGACAGCGTCCATGTGCACGGGCAAATAAATTGGCACTGCGCGTGAAGCCCCCTCGTAGGCAAAATAGGCGCGCCAAAATTGCCGTGAGTCCTCGTTGACAATATCGGTCGCCCAGTAATCCATGCCACGCAACATTTTCAGAGAATAGGCATGGGTCGAAAAATTAACCAGCCGCCACGGGCGGGACGTTTCAATCATCTGCCAAAAACTCGAACCCCAGGCAACAAGACGGGAAACAGCCGGTACGTGCCAGATATTGTTTGAATAAAGCGGAATCGGTTGATAGCTTCTGATGTGGCGGTTTGGATTGGTCACAAACTCATATGCGACACAATTGAAAAATTGGTGCATAAAACGGGTGTCCGCATCGGCAATATGAACAATGATTTCTTCTTCGTTTAAATTATTTTTTTGGGCAAATTCAGTAAGTTTTTTACCTGCCCACGCCGCGCCCGAACCCTTGCCGCGCAGTTCTCCCGCTATACCGTCTGGGTGCTCACAGATTATAAAATCATAAATTTTTGAACCATATTTTTCTTTTAAATAATTACCCACCCTGTAGAGTCGCTCTTTATCCCGCTCCTCACCTGCAAGCACAATAATTTTTCTAGAATTCGGCCAGTCGTTTTTTATCACCGATTCGACCGATGGTTCAAGGACGTTCAATTCTTCACCGAAAGTAGTATAAATTACGGCCTGATAAACCTTCTTCCAAGGGGCGATATTGGGATCGTCATTGGGCAGTGCTTCGAGCATTCGGCGAAAATCTGTCCGCATCGCCCGTCTCATTTTTCTGTAAGTTGCAATCATAAAATACCCCGTATAAAACGAGCGGAAAACCCAAAATAAGTTATAGAGCAAGATAAAAACGGCGACGACTGATGGCCAGAAAAATGAAAAAACTACAGGCCAAACCAAAGCTCCCCAGGACAAGGCGCCGGGGAGAATCTCAAAAAACCGCCATAGTAGTGTTCTTTTTTTCACAGGTATTTTGAAGCAATCCAATAAATATCAACAACGACTAAAAGCTCAATCAAAAGAGATGTTGCAATAAACAAATAAGAAACTTGGGGCAGCCGCCGATATGTCAACCATCCCAAAATCAGATTTAACCAAACCAGCATGAAAGCAATCCAGACAATTTGGCTGCTTGTACTTCGGGTTAAGAAATAAATTAAAAAGTTAGCAGCCGCTAAAATTATGCTTGCCCCAACAATAATTTGGGTTTTTTTCAGCTTAAATTTAAACTTAAAATTAATTTTTGCCATTTCTTATATTTTACTCTTTTTTAAGGTTTTTGGAGCCACCTCCGAGATTCGAACTCGGGACCTTCACTTTACGAAAGTGCTGCTCTGCCAACTGAGCTAAGGTGGCCCTTCATTTCATTCAGGGTAAACCGAATTAGTTTACACTGAGCCCCAGGCGAAGTGGAGCGGGAGACCGGATTCGGACCGGCGACCTCTTCCTTGGGAAGGAAGCATTCTACCACTGAACTACTCCCGCAAATCCCGACGCTTTAGTCGGGACCCCTACATTTATCGTCGGGGCAAGATTTATCTTACTTTATTTACCCTATTTCTTCAAGATAAAGACCTGTAAATTGACTTTTACCTCCCCATGGGTTAAATTTAGTTACCGATGGCTGAAAATAAAATCGACTACACTTGTGAGGATTACTGGCGCAAGCTCATCAACCAGAGCTTGATTAGATTTTATATCCTCAAGGCGCTCAAAGATAAAGATTTGCACGGATATTTATTGATTCAAGAGATAAGAACGCTAAGTAATGATTTTTGTTCGCCTTCTGAGAGCACACTCTATCCCGCCTTAAATCAGATGTTAACCGGCGGATTAATCCAACAATCAAATCCGAAAGAGCGATCCAGAAAAACTTATCACTTAACGCCAAAAGGCAAAGAGGCCTTTAAAACCGCAGCCAAGATTTGGAATATGGTTTTGCCGACTTTGAGCAAGAGAACTATTCTGTGAATTGAAAGGTATTAATTAGATCGTTGGCTTGTTGTTCGTTTGCGCCAGTAGCATTTGATGATCCGGTAACAACGAATACGTTAGACGAACTCGTGTTCGAAAAAATGTATTGATAAGAGTCTATACCGGTGGTCTTATTCCTGACAGTCAGTTTAGTTACATTTGAGCCAAACTTGTTAACCATCTCCGTGGAAATAAGCTCCTGATTGGTACTAAGAATTGATTTCTGATACGCGATCGTTTCATCCTTCGTTTGGGATGTCACTTTAATAAATGCTAACGAGTCTTGAGTTACGGTCGCTGGAGCAGTTCCATACAGAGCTTTTAGCCCAGGGATATCTTTATTTCCGGAAGCTACATCTTTAACATTCCAGTCACTCGGATACTTAAAACTAAACCCATACGTCTCATTTGTATACGTCTTCCAGTTGGCTGTCACATCAGCCGTAACAGTTCCTGACGCTTTGGCGGTAGTTGTTGTGGTTACCGTGGCGGTCGTTGCTGTTTTTTCTGCCTTTTGCGTTCCAAGATAATATCCCACTCCGCCAAAGA
>Ga0172380_10009392_pt1 | contig 10431 bp, 10 predicted proteins | sample Leawe162metaG_FD_119747 | JGI IMG/M metagenome (GOLD analysis project Ga0172380, IMG submission 119747) | Leachate microbial communities from a municipal landfill in Southern Ontario, Canada - Leachate well 162 metaG | ecosystem: Engineered > Solid waste > Landfill > Unclassified | place...
CGATGCCAACGCCGAGACCGATCATTGCCGCAAGCGTCGGAGCGAAGGTCGCAACGTCGAGGAAGTTGGCGACGAGCAGTACGCCCATCTGGCCCATGGCCAGGCCGATGATCGCCGCGACGATCGGCAGGCCTGCTGCCACCAACGACCCGAAGGCGATGAGCAGGATGATGATTGCCGCGCCGACGCCGTACAGCTCGCTGCTCGGTGGTTCCTGCCCGGCGAACTCGAGTGCCTGGCCGGAGGCTGCGACTGTCAGGCCGTCCGCATTGTTGGTCTTGACCAGTCCCAGGATCGTCTTCGCGTCAGCAGTGGAGACCTGCGTGCCATCGCCCGTGAAGGTGATGCTCGAGTAGGCGACGGTCTTGTCCTTGCTGATCGGCGCAGCCGCTGCGGCATAGGCGGCGAAGGCCGCCTTCTGCTCGGCAGTGAGCTTGGCCAGCTCCTGTGGCGTCGGGCCCGCTGCTGTCGTTGGGCAGTCACTGCCCAGGCTCGCGCCGGTCAACGTGGTGACACAGGCGACCGACTTGAGGTCGGCGATCTCCTGCAGCATCGGCTGCACCCGGGCGATCACTGCCGGATCGACTGCCGTGCCGGTTGCCGGGGACCACACGATGGTGGCGCCGGCCTCCAAGGAGCCCGTGCCGCCATAGGCCTGCGCAAGCAGGTCCTGTGCGGTGGTCGACTCGGTGTCGGGCAGTGAGAACGAGTCATTGAGCTTGCCACCCACACTGGCTCCGAGGCCGATCACAGCAGCAAGAACGATGAACCAGGCAACGAGCGCAACGACTGGCCGACGCACGGCCCAAGCGGACAAACCAGGCACAGAGATCTCCAAATCACAAAGGTGAAGTAAGCCTACCTATCAACTGGAAAACGCCAAATCCGACGAATTCATGGGGGCAGCGACGAGTTTGGGCCTAGTACGCCTGGCTGGTGTTGACCAGCAGGCGGTCAATGCCCTCGGTAACGGCAGCATCGAGATCCTCATCCGCGATGAACCCACCGATCGCCAGTGCGGCCAGTCCTTGCAGTTGGGCCCACAACGACCTGGCCAGATGGTTTGCGGACACCGCAAGCTCCCCGCGCCGGCGTGCCGCAAGCAGCAGGTCGATCGAGCTCGGGCCGATGGAGCCCTCAGGTGGCGGCGGTCGCCGTCCGCTCGTCTTATAGGCGAACATGAGCTCGATCAGGGCCGGATTGGCGATGGCAAAGCGCACATAGCGGATGCCCCGGGCGACCAGCAGGGTGCGCAGATCCTGGTCGACCGCGGCCAGATCTGCCTGACGCAGTTCCTCATCGACCCGGCTCCAGCCGATCTCCGCCAGGGCGTCGAGCAACTGCTGCTTGTCCTCGAAATGACGACGGGGAGCCGCATGGCTGACGCCGAGCTCACGGGCAAGTCCGCGCAGCGAGATGTCCTGTGCCCTGCCGCTGCGCAGGGCATCCTCTGCGGCCTCGAGCAGGGCACTGCGCAGATCGCCATGGTGGTACGGCGTCGACTGCGAGGACATGCCAGCACTGTAGCCGCGGGCGAGGATGCTTGACGGTCATGTTGTCACCGGCTACATTCGCGGCAACGCCTCGACACTGCCGTGACTGGTCGAAGGATCGCGCACACCGTCCGTCACCTGTCTCCAGACCGCTCCTGCTGCACTACGAACCCACAGATTGAAGGACGCACATGACCACCCGAACCCTGGGCACCACCGGCCTGCACGTCTCACCACTGGCGCTCGGCGCCATGATGTTCGGCAAGTGGGGCGAGCCTGACCACGACACCTGCATCTCGATCATCCATCGCGCACTCGACTCGGGCATCACCCTCGTCGACACTGCCGACATGTACTCCTTCGGCGAGTCAGAGACCATCGTGGGCAAGGCCCTGGTCGGTCGACGCGACGATGTCGTCCTTGCGACCAAGTTCCACAACCCCATGCATCGCACCGATCCGTTGCAGCGCGGCAATTCACGTCGCTGGATAGTCAAGGAGGTCGAGAACTCCTTGCGCCGGCTGCAGACCGACTGGATCGACATCTACCAGGTGCATCGCCCAGAGACCGGCACCTCGTTCGACGAGACTCTGGGGGCCCTTTCCGACCTCGTCACCGCAGGCAAGATCCGCTATATCGGCACCTCGACCTTCCCAGCCACCCAGATCGTCGAAGGCCAGTGGCTTGCCGAGAGGAGGAACCTCAACCGAGTGGTCGCCGAGCAGCCTCCGTACTCGATCTTCGTGCGAGGCATCGAGCGCGATGTCCTTCCCACGGCACAGCAGTACGGCATGGGCACATTGACCTGGAGCCCGTTGGCCGGCGGCTGGCTCAGTGGGCGCTACCGCCTCGAGGGCTCAACCCCGTCGACCAGCGCGAGCACCATTCGCTCGTCCAGTCCCGGCTTCGACGCCGCCCTGCCGGAGAACGCTGCCAAGCTCCGTGCTGCCGATGCCCTCGCACAGCTTGCCGACGAGGTTGGCATCACGCTGCCGCAACTGGCACTGGCATTCGCCCTCGAGCACCCTGGCGTGACCTCGGTCATCACGGGCCCCCGCACGATGGAGCAGCTGGAAACCCAACTCGGCGCAGATGAGATCCGACTGAGCGCTGATGTGCTGGATCGCATCGACGAGATCGTTGCCCCTGGCACGAACCTCGAAGGAATGGACTCCGGCTGGACCCTGCCTTGGATGGCGCCGGCAGCACGTCGTCGCAGCGCCTGATCCCTGCACGAATATCCCCGACAATGAAGGAGCACCATGAAGTACACCCATCTCGGCAGCACTGGATTGACCGTCAGCAGGCTGTGCCTTGGCACCATGAACTTCGGACCGCAGACGAGCGAGCCCGACTCCTTCGCGATCATGGATCACGCACATGAGGTCGGCATCAACTTCTTCGACAGCGCGAACTTCTATGGCGGTCCCGGCAATGCGGGCCTGACCGAGACCATCATCGGCAACTGGTTCGCCACGGGTGGTGGCCGGCGGGACAAGACCGTCATCGCCACGAAGCTGTATGCATCGATGACCGACTGGCCCAATGACGGCAAGCTCTCAGCGCTCAATATTCGTCGCGCCTGCGACGCATCGTTGAAGCGCTTGCAGACCGACTACATCGACGTCTACCAGATGCACCACATCGATCGCCGCACTCCATGGGAGGAGATCTGGGAGGCGATGGCGGTGCTGCGCGCTCAGGGCAAGATCATCTATGTCGGCTCATCCAACTTCGCCGGATGGCACATCGCCCAGGCGCAGGAGGCTGCGCGACGTCGTAACTTCCTCGGCCTGGCAAGTGAGCAGTCGATCTACAACCTGCTCGAGCGCACCGTTGAGCTCGAGGTGCTGCCAGCAGCAGAGCACTACGGCCTGGGAGTCATCCCTTGGTCGCCGCTGCAGGGTGGCCTGCTCGGCGGCATCATCAAGAAGCAGGCATCGGGCGATGTCGGCCGCAGCAATGCCGACGTGACCAATAAGCGCCTTGAGGCATTGCGTCCGACGATCCAGGCCTGGGAGGACTTCTGCGCAAAGCGCGACGAGGACCCAGCCGACACTGCGCTGGCCTGGCTGCTGCACCAGCGTGCAGTCACCGCACCGATCATCGGACCGCGCACCATGGCACAGCTCGATGGCTCACTGCGCTCACTGGACATCACTCTCGACGCTGCTGCTCTTGCCGAGCTCGACGCCATGTTCCCCGGACCCGGTGGCACCGCTCCTGAGGCCTACGCCTGGTAGCGATCAGCGAGATTCACTGCGCATGAAGAAGGCGGTGCGTGGCCTCTCCCGTTGGGAGGTCATGCACCGCCTTCTTGCGTCTGCTGCAGTCAGTTCGGTCCGCCTGAGACCGAAATGGTCTGGCCGGTGATGTAGGCGCCCTTATCGGACAGCAGGAAGCAGGTCATCTCGGCAATCTCCTGCGAGGTGCCGGCGCGCTGCATCGGAATGGAAGCACGCATCTGCCTCTGGGTCGCCTCATCGACAGTGGCCACGCGCGGGGTCTCGGTGAAGCCGGGAGACACGTTGTTGATGCGCACCGTCGGTGCCAGGGCAAGACTCGCCCGCGCGGTGAAGGCATTGAGCGCTGCCTTGGTGGTGCCATAGGCCAGTTGCGAGGCATTGGGTCGTTCACCGGCATTGGACGAGATGTTGACGATGCCACCGCTGCCCTTGGCCAGCATGTCGTCCTTGACCAGCCAGGTCAGGTGGAAGGCCGCATCGACATTGGCGGCGAACATCGCCTTCCAGGTGCGCAGCGTCAGTTCATGCGGATCCTGGATCTTGGTGTAGGCGGCGTTGTTGACCAGCAGGTCAATGGACCCGAACTGCGCCTTGACATCGGCAACCAACTGCTCGCGCGCTGCCTCGTCGGTGATGTCAGCGCGAAACAGTGCAGCCCTGCCACCAGATGCATTGATCCGATCGCAGGTCTCCTGCGCGACATCGGCGTCACTGCGGAAGTTGATTGCGACTGTTGCCCCGCGAGCAGCCAGCATCTCGGAGATCGCTCCCCCGATGCCCTTGCCACCGCCGGTGACCAATGCGATCCTGCCGGCGAAATCCTTGTCGTCTGCCATAGCCCTGCATGCTCCTTGTGTCTGCTCCTGGACGTGCCCGCTGATTGCGGCTGCATCGACGCGAACTTTACGGCGTATAGGTGCGCCCGTCCCTGCTTTTCATCGCATCCGTCAACCAGGGCTCACAGACCCGTCGGATACGTCTCCGGCGGTTCGCCCATGTCCCACAGCGGAGTGCGCTCCAACGGGACCAGCGCCGAGGTCCTGTCCACATGGATGACAGCATCGAACTGCCTGGCGAGATCGGCGTGGAACCAGTGGCTTGCGCGCTCGCTCTCAGGGCGGTAGATCACGCCAATGGCACGCTCGATCAGATTCGAAGGAAGCCGGTGGCCGGGATTCCTCAGCAGCGGCAGAATGAACGCATCGGACTCCTGCTCATGAAAGGCGTGCTCATAACTCCCGGGCAACGCCGAACGCACCCGCTTTCGCTCGGCAGGGCCACCCCATTCCGAGGCTGCGGTGACATAGCCATGGTCGGTCGTGAAGCCGATGATGAAGGTTTCGAGCGGTGCGAACTCGCGCACGAGTTGACCGACATTGACCTCACCGCGGTGGCTCATCTGGGTGAACCGCGCATCACCAACATGGGAATTGTGCGCCCAGACGATGATCTTCGAAGGTTTCCCGGGCTCATCCAAGTGCCGCGCAAGTGCATCGAGTGTGTCCACCATGTGACCATCGCGAAGGTTCCACGATGATGCGCTTCCTCGATACATCTCTCGGTAGTAGCGCTCTGCATTGATCACCAGTCGAGCGTTCTGCTCGGCGAAGAAGAACTCGTCCCTGGCCAGCCAGCCGTCCTGTCCAAGGATGGCAGCCTGCTTGTTCCTCAGGTCCATGAGTTCGCCGACAACCTCCTTCTCGCACGGTGCTGCGATATTCAGGTGGACGGCATGTCCGTAGTGCTGGCCCTCGCCTTCGAACATGTCAAAGCATGCATAGCGTTGTCGGGCGGCCTGGGCTGCAGCGGGATCAATCGAATCCAGGTAGCCGACGACCGAATCCATGGAGGCTCGCAGGCTGTAGAGGTCAAGGCCGTAGAAGCCCACCTTGGCATGCGGGGATGACTGCCCGTCATTGCGCGCTCTCAACCACTCGATGAAGCCAACCACGTCGAGATTGCGCCACATCCACGCCGGGAAGCGCCGGAAGTCCCCCAGTGCTGCACTCGCACTCGGGTCGTTCGACTGTCCCCGGACATAGCGATTGACTCGATAGGCGTCAGGCCAATCGGCCTCGACGGCAACTGCGGTGAAACCCTTCTCCTGGATCAATCGCTCAGTGATGACGGCGCGCTCCCGATAGAACTCGTGGGTTCCATGAGTCGCCTCTCCAATGAGCACGAATCGCCTGTCACCGATGCGGCGCATCAAGTCGTCGTAGTCAGACTCCCGCCACGACAGGTGAGCAAGCCCCGGCACGCGCTCTTGGCCGGACTTCCATGCAATTGCGGACATATCGACCTCCAAACCCTGGTCTTTGTCACTGCATCACCGCCACGGTCGCACATGCGGATCCGTATTGCATCTCCAATGAGCAGACTCGAAGCAGCCATGCATGACCAAATACCCTTGCGGACCGCGTACTTTCCGAGGAGTGTCGCCTCTAGGGAGGCGCTCATGTTCCTCAATCGCCGTGAGGCAGGCAAGCGACTGGCGTTCGCAGTTCGAGACGACGTCGGCGAGGACGCGGTGGTTCTGGCACTGCCGCGGGGTGGGGTCCCGGTCGCTGACGAGGTGGCTCGCGTGCTCGGCTGCGAACTCGATGTGCTCGTGGTTCGAAAGCTCGGAGCCCCGAAGAGTCCTGAATTCGCCTTTGGTGCGGTGGGCGAAGGCGGGGTGCGTGTGGTTCATGATGATGTGGTCACAGCGCTTGGTCTGTCTTCTCGCGAGATCGACGAGATCGCATCATCACAGCAGCATGAAGTCGAACGCCGAGTCGCGCTCTACCGCGGTGTCCGGCCCATGGCCAAGGTCCAGGGCAGGACGGTCATCGTGGTCGATGATGGCCTGGCCACTGGGGCGACGGCGGCTGCCGCCGTTGCCGTTCTGCGCCACCTGCAAGCTGGCCGCATTGTGCTCGCCGTGCCCACCGGCTCACGTGAGGCCGTGAAAGACCTGCGGACTCTGGCAGATGACGTCATCTGCCTGGAACAGCCCGAATGGTTCCAGGCTGTCGGCCTGCAGTATCAGGACTTCGGGCAGACCAGCGATCAAGAGGTCCTGGAAATCCTTGCAGCCGCCCACTTGGGACAGGCGGGCACGGATCCCGGTACTCGAATGCGGGACTTCGATGTGGTCATCCCGGTTGCAGCGGGTTGCGATCTCGCCGGGCGTCTCACGATCCCTGCGCATGCATTGGGTGTCGTTGTCTTTGCGCATGGCAGCGGCAGCAGCCGCTGGAGTCCGCGCAATCAGGCCGTGGCCCGCACCCTCAACGAGCGCGGCATCGGGACTCTGCTCATCGATCTCCTGACGATGACTGAAGCCGACGACCGCGCCATGGTCTTCGACATCGACACGCTGGTCACTCGTCTTGTCGCCGTGGTGCACTGGGTCGCCGATCATGATGACTGCCGACAACTGCCCATCGGACTGTTCGGTGCAAGCACGGGAGCCGCAGGTGCAATCGGCGCCGCTGCCCTGGAGCCCGCGCTGGTCAAGGCCGTCGTGTCTCGTGGAGGCCGCCCTGATCTCGCACAGGATTGGCTCGGGCAGCTCGTGGCTCCCACCCTGCTCATCGTTGGAGGCGATGACACTCGGGTTCTTGCCTGGAATCGTCAGGCGGCAGCAGCCATGCACTGCCCGCACCAGGTGGCCATCGTCCCGGGAGCGACCCACCTCTTCGAGGAGCCAGGAACTCTGGCTGTCGCTGCCCAGATGGCGGGCGACTGGTTCGTGCGGTGGCTCAAGCTCAGTAGCTGACCGGCACGAGGCCCGACACGTCCTCGCCGGTCATCATCTTCATGGGCAGGCTCGTATCCCAGTAGTCGTGCCAGCGACGGATCTTGCCGTCCGCAAGAACGAACGCGCCCATGACCGGCACGCCCTGCACGCCACTGGGCGTGCGGATCATGTCAAGCCGCTCCGTGAGCACCACATCACCATTCCCGGCGATGTTCTTCATCACATACTCATAGGAGTCCGGGAACGACGCGAACTGGCCGGCGAGGTTCTCTACGATGGCGTCCACGCCGACCGAGGCCGGCATGCCGCAGTTCTGGTAGACCGCATCTGCGGCGAGGTAGGTCCTGCACGCCTCAGCATTTCGCCTGACCATGAGGTCGCAGAACTCCTGAACGGTGCGCACTGAATCTGACATTGCCGTCTCCTCATCGCTGAGCCCACATGGATACACCCTGCATTGTTGGCATACAGAATGTATGTAGACGATACTCAAGGCATGGCAGCCAGTCAACGACTTCCCGGAAGTTCTCCGGAACCCCGGTCGTCACGCGTTGCCGCACATGCGTCTGCCACGCAACAGGGTCTGATCGACTCAGCCCGGCACCTCTTTGTCTCCAAGGGCTACTTCAACACGGGAACCGAGGAAATCGTCCGGGATGCAGGCGTGACCCGCGGAGCGCTCTACCACCATTTCGGCAACAAGAAAGGCCTGTTTCTGGCCGTGTTCAAGGAGATCGAGCAGGATCTACTGAACTCCGCTGCAGCGAACCCCCTGCCGGGTACGGCCATCGAACGCCTCGAAAGCGGCCTCCTCGGATTCCTCGATGCGTCGACCACACCTGAGATCCAGCAGGTCATCCTCGTTGACGGCCCTGCTGTTCTCGGCTGGCAGCTTTGGCGCGAGCTCGAAGCCGACTATGGGCTGGGCTCGATTCAACAGATGCTCGCTGATGCAACCGCTGAAGGAACGCTCGCCACCCAATCCATCGATGCTCTCTCGCACATCCTGCTCGCGGCTGTCGATGAGGCCGCCCTGTTCATCGCCAACGCCCCTGATCCCATGACTGCTAGGGAAGCCTCGGCAGGCGCGATGCGTGCGCTGCTCTCAGGCCTTCTTCGCCAGTCATGACCGTTTCCTTATGTCGAGAGGTTGACATGACTCCCCATCCGGCCTCGAACCAGAAACCCGATGTTGTCGAGGCTGATGTTTCGCCCGCCACGCTCGATGCCACCGATGCAGGTCCGGTCAAGTCCCGCGGCGCTCGCCAGCCCCTTTTCCACTCAACTCGAACAGCTTGCTCAGTGCCCCGACTCGCGCACCAAGGCGTCGCACCGGGCGAGGCAGTCAGGATCACTCCCCCGTTCGAGCTGGTACCAAGACGCCCATGAGTCGACGGACGATAAGTAGCATCCGACTATGGATGCTCAGAGCGGGACGCCCATACCTGCCCCTGGCGGCGATCTGAACATGGGGCACATCCTCACCGCTGCAGGCGCCACCAATGCGAACGACTTCCTGATGATCCGCCACACCTACAAGGACGACGGGCTCAGAATGCCGAGCGATCTGACGCTGGAGAATGTCCTCGCCTATACCCGAGAACAGGACCTGAGCACGTTGAAGTTCCCAGCCGACCCACCGCCCACATGGCTGATCTTCATGGCTGATGGAGGCAGGCGCTCGCGGTTCTATGGTGCTTTTGAGAATCGTGGCGAGCTGGTGGCAGAAAGGACGTCAGCCCTACGCACCTTCGACCTATACGAGTCAGGGCTGTTGAGTTCGTTGAAGAACCGACTCGTGATCGAATGGTCGAAAGACGCCATCAACTGGACCAAGACAGGAATTCGCGCGTGGTCCTTCCCTGTGGTCGAGATCGCCGACCCTGAGGTGGTGCAGTTTCCCGGTTTCGACAGAGTGCGAATCTCGTACGGGGAACTGCAAGCTGTGGTGCAGGACTCCCGATACGCCTCATGGCGCACGGCCCTTGGATCTGTCCAGGGAATCTATGTCATAGCGGACACCAGCAGCGGAAAGTTGTACGTCGGCAAGGCTGACGGCGGTGACAGAATTCTCGGGCGCTGGAACGCCTACGCGCGGGACGGGCACGGTGGCAATGTTGCGTTGAAAGAGTTGGCCGGGGCCGACTCGACCCGCGCGAACAACTATGTATTCAGCCTTCTGCGCGTGTTCGGCCCGAACGCGACAGCGGCGGAGGTTGACGAAGCGGAAGCCCACTACAAGCAGGCTCTCTTGACAAGGGTTCCGTTCGGGCTGAACCTCAACTAGTGGATGCCAGATCAGATGCGTTCAGGCGTTGGCGCTGCGCAGGCAGCACATTTCGATGCCGGCGCGAAGATTCGACCTGACAGCCGTGACGGAAGAAGAGCTGACCGACTCCATGCTTTCGCATTCACACCCCAAGCCTGCAACGCCGAAGTCACGGCTTGCGTCTCTTTGATCGCTCTACAAGCGGGCACATCGTACGGGCGAAGAATGCCTTCGCAGATGGAAAGCATCTGGCCCCTGGCTTGAGGCGAGGGGCCAGATGCTGATTCCACCCTGGCGTGAGGCGCGACGTGACTAGGCCTCGTCTGCCGGCGGCTGAGGAACGTGCGGGAAGAGTTCGGCGAACGCACCGATGCGGATCCGGTGGCTGGCCGCTGGGTCGACGTCGTCGCACAACTCGTGCAGGGTCTTCTGGTGATGGCCGACGGTGCCCTCCCAGTGCGGGTAGTCCGAGCCGAACATGCCGTTCTTGTAGCCCTGCGCGGTGAGCGCGGTGACCGAGGAGCGGTAGTCATGCTGGAACGAGGCATAGACCTGCTCGTACAGGATCTCGCCCGGAAGGCGAGACAACTTCGGGCTGACGGCTGCCGAGTGCTGGCGGTAGGCCTCATCGAGCCGGTCGGCCATGAACGGCACCCAGCCCGAACCACCCTCGGACAC
>Ga0172380_10009393_pt1 | contig 10430 bp, 10 predicted proteins | sample Leawe162metaG_FD_119747 | JGI IMG/M metagenome (GOLD analysis project Ga0172380, IMG submission 119747) | Leachate microbial communities from a municipal landfill in Southern Ontario, Canada - Leachate well 162 metaG | ecosystem: Engineered > Solid waste > Landfill > Unclassified | place...
ATTATTATAATTTAACAGAAAACATCACCAGAATCAAGCATTTTAATGAAAATACAACAAGTTGATTATGTTTGATCAACGTAATTTGTCAAAACGAGCTGCGTAAGTCCGACAGACTCCTAGCGATGATTATCGCCCACGACCTGCGAAAACAAATGCCGGACCGGCAGGTCGAATTCGTCATCGCCGACAACATAAAGGCCAACGGCGACGGGACGATGCTGCAGGTATTGCTGGAGAACCTTTTCCACAACAGCTGGAAATTCACGGGCAGACATGCAAAAGCGAGAATCGAATTCGGTTCCCTCCAGCTGGACGGCAGGACGGTATTCTTCGTGCGCGACGACGGCGCGGGTTTTGACCTGCGATACGCGGACACGCTCTTCATGCCCTTCAATCGTTTCCATTCGGCATCGGAATTTCCGGGCATCGGCATCGGCCTGGCCATCGCCCATCGCATCGTCCGGCGCCACAACGGCAGACTCTGGGCCGAAAGCGCGCCGGAGCAGGGCGCGACATTCTTCTTCACCTTGTGAAAATTTTCGGTCAGCTCAGTAATTTGCCCCTTGTTCTTCAGGGGCTTTTTTAACCCAATATTTTTTGCCAGGGAATGTTCTGTGTTCCTGACTCCTGCTTGACAATACCACCATTGCCACCTATGTTTTATAAATAAGAGATCAGCATTTCAATGGAGCAACGATATGGCTGTCAATGAAATCACCTCTACCAATCCCATTCTGGCGGCGGCGCAACAAATTCCAGGCGGCAACGCTGCGGTGGGTGCCTCTGCCCGGCTGAGTGCTGCAAATCAGCTGCAGACGGCGGCCGTGACGCTGAAACCAAATCCCATTCCGCCAAATGAGCTGCTGAGTAATCCGGCCCTGCAGAATTTGAGTTTTGTGCCCCAGCCCCAGGCCGATACCCTGCTGACCAATGAAACACCTGTCCAGCTGGCGGTAAATCAAACACTGCAAAACATTTATGCCATCCAGCAGAACGCGCTGCGGGCCAACCAGGCGCGGCTCAACTTAAACGCCACGGCTCAGGCAACCAACCCTGCAACAGCAGCGGCGGCGACAAGCGCCGGGACGACAGCCGCGCCTCCACAGGCAGCTGCCGCCGCCCCACAACAGCCAGTTGCCGCTGCACCTGCCGTGACAACGGCGGCGCCGGTTGTCCCCTCTGCCCCAGGTGAAGTCACCCCGCAGGCGGCAATTACCTCTCCTAATGCCGTGCCGTCTCTGCCGGCGGCGCAACAAATTCCAGGCGGCAACCCAGGAGCAGCAGCGGCAGCATCTGCCCCGCTGACCGGCGCAAATCTGGCCCCGCAAAATTTGAGTTTTGTGTCCCAACCACAGCCAAACACCCGGATCAATGCGACGCCCGCCCAGCCGGCAGCCAATGAACCGCTGCAAAACCTTAATGCCGCCGCTCAGAACCCGCTGCTGACCAACCAGCCCTTGCTCAACTTGACCCCCACGGCCCAGACCAACATCCCCGCGCCCGCAGCCGCGGTAACCGCCGGGGTGGCGGCTGCCGCGCCACGGCAAGCGGTTGCTGCCGTTGCGGCTGCTGCGGCGCAGGTGCAGGAACCAAATCCCGTCCTGCAGAATGAGCTGCTGATTAATCAGGCCCTGTTGAATTTAAATTTTGTGCAAGGCGGTTTAGCAAATACCCCGCTGATCAATATAACGCCGCCGCCCCTGGCTAATCCAGAGACGACGGAGGGGAACATCATTTTGCAGAATGAACTGCTGATCAACCAGGCCCTGCTGAATTTGAGTTTTGTGTCCCAGCCGCCGACAAGCGCCCTGCTGATCAATGAGACCCCTGCGCAGCTGGCAGCCAATGAAACACTGCAGAACCTTACCCCTGTCCAGCAAAACCAGCTGCTGACCAACCAGGCCCTGCTCAACTTGAACGCCATGGCCCAGACAGCGACTCCCGCGGCCCAGGCTGCGGCAATCGCAGGGGTGGCGGCTGCCACCCCGCAGCAAGCGGCTGCTGCCGCGGCGACTGCTGCCGCCGCCGCGACGCAGGTGCCGGTGACCACAGTTGAAACCGCAACTGCCGCGGCAACCGCCCCGCCGATTGTCCCCCTTGCCCCGGGGGCAGTCACCACCGTTTTCACGGCAACTCCTGTTGCCGCTACCTTTGCGGAATCCTTTCCCGTGCCGTTCTCTCTGCTGAATCCGGACAGGACGCCATACGTGGTCGCTGTTTATGAGGTCAGAAACCCGAACCCGGCCCCTGGTGAACCAGCGCCGATCCCCAATGAAGTCCGCCCGCCCCTGCCCGCCGACAGGGCACGGCAAATTGGCCGGGCAACTCTCAGACAGGCGTGGGCTCACTACCAGGCTCGGACATATGAGGGAAATACCCCCCCCGCCACACCGGTTGGGGAAAGAAACGTCAGGCAGGTGCTGAGCCAGGTCAATGCGGATATGGCCGCCAACGGCCTTCCCCTTCATCTGGTTTTTGCCAGGAATGAGGTGGGGTATACCCTGAATGTCTATGACTGCTCCGATAATGAGCTGTGCCGGCTGACCCGTGACGTCCCCCTCAAGTTCGAGGACGCGACCATCACCAACCTGCTGCAGGAAACCGGCATCATGATCAATACCACGTCGTAATACCCATCAAGGAGTCAGCGGCCTTAGGCGCCCCCTCCTCCCCTGCCCCATCACCTGCTGACCACATTCACCTGGGCCGGCCCGCGCTGCACCGTCCGGTGGAATTCCACCGCCGGCGCGCCAAAGGCCATGGCATAACCAAGAATGTGATTTGCCGGGATGCCGAGCCGCGGGATAAGGTCCGGACAGAGGGAAATCACCATCATGAACAGGCCGTCCCACACCGTGCCCACCCCCCGGGCATGGGCCATCAACTGGAAGGTGGTCAGGGCGATGTGGGTGTCCTGCACCGGACAGGGAGCATCCTGCGGGGCGCTGGTCACCAGCAGATGGGGCGCCCCCCGGAAGATGATATCCATGCCCGACTCCTGCCAGGCCTTCACCGCCCGGCCGAGATACTGGCCGATGAAACCTTCCGGCAATTGCCCGCTATCTTTGAGTTTCGCCAGACGCGCCATCACCTCGGTCCTGAGGGAATTCATGACCGCCCGTTTGTTGACCACGGTGAACAGCACCCCGCGGGCGTTGACCCCGGTGGGGGCGTGGCAGGCGATGTCCAGCAGCTCGTCAATCAGCTCAGGGGGCAGGTCCTCTTCTTTGTAACGGCGCACGGATCTTCGCCCCTTGATCAGGGTCACCAGCCCGGCCGGGTCCGGCATATTGCCGGCCAGCGCCACACTCTCATCGGGATTTTTGCCGAGAATCGATATGGCGGCGGTGGGGCAGACGGCAAGACAGTGCTGGCACTGCAAGCAGCCCTCTTCGTCAGTGATCTTCGGGAAATCTTCCAGGGTGATGACCCCGGCCGGACATTCAACCTCGCATTCGCCGCACTGGATGCAGCGCTCCTCATCGACGTGAAACTGGATCATGGTATCCTCCTTTATTTGCCCGCGTGAGCCTTGCGGAAACCGATCTTCCCAGGATATCCACCGGGCAGGTCAGGCAGGCTGCCGCGGTAATTTCTTGCTATGTTTTCTTATGAAAATACCAGGAGTGGGCCGGGAAGACAATTTTTTCTCTGCAATGACCGCCTTCCGGCTTTCCCCGCCCGCAACCGATGACATGGCTCCCGGTGGGCAGACCCCACTGCAACAGCGTGGTAGTGCCTGATATTGCTTAAAAAAAATGTGGTACTCTGATCCGCAAAAAAATTGACACCGCCCGGCTTGAGGGGTTTAACTTGATAGCAACTGACAATTTTTTTCATTATCACCACATCATGACAAAGGAGAAGAAATGAAAAAGGTAATGGTTGTAGCGTGCGGATCTTACATGGACAGCGGATATGGCTGCCCGGGGGAATGGCGTTGTCTGAAGGCGGCGGCTTTGGGCGATGGCAAGTTTGAAGAAGAATCCCAGGTGGTTTCCATGGTGAAATGCCAGTGCCCCGGCAGATCCACTGTGGCCAATATCGGCATGGCGATCAAGCTTGCGGAAATCAAGCCGGATGCAATCTATCTGAGCAGCTGCATGGCCAACGCCAAACCGGACTGCCCCTATTCAACCGCGGAAGAAAAGGCGCAGATGATAGAAGGCAAAACCGGCATCAAGGTTGTGCTCGGCACCCATAATTACGCCTGACAGGCTGCGTGTATGCGGTTTTGATCTCACTTGCGACTGGAGAGAGGGGCTGCAGCCGTCCGCAGTCCCTCCGCAGTGAATCCTTTTCTTTTTTTACAAATCTTAAAGAATTGCCGTGGAAAATTTATACATCCACTCCACAAAGACCCAATTGGCCTCCTTGCCGGAGGCCAGATCGGCGGCAAACTCATCGGGCCAGAAATGGCCGAAGCCAACCTGAATACTGTTGCCGTGGGCAAGATCAAATTTGCCCACCAGATCAAACTCTCTGCCCACCTCATCGCCTGAACTGCCCGTCTTATCCCGGTACTGGGCGGCATTGAGGTACCAGGCATCCTTTTCTTCGGCCAGCCGGAATTTATGAAACTCCGCCTTGAGGTAAAACCAGTCCCGCGGTCTGACCTCCAGGTTAATCTGGGCATCCCGGAGATTCATCCAGTGGAAGAGATTCATCCGGCCATACATGGTATCCCTGGCCCCGAATGCCCCATCAAAGGTTTCATGCCGGCTGTCCCCCGGGTCGGCATCCCCTGAGGCAAAGCTGTATTCGACACTCACCCTGGGTTGCATGCCCACATGCTTCAGGTTGTAAGCCAGCAGGCCATGGTAGCCGTAAGCCCGGATGTCGTCGCCGGCATAATGGCCAAACTGCCGCACAGAGGTGAGAGAACCATCAAAACCGTGCAGATCCTGTTTGAAGATTCTGATGCCGCCATAGTAGGAATCAAGATTGCCGGTCCCGCCATCCTCGCCGGTGTAGGATTCGTGGTCATCCCGTTTGCTCAGAAAAAAGGGCTCAAAACCCAGGGCACAAAATCCCTCCGCCACGTACTGACCGTACACGCCAAAGGATTCGTAAGAGTGGCGGTGGTTCAGGCTGAACTCCACCGGCTCGTGCACCATGGTCCGGCCGTAATATGTATCGACGAATCCGCCCTGAAAGGTGTGGGAAAGCTTGGCCGCATCCCACGTCCATCTGCCGGTATTGCCCCACTCCCCCGGTCCGAAGATTTTTTTGTCCCCATAGTAGATCCGCTGTCTTCCCACTTTTATTGCCAGGGGAAGATCTGCGGGCCCGGTGATCTCCAGGTAGGTTTCCCACAATTCCCATTGATCCTTATTGGGGTTATCCTCCATCTCCAGTTTCCCGTTATAAAAAGCGCGGTCAGGCAGGGCCATGTCCCAGCATTCGGAATCCTGCAGCCAGAGCGCCAGATGGATCTTCCCAGAGGGTTTATAGTCAAGGCCCGCCCTGATCCTGCCCAGCAGGAAGCCATCGTCGGCCGACCCCAGTTGGGGATTTTCCCCATAGTACTTCTGGTTGAAATTATCCTGAAATTCATAGCGGAAACGCATGGTCATGCCGAAGCTGAGGGTATCATCCGCTGCGGCCTGGGCGCTGCCAGCCGAGGAAAGGATGAGAAATCCGGCAAGTGCCGGAAAAAAGATTTTTTTTGTCCTGGTCATTATCCGGTGAACCCCTGGCCGAAAAAAAATTTGCGCTTACCCGCAGACGCAAACCCTGCCCTTTATCCTGCGTTACCCCGGTTGTGCCGGGGATTACGTCTGTTTACCGAGTCGCTACGTATCGTAAAATGTACCGCTGGTCAAGAATTTTCCCGCCCGCAACTGCCCAGCCAGGGGTAAAGAATAGTGCTCAGCCGCCCAGGTGCGACAATCTGCCGCATTTACATCCCAGCCCTGCCATTATACCCCATTGTTAGGATAGCAGCAGGTAATGCCGGACAGCCGCCACAGAAGAGGCTGGCCTGCCGCCCTGCCCTGAAGAGCCACCCCAAATGACAAGGAGAACCGCTATGATACTGATGCAAACCTTCTACTGGGACTGCCCGCGGGCCGAGGGCAAAGAGGGGCAGTGGTGGAACCATCTGCGGACCACCCTCCCCGCCCTGGCCAAGATCGGCATCACGGCCCTGTGGCTGCCGCCCTCCGCCAAGTCAAGCCATGTGGACAGCATGGGTTACGCGCCCTATGATTACTATGACCAGGGCGAATTCAATCAGAAGGGCGGGGTCAAGACCTGGTTCGGCGCAACTGCTGAGCTGCGAGCCCTGACCCAGGCGGCCCATGACCAGGGGATGATCGTTATTGCCGATGCCGTGCTTAATCACTGCGACATCGGCGACGCCAAAGAACTCAATCCCCTCTCCGGCAATGAGCTGATGACAAAATTCACGCCGAAATCCGGCAAATTCCCCCGGGACTGGAGCAATTTTCATCCCTGCGAATACTCCTCCGCCGACGCGGGCTCGTTCTACGGCGACCTGGAAGGCTACGAGCTGCCGGACCTGTGCCATGACAATCCCTACACCTATCTTGGAGTCATGGAGTACATCCGCTACCTCAAAGACCGGCAGCAGGGCATCGGCTACGACGGCTTCCGCTACGACGCGGTCAAATACTACGACTCCTGGATCGTGCAGAGTATCCAGGAGTGGCAGAAGTGTTTTGGCGTGGTGGAATACTGGGACGGCAGCAAGGACGCCATCAAAGGCTATCTCGATTACGTGCGCTGGTCCTGCTCCGCCTTTGATTTCCCGCTCTTCTACGCCCTGCGGGAGATGTGCGACAACCCCCATTATGATATGCGTGGACTGTGGGGCAGCGGGCTGATCTTTGACGAGCCCATGCACAGCGTCACCTTCTGCGACAACCACGACACCGACCGCAGCCAGCCCATTGTCAACGACAAGCTGCTGGCCTACGCCTTTATCCTGACCCACGAGGGCGTGCCCTGCATCTTCTGGAAGGATTATTACAACTACGGCCTGGCCCTGCCGGAGAGTCCGGGCGGCATTGACCGGCTCTGCCAAATCCACCGGGACTATGCCGGCGGGGCAACGACCCGGCTTTACAGCGACGAGCGTCTCTACATTGCCCAGCGCCATGGCTATCAGAGCCAGAAGGGGCTGGTGGTGGTAATCAATACCGACCCCATGGCCTGGCGCGGCGCCTGGGTGCAGACCAGCTGGCCGAATACCTCGCTCACCTGCACCGCCTGGTGGGGCCGCGACACCAGCCAACCTTACGGCCAGCACTCGGACGGCGGCGGCTGGACCCAGGTCTTTGCCCCGCCGCGCGGCTACGCGGTTTATGTGCCGGAGTAGGATTTTTCATCTCAGACGAGCATGCAAACCAAGACGTCATTCCGGGCAAGCGAAGCGAGACCCGGAATCCATGGATTTATTTCGAGGTAACCCATGTATTATATCGTTGAAAGCGGCAAATCATTTGACCAAGCCTCCGCAGACCTGGAGGCAGCGGTGAAGCGTCACGGCTTCGGCGTGCTGCATGTCCATGATCTGGGCAATTCGCTGCGCAGCAAAGGCATTGTTTTTGATAAGCAGTGCAGGGTATTCGAGGTCTGCAATCCGGGCCAGGCGGCAAAAGTGCTGTCAGCGGATATGCGGCTCAACATGGCGCTGCCCTGCCGGATCTCGGTGTTCACCGAGCAGGGCCGGACCAGGATCGGCTTCATCCGGCCAAAGCCCATGCTTGCCGCCCTGTCTCAGGATCCGGCCCTTACCCTGATTGCCGCCGAGGTAGAGGAAAAAATCACCCAAATGGTGGAAGAGGCGAAATAGACCTTTCGCCGCTTAATGCAGGGCCTTTACCGGGAAATTGCCTGAGCCAGCCGGCCAGCAGCCTTTCCGCCTCGGCAAGATGGCTGTAGCAACCCACCCGCAGGGCTGGATTGCCGGCGATCATGGCCGAGAGGCGCCTCTTTTCCCCGGGCCGGTACAGGCAGAGGATCGGCTTGCCCAGGGTCTGGGCCAGGCCGATTTCATAGCCGACCCCCAGGGAGGGGGTGGAAACCTCGGCGATCACCAGATCAGCCGCCCCAAGCCACTGCATATCCCGCCGGAAGATCTCCGCCTCGGTTAAGGATTTTTCTTCCAGCAGCAGCCCGTCATCACCCACATGCTCGGTGAGCACCGTGCCGAAGGTTTTCAGGTAAGAGATCAGTTGGCCATAGAGCTGGCCATCTTCCCGCCCTCCCCGGATGGCCCCGGCAAAATAGATATTGAGCATCCGCGTCCTCCGCTCATCGGTCCGTGGTTAATGGAGACATCATCGCCACCGGCTGGCCGGCGCTATCCATCTCCATGACCTGGCCCAGGGCCTGCCGCAGGAGGACGCGCTTTGCCTCCCAGGGCATGTCGCTGAAATTCATGGGTTTTCCGGCACTCTTTTGGTTGAGCCGAAAGCACCAGAAGCCGTTGTCAACCTCAAAAACCGGGCTGAGTTCATGGGGCTGCAGACGGCTGAGCTGTTGATCGAGCGGCTCAAGCGGGTCGAGAAAGCGGGAGCCCAGGCGGCCGCCCAGCTCTCTGGTCGCCCCCTGGGACACCCGGGCCGCCACCAAGGCGAAATCCTCCCCGGCCAGCAGCCGGCCTCTGGCCGCGCTGCAGCGGTTTTCCTGCTCCTGCCAGCGCTCCGTGCTGTCCAGCCGATGGGCGAAACAAAAGATGCCGCGCAGTTCCACACTTGCCGGCGGCATGATTGGTTCGCGCTGCAGTTGAGCCAGGGCCCGGGGAACGGCCTGTCTGACGGCCGCCTCAAATTCCTGCCGGCGCTCCCCCAGGGCCTGATCAAGTTCTGCCCCAGACAGGGGGGGCAGGGCGCCGCCCAAGGCCTTGGCCAGAATTTCCCGCAAGGGCTCGTCTTTACCGGCGGTCTGTTCCCGGGACCCGCCCGGGATGCAGTTGCTTCAAAGCGGGACGGCCGGGCCGTTGACGTAACGGATCCTGCCCTTTGCTGCATCGGTGTAGGCCGTTACGGCCACGGAGCCGTGCAGCAGGTGGCCGAGGCTGAACAGGGCGATGCCGTCATAGCCGTTATTTGCGGCGACCTGGGCCTCCCCGGCGATCTGCCGGTAGTCCTTGATATAGGCGCCGAGCCCGGCCCACATCTTGACGGGCGAACCCTGCTGGCGGCCCGCGGCCACCTCCCGCAGCTGGGCTTCCACCCGCTGGCTGCTGCCGAAATAGGCCATGGGATACAGGGCGTCAAGCTGCGCATCGGCGACCCAGCTGCGCCAGTCCTGACCGTTTTCCAGGTAGGCCTGGCCCGGGTCCGGAAAGACGGCGGCCGAGAGTTTGATATCATCCCCGCCATATTTTTTCATGGTCCGGCGCACCTCCCGGAGCAGTGCCGACACCTGGGCGGCCCGCATCTCCTTCCAGTAGAGCGCCCCGGTGGTGAGAACCCGGTCCGCCGCCGCCTGCCGGCCATACAGCCAGTCAAACAGCTCATCCCGGCTCAGCTGCCCGGGCAGCAGCCGGGGGTCGATGCCCATTTTCCGGGTAAACTCCCGGCCAAGGTCGCCGCTGCGGCCAAAGTCCGGTCCGGGGTAGCGGATAAAGTCAAGATGAATGCCGCTGACCGGGTAACGGCTTACCAGCTCCCGCACCACCTCGGCAAACAGCTTTCTGTAGGCCGGGGAAGCCGGGTCGGCATATGCCCCTTCCAGCCAGTGGCGTTTCAGGTCAAATTCACTGTAGGCGGTGAGGGGCCGGCCCTCATCATCGCGTAAAATCCAGGGCTGGGCCGGCGAGCCGGGGTGGGCCGGATTTTTCGGCGGGGTTGTATCGCCCCACAGGTAATAAACATTGAGCCAGGCCTGCACCGGCAAAGGGGCGCACTGGCTAAGGGTCCGGGCCAGGGGATCAAAATCCGGCGGGGCAGGGGCCAGGCTTTCCGGCCACGGCGCGATATCGCTCTGGTAATAGGCATCGGCCCGGCCCCGCACCTGGACCAGCAATTCGTCAAAGCCGCTGTTTTTGGCCGTGGCGCAGAGATCGTCAATTTTTTGGGGTGAATCCACATCATGACGGATGACCCAGGCAGCGGTTCTGGTGCGGGGAAAACAGGCGGTGCAGCAGAGCAGGGACAGCAGGGCAAACAGGAGGAAACAGAGTACCCTCTTGCCGGGACATGAAGCGTATGGTGCCGGTTTCCGGCAATTTCTGCGGTTGGGCATCAGATGGGTTTTCACTATGGTAATAGCCGGTTACACGGCCTTTGGGCAATCGCCTGGCAAAGCGGAAATGTTTCAAAACTCCCTCTATCCTAGGAGTCTGTCGGACTTAACGCAACTCGTTCTGACAAATTACGTTGATCAAACATAATCAACTTGTTGTATTTTCATTAAAATGCTTGATTCTGGTGATGTTTTCTGTTAAATTATAA
>Ga0172380_10009394_pt1 | contig 10430 bp, 6 predicted proteins | sample Leawe162metaG_FD_119747 | JGI IMG/M metagenome (GOLD analysis project Ga0172380, IMG submission 119747) | Leachate microbial communities from a municipal landfill in Southern Ontario, Canada - Leachate well 162 metaG | ecosystem: Engineered > Solid waste > Landfill > Unclassified | place...
GGAGGCATTTCGCTCAATTCACATAGGTGAATAGACGCAGCAGTTTAAAAAAATCTACCTGCCGACTTTGACGAGGTTACTTTGTCATGAAAAATAACCGCTCAAACTCCGACAGACTCCTAGGGAGCTGAGATCCACGGTCTTTTCATGCAGCTCGCCGCGGGTCAGCCGCGCCATGTTCAGCAGGGCCTCGATGAGCTGGTTCATGCGGCGGCAGGCGGAGATCACCCGCAGCAGGTAATCCCTGCCCGTGGCGTCAAGGTTGCCGGTATATTCTTCCTGCAGGGCCTTGGTAAAGCCCTCGATGCTCCGCAACGGCGCCTTGAGGTCGTGGGAAACGGTGTAGGAGAAGGATTCAAGCTCACGATTGACCGCCGCCAGTTCATATGCACGCTGTTCAAGCTTGGCGTGCGCCGCGCGCAACGCCTCCTCGGCCTTTATCCGCTCGGTGATGTCCAGGACCTGCGACATGACTGATTCCATCCTGCCGTCGGCATCCTGCAGCACCGTATTGTGCCAGGTGCAGGTAATCACCCTGCCGTCCTTCCGGTAATTGCGATTGGTGGTCACCACATGGGGCGCTATGCCGCAGGTCAGCTTTTCTATGGTCTGCAGGACAATGGGCAGGTCTTCCTCGAAAATCATGCGCAGGTCCATGATTGGTTTGCCGACGGTCTCGGTTGCGCTCCAGCCGAAAATTTGTTCAGCCTCGCCCGCCCACCGCGTTACCAGTAAACGAGCATCCCACTCGACAACCGCCAGCGGAGAATTTTCCACGTGATAGCGCAGACGTTCCTCACTCCGGCGCAGCGCCTCCTCGGCCCGTTTGATCTCCGTGATATCCTGAATGGCAACAGCACTGCCGACGATATTTCCCTCGGCGTCGCGCACCGGGGAGGCGCTGTTGATGATAAATGCCTGGGAACCGTCGAACCGCCGAATCCGCATCATCTGGCCGACCACCATCTCGCCCTTCTGCACCGCAATGGCTGATGCCCATTCCTCGGGGGCAACAGCCTTGCCCGTGTCGGCCCACCAGGCCTGGTAAGCGTCATAGTCATCTACTGATTGAGTGATCGGCCGCGGTCCGCCCCAAATCAGATCAAAAGCGTTGTTGGCGAGGATAGTGCCGCCCTGAATGTCGGTAATGGCCATGCCTATTGGCAGGGCATCCAGCACGGCCAGCAGGAGGCGCTTGTCAGTCTCCGCCGCATCACGGGCCTTTTTCAACTCTTCGGTGCGCTGCCGGATGGTCTCCTCGGCCCGTTTACGCTCGGAGATGTCCCGGGCGATCTTTGATGCGCCGATAATCTTGCCGCTTGCGTCCCTGATGGCTGAAAATTTGAGGGAAACGGGAATAATCGTGCCGTCTTTGCGCCTGCGTTCGGTTTCGAAATTTTCGATCTGTTCCCGCCGTTTGATCCTGGCGAGAATGTCGGCGATTTCATCGCCATGCCCCGGCGGTACCAGCAGAGAAAGAGGTTTGCCGATTACTTCCTCCGCCTTGTATCCGAAGATATGTTCCGCTCCCGCATTCCACGTCTGGATAATACCGTTGAGGTCCTGGCCGATGATCCCATCGTCCGCGCTCGCAACAATGGCTGCCAGACGGGCCCGCACTTCATCCGCCTTCTTGCGTTCCGTGATGTCGGTGAAGCAGATGGTTATGCCGTCGCCGAGCTTCACCGTCATGTTGCGGAACCAGCCGTCTATCCCCTCTGACTGGTAGGGCAACTCGTAGTCGTGGGGTTCGCCGGTTTCGACGACGCGGGCGTAACGATTAAAAAGGTCGCTGCTGGCCTTGTTCCCCGGCAAAATTTCAAGCAGCCGCTGGCCGGCCAGTTCCTCCGGCGGCCGCCGCAGAATCTGTCCGGCCTTGGGGTTGGCATACACCCAGCGAAAGTCGACGATGACCCCGCGCTCATCCCGGACGGCGTCAAGAATGGTGAAGGCGTCCAGGGACATTTCCTGGGCCACGCGAAACCTTTCCTCGCTCTTGCGCAGCGCCTCCTCGGCCCGCTTGCGCTCCGAGATGTCGCTTACGGCTGTATGGCAGGAATCATTCGTTCCCTCTTTGCTCGCCGCGCCGATACTCTGCAGTTGGACCGGGAACAGGATCCCGTTCTTTCCTTTCAGGTTGATCTCGCAGGTCTGGCGGGTACGCGTCCTGAAGGCCGCGGTGAGATGGTCGCGGAATATGGCGAGACTGTCAGGTTTGATGAAATTCTGAAACGGCATGGCATGGAGGGAGCACTTTTCCATGCCGAGCATCTCGGCGCCGGTATGGTTCACTTCCCGGATCAAGCCGTGCCTGTCAAAGGTGAAATAGCCCACCGGGGAGAAATCGTACAAATCGGCATACTTGCTGCGCGAGGAGGCAATCTCCGTTTGAGCCCGCCGCAACTCCCCGTTCTGCTTCTCCAGCTCGAACCTCTGTATGTCGAGGGCCTGAACCAGCCTTTGCAGCTCTGTTGCAGTGGCTTCCGCCGGGGGCTCTGTTGTCTGGCAGGCTGGTTTGCCGGCATCTTTTGCTGAGCAGGTTTTTTTCTTTTCAGCTGTCTTCAACTTCGGGGCAGGAGATTTTTTGGTCATGGGTTTGCCCGGCCCAGGCGTCAGCCTGCGGGTTTATTTTTTTTGATGCGCACCCAACGCCCTGCATGTCGGAGGGCTGCTGTGCAATCCAACGCCGCGGTGTTTTAAACTGTTTTGCTCATTTAGCATAATATGATCGTAAATAATTTTCCGCTATTTAATAGTGATTATCTCTTAAAAAATTGGTTTGCCACCTGAAGTGAAGAAGCAGCAGAGATAAATGACACTGGATTTACTGGCCGATAATCAGGAGCTTGCAGGCCAGCAGGGGGAGGCGAGGGTTTTCACCCTCAGGGGCATAAATACGAGACAGTCAACATTGTTGCCGCCGGGCTTTCAGTGAATGCTGATTGTGCGCCGCCCGTCGAACAGCATTTTCGCCTCGTCCACCTGGCTTAGAACCAGGGTGCGGTGGTGCAGTTGCCCGAGGTTGGGGTGGAAGCTGATGTTCAGCAGGGAGGCGTTGGGCAACTCGCGGTAAAGCATCTCGAGGATGAGCCGCTCGCCCTTGGGGTCAAAGGCGTCGGTGGCCCCTTCCAGGAACACCCAGGCCGGCCGCTGGAGGAAAACGCGGGCTAAGCTGAGCCGCTGCTGGGCCCGCTGCAGCAGTTCCTGTTCCCAGTTGGCCTGTTCCTCCATGCGCGAGACGAGCCAGGACAGGCCTGCGCATTCAAGGGCGTGCCGGATGGCGGAGGTGGGGAAGGCATCCGGGGGGTGCGGGTAGCAAAGCACTTCGCGCAGGGTACCCTCGGGCAGGAAGGGACGATGGGCAACAAACAGCATGCCGCCGTCGTTGGGCAGCCACACCCGCCCGCTGCCCCAGGGCCAGAGCCCGCCGATCACCTTGAACAGGCTCCCGGTCACCACGGAGTCCCCGGTGATCAGCACCCTTTCCCCGCGGCGGATGTCAAGGTTGAAGTGCTCGAGCAGGATGCGCCCCGATGGTTCGGCGATGCAGAGATCCTCAATCTCCAGGCGGGCGCGGTCCGAGCGGGCCACGGCAATGCGCGGGCCGTACGACGCCTGGGGGGCGGCATCCAGCTGCTGCATATCCTCGTAGAGGGACAGCACCCGGTCGGCCGAAGCGCGGCAGCGCGCGATCTCGCCGATGTTGTCCACCGGCCAGGACAGCGCGGAAGTCAGGCGCTGGAAAGCCTGTGCAGCCTGCATCAGGGCGCCGAGCGACATCGCCCCGTGGATGTACTGGGGCGCGGCGACCAGGAGCGGAAATACCGGCAGCAGCGCACCGTAGCCCGTCCCGAAGGAAACCAGCCCCATGAAGGCCAGCGACTGCCGGTCATATTCGCGCACGATCCGGACGAAGCGCGATGACGAACCGGCCCGTTCCAGCGGCTCGCCGTGCATGAGGGCGATGGCTTCCGTGTTCTCCCTGGCCCGGGACAGGCCGAAGCGAAACGTCGCTTCCGCGGTCTGCAAGTCGTTTGTCGCGCGCACCAGCGGGCGGCCGAGCATCCAGCCGAGCGCGCTGCCCAGAGCCGCGTAAACAAAAGCCAGCGGCACCATGAAGCCAGGCACCTGCACCCCGGTGCCGGGAACGATGATCGCCCCTGACACCGACCACAGGATGTTGATGAAAAGACCCAGGGTCATCAGGGAATAGACCAGGGTGTGGCCCATGGCGATGGCGCTTTCCGTGGCAATGTGGATGTCTTCGGCGATACGCTGGTCCGGGTTGTCATGTTCGCCGGCACTGAACATCAACCGGTAGTGGCGGCCCTCCGCCAACCAGTTTCCGACCAGCTGCTCGGTCAGCCAGGCCCGCCAGTCGATCTGCAGCCAGCGCTTGACAATCAGGTGCCCCGCCGTTACGGCGACGGAGATTGCCAAAATCAGCGCAAATACCGCTATCTGGAGCAATACGCCCCGCACGGAGCGCTGTTCGAGGGCGTCGAACAGCCCTTTCTGCCAGTAGTTGCCCCATACCGAGAGCCCGACTTGCCCCATGGTGAGCAGAAACAGCAGCAGGGTCGCGCTGCGAACCTTTGCCCGGCGCTCGCAGTTCCAATACGGGCCCGCGAGGCGCAGCACCTGCCGCAGAAAGCGCTTGCGGGTGACGGTCACGGGGCCAGGGCTGGCGGCCGGCGCTGGATCTGGCTTCGCATCAGTCATAACGGCAACTCATATCCCATTTCGAGAGCATTGGCGGCGTGAGCTGTTTTGGGTGCATGCTGCCCAAGGGTGGAAAAAAAACGCAACTGCTCAGGTTGTTTAGACTGTAGTCTGTTAGGACTGGGCAAATTCCTTGATGAGCCACGGGAGAGAAGCGCAACTTCATCGGCCTATGCAAATGCGTTGCGTATGGTGTGATCTCACATAGTGTTTCTCTCTATCCACCTGAACACCTGCAGACTGTTCACCTGAGTCATTAAAAAACAAAGCAAAAGGAGAAGTGCCAAGAAAGCGGAGATCAGCCTACAGGAAGTAAGAGAAATTTTCAACGGGACAGTTCGTCCAGCCAGACTTTCGGTAATCCCTTGACAGGGTTGATTTACCGCATTGCGCAGCCCGATGATGGTCACTACCGCTTTTTATCCATGGTATTTACCGGCTACTCGTAAAATTCATGGGCATCAACTTCCCGTAACGCGACCCGACCCGACGATCAGGAATTTATCTATCTCTTTGTCTGGTTTTTAATAAATGGGTGGTGTGACCCCGGAATTCCGGAGATAGCCTCGACGAAAGCGGCATCCTCTGTCGGGCAGAGGCGCTCGTTATGTGATCTCAGATGGAAATATCAAGAATAAAGATTTGCCCCCCAGCCCTGGAATATATCAAGAGTAAAGATTTGACCCTCATCCCCTTCCCATCCCGTGGAAATGGGATGCAGCGCAGAAGGAGGCGGGTGGGGGATTTGGGGTCGGGACCCTGGCTCCCCTTGGTGCGAATGTTAATAGGAATTTTTTACATTGACAAATATTCAGGAAAAAAGTACCGATTTTGTTCCAAACTGTTTATTGAATCTCCCCCCACCAAGGTGCCTCCCGCTGTGCGCTGCTGCTTTTCAGCCATGAATCTGCAGCCGGGGATGGATCAGACCGGTTGCGCCGCCGGCAATAATTTTGCAAGGAGTTCGGTATGCCCCGACGCCGTTCGCCGGATAGCGAGGCAGGATCAGCGAAGAAAGTGAAGGTGGGCCCCTGTCTGGAGAGCTTCCCCGAGAAAAATCCCAATCCCGTCCTGCGGCTTGCGGCCGATGGCACGGTACTGTACCGGAATCCCGCCGCCGGTAAACCGCCCTGGCGCTGTGAGATGGGGCAGCCCGTGCCGGTGGAGAGCCTGCGGCTGCTGGTCGGCCAGGCCCTGGCTGCTGGGAGAACCTGTCGGCAGGATGTGGAACTGGACGCCTTTCTTTTTGCGGTGGACATTGTTCCCCTCCCGGCCGAAAACTGCGCCAATGTCTACGGCCATGACATCACCGAACGCAGGCGGGCCGAAGAGGAGTTCCAGCGCAACCAGAAGACCTTTTTCGAGCTGGTCGAGCGCGCTCCATTCGGCATCTATGTGGTGGATTCCGGCTTTTGTATCGCCCAGATGAATATCAGCGCGCAGCTCGGGGCTTTCCGTAACGTGCGCCCCATAGTCGGTCGCGATTTCACCGAGGCCATGCATATCCTGTGGCCGGAAGATGTTGCCGAGGAGATCATCGGCCGGTTCCGCCATACCCTGGCCACCGGCGAGACTTACTCGTCGCAGCATTTCTTCAATCCGCGTAACGATGTGGCGATTCTTGAATCCTACGAGTGGGAGCTGCATCGCATAAGCCTGCAGGATGGGCGGTACGGCGTCATCTGCTATTATTTCGATTCAACCAGGCTGCGGCAGGTCGAGGCCGCGCTGCGGCGGAGCGAGTCGCGCTGGAACGCGGCCATCGAAAATTTTGGCGAGGGGGCAATCATCGCCACCGAGGAAGGGCAGCTGATCTACTGGAATCCGGCCGCGCGGGCCATGCACGGCTTCACCAGCGAGGAGGAGTGCACCAGTGCGCTCAAGGATGCTGCCCATACGTTTGAGTTATGGACCCCTGATGGCCGGCGGCTGCTGTCCATGGAGGAGTGGCCGATGCTGCGCATCCTGCGTGGCGAAACAGTACGCCAGCTTGAGCTTCGCCTGCGCCGCCTTGACCAGGGCTGGGAGCGCATCGTCTCCTATTCCGGGGCCATGGTGGAAACCGCTGAAGGCGAGCACCTGGCCTTTCTCTCGGTCTATGACCTGACCGAGAAGCGCATGGCCGAGCAGGCGGTGCGGGAGAGCGAGGCAAAATACCGCAACCTTTTTATGAACATGGCCGAGGAGGTGCATTTCTGGCAGGTGGTCCGTGATGCCGGCGGTCGCATCAAAACCTGGCGGCTGGTGGCTGCCAACCCGCCGGCCCTCAGGACCTGGGGCCGGGAATCCCTGGACGAAATCAAAGGCAAAAACACTGACGAGATCTTCGGCGTCGGTGCCGCGGAACACTACCTGCCGGTGGTGGAAAAGATCATGGCCGAGGGCCTCCCCTACAGCTATGAAGACTATTTCACCCATCTCGATCGGCATTTCCGTTTCACCAGCGTACCGCTGGGCGACTATTTTATCACCACCGGGGCCGACATCACCGACCTGAAGAAGGCCGAAATGGCGCTGCGCCAGAGCCGGGAGGACCTTGACCGGGCCCAGGCGGTGGGGCAGATCGGCTGGTGGCGGCTGGATACCCGGACCAACGTCCTGACCTGGTCGGAGGAGAGCTATCGCATCTTCGGGGTGCCGCCGGGCACGCAGCTGACCTATGGCACATTCATGGCTAGCGTCCATCCCGATGACCGGGGTTATGTCGATACCCAGTGGAACGAGGCGATGCATGGCACACCCTATGATATCGAACACCGGATCGTGGCCCACGGCCGGGTGAAATGGGTGCGGGAGAAGGCCTACCTGGAGTTCGACGACCATGGCCTGCTGCGGGGCGGTTTCGGCATCAGTCAGGACATCACCCAGCGCAAGGAGGTCGAGGAGGCGCTGCGGCTGGCCATGGAGGAGCTGCAGCGCTCCAACGCGGAGCTGCAGCAGTTTGCCTATGTGGCCAGCCACGACCTGCAGGAGCCACTGCGCATGGTCAACGGCTTTCTGAAACTGCTCGATGAGCGCTACCGGGCGCAGCTTGACGACCGGGCCAGGAAGTACATCGGCTTTGCCGTGGAGGGCGCCACCCGCATGTCGCAGCTGGTGCAGGAGCTGCTGGAGTTCAGCCGGGTCGAGACCATGGGCAGCGAGCTGCAGCCCACCGAGGCCGGCGAGGCCCTGGCCCAGGCGTTCGCCAATCTGAGCGGCGTCATTCAGGAGGCCGGCGCCGTGGTCACCCATGACGCGCTGCCCCTGGTACTGGGCGATCATACCCAGCTGATGCAGGTCTTCCAGAACCTCATCGGCAATGCCGTCAAGTTCCGCCGCCGCGACTGCCAATGCACCGTGCATGTCAGCGCGGCCAGGGAGGCGGGCCAGTGGCTGTTCTCGGTGCGGGACAATGGTATCGGCATTTCCTCCACCGCCTTTGAGCGGATCTTCGTCATATTTCAGCGGCTGCACACCCGGGAGAAGTACGAAGGCACCGGCATAGGCCTGGCCATCTGCAAAAAGATCGTCGAACGCCACGGTGGCAGAATCTGGGTTGAGTCGCAGGTGGGGGAGGGCAGCGCCTTTAACTTCACTCTGCGGGAGGTCAGCTCTTTATGAACCCTGATACTGTCTGGAGAATCCTGCTGGTCGAGGACAACCCGGGGGATGTGGCCCTCTTTGAGGAGGCCGTTGAGGTCTGCGGGTTGCCGGTTCGCGTACATACCGTTGACCATGGCCTGGAGGCATTGCAATTCCTCCGCCGGCAGGGGCCTTTTGCCGACGCACCCGGGCCGGACGTGGTGGTGCTGGACCTGAATCTACCGATCATGAACGGTCAGGAGTTGTTGGCGGAGATGATGGCTGACCCGCAGTTGCAGCGCCTGCCGGTTGCGGTCCTGACCACCTCCGCCTTCGACCAGTATGTCTGCGACCTGTGCCCGCCCGGTCGCTGTCTGTACTTTTCCAAGACCGATGATTTCCAGCTCCTCCAGGACATCGTCCGCCAGATCGTGGACCACGCTGCGACTGCAGCCCGGTAAACGGAAAGGCCGTCACCCTTTTCCGTTGAGGTAAGCGGGGAGCCAGGGTTGATTTCCCGTCATGCCTCGGCTGGAAAATGACCGCTTCCGGAAAACATCTCAGGGCCGCCGGGCATATTTACTGGATGAAACCAGCGCAAGCCCCCCAGCCCTGCCCAGCCCTGACCCCCAGCCCGAGTAGACTTAAGGCAAAGGGGCGTTGCAGAAAAAGCCATTATTAGGGGCAACACCTATGCGAATCTGGCTTGTGTCTTGGGGGGGCTTGTGCGAACAACGCCGTTTTTTTGGAATATATCAAGAGTAAAGATTTGACCCCCATCCCCATGCCCATCCCCATGACCCCCATCCCCAGCCCATCCCCAAAAACGGCTCTCAGCTCGCCTGCGGGGAGCTGAGCTTGATTTCAAAGGGAATAATGCCGAAGGGGCCTTCCACCACCAGGCCAACCTCTGATTTGTCAATGGTTCTATAATAGGAGAATTCAAGCTGGGTGGCCATGGTTGCCTGGAGACCCCTGGAGTCCCCGGAGATAGTCTCGACGAAAGCGGCATCCTCTGTCGGGCAGAGGCGCTCGTTATGTGATCTAAGATGGAAATGTCAAGGATAAAGATTTGACCCCATTTCCCCCATTTCCCCCCATTTCCGACCTTAATTATTTTTTATGGGGCTTCCTGGCCCACCAACTACCGTGCGAAGTTCAAGCGCGTTTGAGAGTATTCTGTCCCAAGGCAACTTACCAAGTTTTATCCAATCTAACGCAAATTGAAGGCAAGCAAATCCAACACCATAGCTAATTCCAGGGACAATTCTTGTCCCATAATCTGAAGTCGGAGACATGAAAGGGGAAAAAAAAGATTCACCATTCTCTTTAATTGAAGGAGTGACAACATAACTGTCTCCGAGAACCATCAGGTCGGTTGCAAGTGTTCTTCCTGGAGGAACCAAAAGAGTTTTTCCTTTAAAATATTTGTCAATGTCGGCAGAAGACAGATAATCACTTGAGTTTGCAGTACGCTTAACATTCCGAGCGAAGATAACACCATACATCGGGTTGTTAATTGAAAATCCAGCAGGAGCTGGATAGTTAATTGGATTTTCAACATAAGGATTCCAGCTGCCCAATTTTACAGATTCTCGCATGGCACAAAGAGTCTTAACTTTTTCAACTTGCTTACATGCGGTATGTAGGCTTGCAGGCCCTTCACCTTCGAGAACAAGAGTGTGTTTTGCCTCAATGTAGGCAATTGCAGCTTCTATAGGAATTTGTTCTTTAACCGTTAAATCTAAACCGACTCCTTGTCTTAAGGTAAAAAAACGATCTTGAGCGAAAATTATTATGTCATCCCCGTTCATATTTCCTTCTTCATCCACAACAAACCCGCGACAAACACCAAACTTTTGAGGTAAACAATTTAAAAGTACACGGCAGAGAGCAATTTCAAATTCTGGCCCAAAGTCAAAATTATATCCTGCCTCAATTGAATTAAATTGGGCATGGAGTTTGTCTGATAATCGCCTTACGTAATTATTATATAGCAGTTTATTCATTTCTAAACCTTACTAGGAGTCTGTCGGAGTTTGAGCGGTTATTTTTCATGACAAAGTAACCTCGTCAAAGTCGGCAGGTAGATTTTTTTAAACTGCTGCGTCTATTCACCTATGTGAATTGAGCGAAATGCCTCC
>Ga0172380_10009395_pt1 | contig 10430 bp, 7 predicted proteins | sample Leawe162metaG_FD_119747 | JGI IMG/M metagenome (GOLD analysis project Ga0172380, IMG submission 119747) | Leachate microbial communities from a municipal landfill in Southern Ontario, Canada - Leachate well 162 metaG | ecosystem: Engineered > Solid waste > Landfill > Unclassified | place...
GAATCATAACCTCTATATTCAAGTCTTTTAAGACCGTCTATTAAAATTGGTACACAATTTTTGCTTCCAATATAGCCAACTATACCGCACATAATTTCTCCTTGATTGAAAAAATATTAACGCAATTGCGGCAGAGTTAGAGATCCGGGCAATGGCGCAATAAAAGCCCATTGAGCTTTTGAAAGTAGAATTTGTTTTCTTTAGTAAGGTCTGTCATAAAATATTTGGATATATAATTAATCCCTTAAGTTCTTAAATTCGGAGGTAAAAAACAAGGAAAGAAAAAAATAAATTCATATTGGTTTGGATTCATCTAATTATTAATAGCATGGGGATATTGCTCTTCACGATTCTGGAATGATAGAATATCCGGCTTTTGAATTACACCTCGATCCAAATTTATAGCTTTGCGAATAGTTTCATTTTTTTGCCAACTCTCATACCCTTCAATTACAGAAGGCAAATGAACAACGAGAGCAGCAGAAATCGAACGGGATGCGCTTTCCCATAAATAACTTGGTGTATGATCTACTGCATAATAATCAACTTTACCTACTTGGAACATAGGATTCTTGAAAGTTGTTGGCTTTGCAAATGAGAATCCCATCCCTTCATCACAACTAACATCAATAATTAGGGATCCGGCTTTTAGATTGGATATTTCATCTTCTGTAACGAACATCATTGGATTATCCGGTTCCTGTAAAATTCCATTTACTATAATATCTGAATTGTTGATAAGTTCAGCCAAAGGATATTCTGTCCCATCATGCTCCACAACCAACATTCGGGGTTCATCTTCTTTTCCTTCACGAATACGCACATAATGGCAATCAAGTATTTCTTCACGGACTTCATGATCGGGACGTTGAATGCAGATCGTAATATCGGTAAAGCCACGTGCCTTTAATGCATAAATTGCTCCACGGCTGACTGCACCGAAACTAAATATAATTGCTTTGCGTGGATTGCCGTAGTGCCCATCGATACCTTTGAGTTGAAGTGCATGAATAACACCGCAGTAACCAGCCATTTCGTTATTTTTATAAAATGTATGACGACCAATCTGCCCATTTGGCGACCAGACGAACATATCTTCGAATGCTATAAGGGTCTGCTTACGATCGATAGCCGCTTGAGTATGCTCCTGTTGCTGAACACAATGAGGATAGCCCCATAGGATTCCACCCTCTTTTAATTCTTTAAAATCCTCTGTTACCGGTTTTGCAAGAATTACGTTTCCGATATCGGCAAGAATATCGTGTCGAGAAGCAATTCCACCTGACTGTTTTGCTAATTCATCGTCCGAAATACCAAACGGTTTTCCGTAACCTTCTTCAAAAATTAATTGTTTTTTTATCTCTTCGGGAAGTCGATTCAGATGTTCCGGGTGGATAGGTATACGTCTTTCATCCGCTTTTTTTGATGTACCAATAACTCCAAATTTTAACTTTTTCATAAAGTCTCCTATTATATAAATTCATAATCAATTATTATTCATTTTTTCAGTGTGTAGGCTTTTCACTTTAATATAAGAATATTATCATTGAAATGCTTCATATTGCAAGTTATTTATTGGGGAGTTAATTTTCAGTGGGTATTTTAGAGGATAAAAGAAGTGATTACATTGCGAATTTAATCACAAAGGATTATATTTAGAGACTAGATAGTTTTTGGTAGTATTTATAATGCACCCGTAGCTTAATTGGATAGAGCATCTGACTACGGATCAGAAGGTTTGGGGTTCGAATCCCTACGGGTGTACAAGTTTCCACTGTTTTTAGCTTCTTTTCGCACTTTATTTTCCCTATCGGACACCGACGTCCCAGATTGTTATCAAAATTGTTACCAAATTTACATTGCGAGATTTACTTATTTCCAGCTATATTAAATAAATAAGGAGTTTTTCTATCAGAACCTATTTGTTCTCCGATCAAATTTGAGATATCTACAACTGCACCATACTCAATAAACACATTATAAAACTTTTTATAATTCCTTCCCCAATAAATCATTGCACAAGCCATTGGTGCGCCTTTCCCCCCTTCCTTACCATTCTCCAGAAATTTCAATCGTGTATCATATAAAAAACAGATTCCGTGTGCCTGTGTAAAAACATATTTTTTCCAATGAGAAGTATTTGCTGCGATAGGAACCAGTGCTAATACTTCAGCATTATATTCGTAGTGAGCATTTGCGCATTTCGCAAGCCAATTCCTTATTGAAGTTTTTCTCTCTTTATCAATTCCGTAGGGTGGATTAACATAAATTGTTGGAAAATCCCATTTCTCTATTAATCCATCGTGAGAAGGAAGAGAAAATTTATGTTTTGATTTAACAAGCGAGTAATCATTAGAGCATGGGTCAAGAGATATTGATCCTCCAAAAAAACGAGTAACAGCTTCAATATATTTTGGGGGCGTTCCCCAACTTTGGCTAAGACTATTTATATGTCTTCCGGCACTCATTTCAAAATCTCCACCCAATTTTTATTTGCAAGTTCTTTTAATTCATCTCTTAAGACTGCGATAGTTTTCTTTTCTGGTGTAATAATATTGAACCAACTATCAATATGTTTTATATTTCTGCTAAAATAACTTAATAATAATCTATCCGCATCAATATTCATTTTGACTTTAGTAAACTGATTTTTCTTTTTAGTTGCGGAATAACTTGAAATAAAAGCATCTCTAATCGGTCGATATTTTTTGATCGGCTTAAAAAGCAAATCTTCAATAAATTCAGCTAAACCATCATCAGTTAAAAAAAGAAGCCAATCATAAGATTGGGCGAGAACTTTAAGTTCTTTATTTTGATTTTCAGAAGTAAACCAGTTCCCATGATTACTAACAACACCAACAGTTAAAATAAATTTACGTAATAATTCCTTATCATCTGAAGCAATTACTTCCTCCATCATATTAACAAATGGTTTAATAATATAAGAATTATCGCTTTTAAAGATTATCCCATTTACTTCTCCATATTCATTTCTGATCTTTTGAAGAGATGAAGCGACTCGTGCGACATAAGCTCCCTGTTTTGCTTTTTCAATCGTCTGTGGACCCTTGCTCATTCCTTCTTCCACTCCGACCCTTTTACATTCAAAAACTGAATATGGTTTATTGCTTTGTTCGTATATATGAAGTTGGAAAGCACCTTTTGTTTCTTTATAAATACTACATAATAAGGATGAATCATTTGACATTCCAATAGTACATGCGTTACGGAGTACACCATTGTTCAAAAGCTGATTCGGTTTGGGTTCAAATCCTGTTAAATTATACTTATCTTCTTTTAGAGCATTCAAAATAACGTGAGCGGTAAGAGTTTTTTCTGATTTTTTAAGAGTTAAAAAAGAACTTTTGATAATTGGATGAAGTGAAAATTCTACATTGTGAGAAATGTCAGGGTTTCCATATTCCCTTAAACCTTTCTCAATAGATATGTGATTATTTAATCCCCAAGTCTTGATAAGATAAAAAGTGATTATTTCAACTATTGTTCCTAAAGCTCTTCCGGCTGCTTTTTTAGAATCCTTAGCATAATGAAAAACATCCTCAACAAGTGCTTTTTGAAGTCTGTCTACTGATTCGTATGCCATTATTATTCTTTCCCAATAAGAATTGATGAAAAATATCCAATAAGAATTACAAACTTGTATAAAGATAAAACATTTTGAGAGTATTGACAAAATTTTAAAATGTACTATATGAAGTTTGTCCATTCGCTCGGACATCGAAAGTGTCTATATTTCTGATTTTGTACTACTTAATAATATATGAAGGATGTAACAAGCAAATTCGTATTTTATAAAGCCTATCGATAAACCTGAGCTATCTACCGTTTAATTTTTGCTTTAATGATTTTCTCTTGTCAACCCAACTTTTGTTCCAAACAATTCGGTATTTCCCAATAATCTCAGGTGCCCCACCTAATATATCTATTGTCTTTATACGCCGTGTAGTGTTTATTTCAATTGTTGCTATCAAGTCAGCAATTAGTCCAGAGTTACGAAGGTTTCGTACTCGTTTGTCTGTATCGTAGATAAACACTCGAATGTATTTTACTGGCAAATATCTTTTTAGTGAATATTTGCTACATTGTCTTCGTGAATATCTGATTGTAAGGTTCACTATTCGTCTTTTATTTTTTCTAATCAGTTCTACAATATCCGTTTGAAAATTATTTTTAATTATGACACTAGGGTCTTGAACAACGGAGAAACTTTTCTTTGAATGGATTTGCGTCTCACGGACAATAAATGGATTTGGAAAATATGTGTTAGCATATTTTTTCCACAACAAAGGGAAAGTGGTCATTATTATACTTCTGTATGTCCCAATTTTATAAATGAACTTTGGAAACTTAATTTTCGGGGTGAAGAACACGTAATCGTTTTCAAGAACACCCTTAAATGCTTCAATTCTTTTTTCTCCAATTTCTCTTAGATGCTTAAACTTATCTGCATCATAAATCGCCCATCCTGTCGATGATAGTTGATTGTGTGTTGAATGCAATGAGATAAATATACGGTTATAAGATTTGGTTAATGCCTCAGCCCACATTGCAGTTGTGAAGGAATACCACTGGACTTTGTTATAATCCCAATTGTCATTTTTAACATAAATCATTAGTTGTTTTTTGTGGTGCATAATAACACTTTCAAGGCAATTTGTAATTGTCCATGCTGGTCCATTTGCTTTCGCTTGCAACTCCTCTAACAAAATTGATTGAGGAATTGAAATGCCGTAACTTTCAAAGAAATCAGAATTAGTCAAGGAAAATACTTTGAACGCAAGACAAAAGCCATTTGTAATATCCAATATGCCGTCTAAAGTGTCAATGATTTTTCGGGTTGGTATTGTTGCTTTACCACCTTTCTTATCAATATAAGTAATGTCCATGTCTGTAAATATTACCTTCCCATGTGCAATTCCGTTCCTCACATCATGAAGGTAAAACCTGTCAACGAAAGCAAAGCCCACTTTTTTTAGTTGCTCTACTGAATTGTAAAGGTCTAACCCTTCAGTCGCTTTATTAGCTTTTATCCAATGATACTTTGCCACTACCTTTGATAGCTGAAAGAAAGACGTTTCATAAATTTTCAATAAATTATAATGAACTTCTTTATCAATGAAGTTTATTAAGTCATTGTGTTCTTTATGCAAAAATGTGTCATGTATTGGTTTTCCATTTACTTCTATCAGAATTCTATTTGAAATACTTAAAAGAGGTTCAATATCTATAAGAATGTCTGCAAGCAATTTTGGGTCTGTAAGTTTTACATTCTCTAAAAACGCTAGATACTGCTTGAAAGCTTTTATTGAATAAAATTTCTGCGGGACTTTATCAAGGTAATGAATCAAGCACAAATAGTCCGAACTACGAGAAAAGTCAGAGTCTGGAAATTCTGCTTTGATTCTAAGCTGCCAATCCTCATGTAGTAGTTTTGTTCCTGGATTGTTATCTATAATCATGATTTATGCATACCATGTTGAAGTTTATAGTGTCTAATAATAGTAGCTACTAGTAGACTAGAGCTTTTGCCACAAAGCTTGATTTGAAAAACTAAACTTCCATTTGCCATAAAAATGCCTTTGGAATACAAAACTCTGCCATATGGATAAGTGCTGTTAAATATGGTTTTTATATTTTCGTCCGTTGTCAAGTTGTCAAAGCTTTATTGATAACTCCAATTGTCCACCAAGACCGAGTTCCACAATTTTTTGAAGTGTCGAAATCCGGACTTCTTTTATGTCGTTCTCAATCTTTGAAATGTATCCTTTATTTGTTCCGCACTTATCTGCAAGTTCCTCTTGTGTCATTCCTTTTTCAAGTCGAGCCTGTTGGATAATATACCCGAGTTTAAAGGATTCGAAACCTTTCTCAAACTTATCGCGTTTGGAAGTTCCCTTTTTACCATATTGTTCTTCAACAAATTGGTCGAGCGATTTTAATTTATTTTTCTGTTTTTTCATACATTGCAAAAATAAATAAAGTTGTCCGTATGTACAACATATATTTTATTTTTCTCCAAAATATGTAATCCCCTTACTCAATCCTAAATAGAAGTTATTTTCAAGGTATTATTGAGTAGCTGCGCCCCTTTTGAAATTTGATTTCTTTAATACTTTTAAATACCCTTTTACAATTTGTCCTGATTTTCTATTGGGATATTTTGTCGAATACTCAATATAACTTTGGCGGACGGAATCCTCTAAAACATTATTCGTATATGAAAAGAAAGGAGTATTATCTAATCCGGTTAAATACACATTTAATAAATTATTGTAGTTGGTTATTGTGTTGGAACGTTCTTAAGAGTGGCTGATTGCTCAGCTAATTCTTTTTCATTTGTTGAATCTTGCGAACATGCTACAGCTATAAGTAGGACGAATATAAATATCGAACGATACAACGGTTGATTTTGGAAACAGAATAGTTTGTACTCTATTTCTTTTCCCGCTGTTGAATCCACGACAGGACTATACTAAGGATAATCGCAGTGCGAAAAGCTGTTTCCAAATCAATAACACCTGTACCATGAACAATTAGGCTGTAAAGATATGTCACAATTAAGTTTACTAAAAAGGCGGCGGCAAAGATGACTACGAAGTCACTGGCGAATCTCCTAATGTTCATTTTCATATTTTTACAAGTTTATTGAATAAATTGAATTGCTATTTTTATTGTTGCATTAAAAACCACTTTAGTTTTTGATTGACAACTTGTCAGAAGAAAGATAGATAATATTGTGTAAAATATTCTTTAAATGCAATAGTTGTGGGTAGAAACTAACACCCATAAGCCAAAGGTTTGGGGTTCGAATCCCTACGGGTGTACAAGTTTCATTTATTTGTTATGGGAATCGAAAAGTAAAACTTACTTCCTTTCCCAACTACACTTTCAACCCAAATTTTACCACCATGCATATCAATAAATTCTTTGCAAAGCAACAAACCCAATCCGGTACTTTTCTCTCCTTCCGTCCCAATTGAGCTTACTTTTTCTTCTATTCTGAAGAGTTTTCTAACATCACATTCCGGTATCCCAACACCGTTATCAGCAACCGATACTTCAATCGAGTTGTTATCATTCAAATTAGATCTTACAATAATTTTTCCACCAGTTTTTGTGAATTTGACCGCATTGGATAAAAGGTTTCTGATTACTGTTGCTATCATTTTTCTATCTGCATAGATATTCTGTGCATTACCATTTTTATAGATTATAGAAATATTTTTTTGAGTAGCGCTCTGGTTAATGAATTCTATACTTTGAATAATAATTTGAGATAGATTTAATTCTTCAGGAGTATATATAATAGAGCCTCTATGAATTTGAGCCCACTCTAACAAATTTTCTAAAAGGCTAAAAAGCTTATGTACAGTTCCATTGAGCAAATTACTATATTCAATAAACTCTTCCTGAGATATTTTTTCTGATTTATCTACCATAAGTTCTGTTAAACCAATAATGGCTTGGAAGGGATTTTTCAAATCATGTGCTATAATAGAAAAGAATTTATCTTTTTCTGAATTGGTTTTAATTAACTCTCTATTGGTTTTCTCCAGAATAGTACCAATACGCTCGCGTTCCAAAAATGTTTCATATTCAAGCATTCTTTTATTCACAATTAGCCATGTAAGTATTGTTAACAGAAAGCTTATACTTATTCCAACAATTAGAATCATTCTTGGAGTGGTACTTTGAATTCTTGACTCAAATTGACCTGTGCCTTTTACTATTATTCTCCAAGAATTTCCATTTAGGTCTAAAACATTATTTGATAATAATGTTGAGCCCATTGGAGTTGAAATTGTATTGGAATTATACATTTGAGTTTCTTCGGAAACAATTTGACCATCATAAATTTCCACAACAAGATCTTCAGCTTGTTTACCAAAAAGTCCTCTCATAAATTCGCCCATTCTAAATGGTGAATAAACCCAACCGAGAATATTACTACGCCGCTCACTTAAGGTTATATTTGAAGTCATGTATCTATAAACCGGTAAATAAATCAGGAATCCCGCCTGTGGGACTTTATCTTTTTCTTGTACAAGAGTTACTTTCCCAGAAATAATAGCATCATTTGAGTCGCGAGCTGTTTCCATAGCCTTCCTGCGGACCGGTTCAGAAAACATGTCATATCCAAAAGCATTCAGATTTAAATCTTTGAATGGTTCGATGTAGATAATAGAAGTATAAGTTTCTCTTTCACCTTCAGGCCATAGTTTGTATTCCGGAAAACCTTCATTGTGAATGGTTGAACTTACTCTACTTATTTGGTTTTTTGGAATTATTAAAGAATAACCAATTCCTTGTATTCCTGGAAAGTTTTTATCCAGATTTAACGATTTAATGTATACATTAAATTCTTTTCGGGACACATCACCCGTTGAATAATATAAACCACGTGTACCTCTGAGGATTTGTTTATAACTACTTAGCCGTTGTACGATCTGTGTATTAATATCTCTAGCACGAAATTCAAAATTTAACCTGAGTTCATTTTCAGCAGTTGCTTTTGCGGTATCCCAATTCAAAAAAGTGATTGCTAACCCAGTTATCAAAACTAATAAAGGGATTAAGAACCAATAATTTATTCCATTTAATTTAATGAATTTCAAAGACGAATTCCGGTCTCTTAAATTAATACTTCATACAAAATCTACCTCTTGTTTTGAACTATACACAGGTTGATACTCTATTTCTTTTCCCGCTGTTGAATCCACGACAGTAATATACCGAGGAGAATCGATAAACGGAAAGAAGTTTCCCAATCGATAACACCTGCCCCATGAACAATTATGTTGTAAAGAAAAGTAACAATTACACTAACTAACAAGGAGATAGCAAAAATAACTACGAAGTCACTGGCAAATCTCTTAATGTTCATTTTCATATTTTTAGAAGTTTATTGAAAAATTGAGTGCTATTTTATTTGGTGCGCTAAACAACCATCTTAATTTTTGATTTACAACTTTTAAAAAGAAAGATATCTAATACTATGCTAAAAAATCGCTCAGCTATCGGTGTTTAAGGATGCTGAGAACAAAAATGTTTTCGTTATACTAAGCAAAATATTCTTTAGATTCAATATAAGTTAATATTTTTAGAACCGCTTAGAGAACTTTAAAGATAACTAACTTTTTAGGAGATGGGACAATTTTGGATATGAATTTTCATTCAACGAGGTAGAAAGAATGGATTTCAATTCTATTGTAGTGCGATTAATACTTTATAAACAGCTCGCCGGGATTAAGAATAATATTAGTTTCAATTCTATTGTAGTGCGATTAATACAGGTATCGGGAAATCACTTACTCTTCGTGAATATGGTTTCAATTCTATTGTAGTGCGATTAATACGTGGCAATTCAATTAAAGCAGAAATTTATAACAAAAGTTTCAATTCTATTGTAGTGCGATTAATACTAAAACCTATCGATAATATTATCAAGCGTATTCTTAGTTTCAATTCTATTGTAGTGCGATTAATACGATCAATCCTAATCTCGCTGCTATCGACAACTACAAGTTTCAATTCTATTGTAGTGCGATTAATACAGTCCCGGCTTATCTTGCTCTTTTCGCCCTGAATTGTTTCAATTCTATTGTAGTGCGATTAATACGAGTACCGGACATCTATACCCGGAATTTATTTTGATGTTTCAATTCTATTGTAGTGCGATTAATACTCTGCAACTATCCTAATCGGGAATACAAACGCAGTGTTTCAATTCTATTGTAGTGCGATTAATACCAACTTCGGTTTGTTGATCCGCCTTGTCTAAAATTGTTTCAATTCTATTGTAGTGCGATTAATACGAAAAACTACTTGCCCCGAAAGTAAGCTCTTAACAAGTTTCAATTCTATTGTAGTGCGATTAATACTATTAATTGGTTATTAACTGGTGAAGATAGTACTAGTTTCAATTCTATTGTAGTGCGATTAATACATTAGGAACTGCAACTAAATATTTTATCGAGGCGTGGTTTCAATTCTATTGTAGTGCGATTAATACTTACGGAATTGGATAAAAAGGAGGAATGAGCAAAGGTTTCAATTCTATTGTAGTGCGATTAATACGTGAACCTGAATAATACATATTCTTTGAAACTTCTGTTTCAATTCTATTGTAGTGCGATTAATACATTGTTAGCTCTGCCAATAAAATATCGTTTACTAAGTTTCAATTCTATTGTAGTGCGATTAATACCGTTCGCAGGAAGCTCTTTGTCGTATCGTACGTTGGGTTTCAATTCTATTGTAGTGCGATTAATACGCAGGGGTCGATCTGGTTTATGTTCAACAATTCATGGTTTCAATTCTATTGTAGTGCGATTAATACAAAAGCAGCCGGAACGATAGAAATAGAGGGACTAAGGTTTCAATTCTATTGTAGTGCGATTAATACCTAA
>Ga0172380_10009396_pt1 | contig 10430 bp, 9 predicted proteins | sample Leawe162metaG_FD_119747 | JGI IMG/M metagenome (GOLD analysis project Ga0172380, IMG submission 119747) | Leachate microbial communities from a municipal landfill in Southern Ontario, Canada - Leachate well 162 metaG | ecosystem: Engineered > Solid waste > Landfill > Unclassified | place...
ACTCCAAATAAATTTTTTCAGGAAACAGTAAAGGTTGACTCGGTTAGAGCCGTTCCTCTCGAAGGAAGTCTGAGACTCGTAGCCCATCCGTCTGTGGTTGAGGTAAGCACACGTCCCAAAACAAGAGAGGAAGTGGCGTCGTTAATTAATCTGGCCCATGATTTTAATGTCATGAATGGCTTTTCATTCGATAAATTTGCCCGACCGGACACAATCGTAAGTCAGGACCTGGTTGGAAATGTTGGAATTGTCAGGTTTATTTTATCAAAACCGCCGGATAAGGGGAGCGAATATATAGTCTCGGTTGCCAATATCGGAGGATCGGAGAATATTCACGTAATTGAAGGGGATACTTTAAAATTTACATACAGAAATTGGAATAAACCCGCCTTCGCAATTGTCCAGCTGGATTCTACAATTGCAAAGAGTACCGAATCTAATTTCAAAGCTCAGATAAGCAAAGTTCCGCTTGCATGGGTATTCACATTTGCAGTAACTGCCGGATTATTCTTCCTCTTTTTTGTCTATCATAAATTCATCCTGCCGCAGCCCAGGAGCGATAAACCGGCCGGAGCCAACAGGCACAGCTCACCGGTGAAGGAATTTTTCAGAACATTTGTGAGATTTTTTGAAAAAAAGAAAATTCTTTTGGTCATCGGATTTCTCCTCCTCTACCGTTTCGGAGAATCTCAGCTGGTTAAGATGGCCTCCCCATTCATGCTTGATCCGCGGGATGCGGGAGGACTCGGTCTCTCTACTTCAGATGTCGGTTTCATATACGGAACAGTCGGAGTGATTGCGTTGATACTAGGGGGAATTCTGGGCGGAATTGCGATAGCAAAAAAAGGGCTCAAATACTGGATCTGGATTATGCTGTTTGCAATAAATCTTCCGGATATTCTTTATGTCTATCTTGCATATGCGCAGCCGGCTGCAATCTGGATAGTCTATCTTTGTGTCGCGGTCGAACAGTTCGGTTACGGATTCGGGTTTACGGCTTATATGATGTATATGATTTACATCTCAGACGGGGAATACAAGACTTCACATTATGCGATTGCTACAGGCTTCATGGCGCTCGGGATGATGCTGCCCGGAATGTTCAGCGGTTTTATTCAGGAAGCAATGGGGTATAAATTATTTTTTATCTGGGTCGTAATAGCTACAATTCCGTCTTTCATACTTGTAAAATTTATTCCTCTCGATTATCATTTTGGGAAAAAGAAATTAATCGATTCATAATTTTTAAGCGGAGGGAATCTGAAACAATTGTTCCCGCCGCTTCGTCTTAACTTAAAATAAACGGAGGCTTGTTGAATTCCGAGCAGGTAATAGAAGTACGCGGACTTACGAAAAAGTTCGGAAGCCTTACTGCGGTTAATAATCTTGATCTCAATGTTTACCGCGGGGATGTTTTCGGCTTTCTGGGCCCGAACGGTGCCGGCAAAAGTACAACGATACGAATGCTGCTTTCTCTTATAAAGCCCACCAGCGGCGAGATGAAAATTTTCGGAAAATCGATTGAAAAGGATAGAAAGGAAATTTTCCCCAAGATTGGCGCTATAGTTGAAAAGCCAGATTTCTATCTGTACCTGTCTGCATACAAGAACCTCGAAATCCTTGGCAAGCTTTCGGGTGCCGATGTTTCCAAAAAGAAGATTATGAGCATGCTCGAAATGGTGGGATTGGATAAAAGATATAAGAGCAAAGTAAAAACTTTTTCACACGGTATGAAACAACGGCTCGGACTTGCCCAGGCTCTGATTCACGATCCGGAATTAATCATTCTTGATGAGCCTACTACCGGTTTGGATCCGCAGGGAATGAAAGAGATCCGCGATTTGATAATTTATCTGAGCCGGGAAAAAGGGAAAACGATTTTTCTCTCTTCTCATATTCTTCACGAAGTGGAGCTTATTTCAACCCGTATGATAATTATCAATAAAGGGACTACCCAGGTAGAAGGCACAGTGGAAGAACTACTGGCATCTGATAAAGTTAAAGTAACATTTGAAGTCGACAGAGTAGAGGAAGCCCTCGGTATTATCAATGAAACATCATGGCAAAAAGAATTTAAGTCGACATCAAAAAACGAGATCAATTTTGAACTCGCGAAGGAAGAGATTCCCGCTCTCAATAAATTTCTCATAGAAAAAGGATTTTCTGTCAGCGCAATTGTTCCCGTCCGGTCGCTCGAAGATTATTTCCTAAAAATTACCGAAGGGGGCTTGAAATGATGACGTTAGTTTATATTGAGCTTCAAAAAATGTTCAAGAAATGGAGGACTTATATCGGCATAATTGCGATCGGCCTTCTTACCGTGATCATTCAGGTGTCTCTCTATTTTACGGGTAAGGAGATAATTAACCATCAGATGCGCGGCATCGAAGAGTCGTTCTTAATGGTGGGAAATCTCTTTAACGGATATTTCATATCAAGGATGATACTCACTTTACTAGTTATTCATATACCATTTCTCGTTGTGCTGGTTGGCGGAGATCTGCTTGCCGGGGAGGCTACCGCCGGAACTTACAGAATGCTGCTTACACGTCCGGTTTCCAGATTGCAGGTTATAACTGCAAAATTTATCTCCGGATTCATTTATGTTGTAGTGCTCATATTCTGGATGGCTTTCATAAGTCTTGGAGTAAGTCTTATAATTTTCGGCTCGGGACCTCTACTCTCTGTGGGAAGCGGAATAATAATCTTTGCCGAAAATGATATAATGTGGAGATTTCTGTGCGCGTACGGTTACGCGATAATAAGTATGACCACCGTTATCTTTATATCGATAATATTCTCCTCGTTGGTTCAGAACGCCATAGGCCCGATAGTTTCTACCATGGCTGTTATTATTGTTTTTCTGATTCTCTCGGCCATTCCGGTAGATTTCTTGCAGGGCCTGAAACCATATCTTTTTACTTCACATCTCGGTCAGTGGAATAATTTCTTCAGCGATGAGATTGATTATAAAGAGGTATTCGAGTCGGCGGGAATTTTACTGGCGCATATTGCAGTGCTCTATGCCGTTACCGCTTACATTTTCATCAAAAAAGATATCCTGAGTTAACGAGGTGTTTATGAAAAAAAGCTTTTTTCTGATATTACTCTTAATAGCCGCGGAAGTGTCCGCGCAGTCTAAGGACGCGCAAAAGCTGCTCGAAGCGGTTCGTCAGAAATTCAATAAAGTCAATGATTACAAAGCCGACGTCTCGGTAAAACTCGATATGAGTATGATTAAAGTACCCGACATGAATGCCAAAGTATATTTTAAGCAGCCCGATAAGATGAAAGTTGAATCGGACGGTTTTGCGATGCTTCCGAAGCAGGGTCTGAAGTTTTCGCCGGCGGATCTGCTAAGCCAGGATTTTACGGCGCTTTATGTTAAATCTGAAACAATTGGAAACAGAAAAATTGATGTTGTAAAGGCAATTCCTAACAGTGATTCATCCGATGTAATTCTCTCAACTTTGTGGATTGACACCGAGGGATTGGTAATAAGAAAAGTGGAAACCACCACGAAGAAATCCGGTACTTCACAGATTGAATTAAGCTATGAGAGTTATGAATTCGGGCTTCCGTCGAGCATTAAGATATCATTTAATTTCGGAGATCTGAAACTGCCCTCCGTCCCGGCTGCCCAGATTAATGAAACGGGGGAGCCGAAAGAGAAGGGGAGGACGAGAAGAGGAGTGAGAGATGGATCGTCGCTTAAGGGATATGTAATCATGAATTACAGAAATTTTCAGATCAACAAAGGAATTCCGGATAGTTTTTTCGCGGAAAAAGAGAAAGAGAAGAAAAAAATGCTGGATTAATAAACAGAAGTAATTCCCGGCTTTATTTTGAGCCGGGAATTCTTTACTGATTGAAAAATAAAACTACTTTTTATTTGAGCCCACCACATTTACACCAACCTGAATTTTTTCTGACACTTTATTCCCGATCACGGCATTATCAACTCCGTAATCCGACAAATTGATTGTAAAGTTTGCCCTTACTCCGATCAAATCGCCGGGCGCGCGTTTTTTTGTCTGCTCGCTCTCATCCAGATAAGTTGCATCCGCAGAAGCAATAACTTCTTTAGTGATTCCGTGCAGCGTGAAATCCCCCTTGACCTTGAATTCAAGTTTGTTGTCGGCCGACTGTTTTACATCGTAGACCGATTTAATCTCGAATGAAATTTCAGGAAATCTGGCGGCATCCAACCAGTTGGGACTTTGCATATGCTTGTTGCGGAGTTCAATTCCGGTATTCATTGATGCAATCTGGATTGTAAGTTTTCCTTTAATTGTGCGGGCAAACTCTGCCACATCAAAAGTAACCGATCCGGAGATGCCGTTAGCGGTGCCGGTTATATCTTCCAGAGGTGTTGTGCTGAAAAATGTAACCTGATTTCTTCCCCCTTTATCCTCAAAATTGAAAGTCTGTGTTCCGCCCGCCTTTACCTTAAAAGTCTGAGCGGAGAGCGATGAGGCGGCCAGAACAAGAGAGAGCAGCGATATAGATAATTTATTCATTTTTCCCTTCGGTTTGTTTTATGAAATCAGTTGCAAATAAAATCAATTCTTTATTTTTTTTTATCCCTTAAACGTCGGTAGAAAAAAATTCCGGCTACAACCGTTGTAAGAATTATAGCACCGGTTAAATCCAATCCCCAGATAAATTTATCTACCCAGACTTTCTGAACCATATCGGGGAACAGCTCATCCTTTTTCTCAACGAGAATCTGATTTTTTGTAAAAATCTCCCGTCCCGAGTAGACCCACACCGTTAAAGAGATTAAAATAATTGTTAAGGAGGCGGCAAGAATTTTTTTTTGCGAAGGATTCATAAATCCGTCCTATTGTTGAATTGGTAACAAAAATTGTTCATCAATAATTCATTTAACGTATATTAAAGTTGTAATGAAACTTAAAACCGCCGTTTTGATTCTTACTTCTAAATGAATTAATTTTTCACCTTATTAATAAACTACTTCAAAAAAGACTTTAATAAACGGGAAAATCATGAAAATACATGAATATCAGGCAAAAGAGACATTGAAAAAATACGGAGTGCCGGTTCAGGACGGAGTTGCGATAAAGAATTTATCAGAATTCGACAACGCAATAGCTCAACTTCAAGCGCGCGGTATAAATCAATTTGTGGTAAAATCGCAGATTCATGCGGGCGGAAGAGGTAAAGGAAAATTATATAATCCCAATAACCGCGAAGAATTGATACTGGAAGGTGGCGTTAAATTCACGACTTCCATTGAGAAGGCAAGAGAGTATTCATCAAAAATGCTGGGCAACCTGCTTGTTACTCATCAGACGGGCGGCGAAGGAAAGATTGTAAAAACTCTTTTCATAACCGAAGGACTCGATTATAAAAAAGAATTATATCTTGGTATTCTTCTCGACAGAGGTGTTTCGAAGAATGTAATAATGGCATCAACAGAGGGCGGTGTAGAGATCGAAAAAGTCGCCGAGGAAACTCCCGAAAAAATTATTAAGGAATGGATCGAACCGTCTGTCGGGTTTCAGGCTTATCAGGCCCGTAAACTTGCATTCGGTCTTGGATTAGAGGGCGCAGCTTTTAAGAGCTTTATCCCTTTTATAATGAAATTATATAAAGCGTACGAGGAAACCGACGCGTCTATGCTCGAAATAAATCCTCTTATTATTACTAACGACGAGAAAATTGTAGCTCTTGACGCAAAGATGAATTTTGATGATAACGCGTTATTCCGCCATCAGGATATTTCCGCGTACCGCGATCTGGATGAAGAGGATCCGCTTGAAATAGAGGCTTCAAAGTTCAACCTCAATTACATAAAGCTTGACGGTAATGTGGGCTGTATGGTCAACGGAGCGGGACTGGCTATGGCAACTATGGACATCATCAAACTTGCGGGAGGCGAACCGGCCAACTTTCTGGATGTGGGCGGCGGTGCAAATAAAGAAACAGTGGCCAACGGATTTAAAATTATTCTCTCCGATCCGAATGTAAAAGCGATATTGATAAATATTTTCGGCGGTATAGTCAGATGCGATCGAGTTGCCCAGGGTGTGATTGACGCGGTTAAAGAGGTTTCAGTTACTGTTCCCGTGGTCGTCCGTCTCGAAGGAACTAATGCCATTGAGGCAAAAGAACTTTTGGAGAATTCCGGATTGAATTTTGAAGTCGCAACAACTCTGCACGACGCGGCTAAAAAAGTAACCTCCGTGCTCTCCGCAGAAATTGTGATATAGATATTTGTAGTTTGGAATAAAAGAAATTATAATAGACCCGGTTCCTAAAAAAATCGGGTCTATTGGAAAGATTGAGATGATTGAGATAAAAATTACAATTGATTCGGCTCTGAATCTTCTTCTGGAGAGGATGAATCTTGAACTGAAGATCCGTCAGCGCGATAAGGTAATTCCCCGTGGCGCAAATCTTGAGTCGTTATCATACAATCAATTACTCCCGATAGTAGAAGCCGCTATTTTCGATACAATTTTTCTTCTCCCCATGGATCTGGTAACGCAGGACACTAATCTCATTAATATAATTACGATGACGGTGAAAGCGCTATCCCGGATCCTCCATAAGAGTGAATTTCATAATTACTCATTCGAACAATCGGCGGCACTGATACAGCCGATAATCGGTTATTTCCGAACTAATATTTCGGCGAAGGATTTTCAGAATAATTAGAATCATTCCTCCTCCGGCAGACCAACGATTTAAAATCCGCCTAAAAACCTGAAAAAGACCATCAGAAAAATCGATCTAAAAACCGGACAGAAATTTTAAATTCATAAAACTCACGAAAATTATAGCTGAATTCAGTTAAAATTCTTACTTTAAATAAGACAATTTCATACTTTGCTCTTTATAAGAGCATATTACATTCAGTTTTCGTACTTAATAAGAACTTTGAGATCGCATAATGATATCGGGAAATGGTTGTAACCAGAGTATAATCCAGGCGAAAAAACTTTTCATTTCGCTTTTCGGAGATGCCTCCGGATCGCTTTTGGAAATATGCCCGGCAAGCATTATTCTTCTGGGTGACCACACACATTACAATGATGGAATCCTTCTCTCCGCCTGTATAGACAAATTCTGGATCTTTCTGATTAGAAAAAGAAAGGATTCGGAGATTAATCTGGCCTCCGCCGGATCAGATACACTTACAAAACTGAGTATTGAAAATCCCAACCATCCGGAGGACGGGAATTTTAGAATCCTTAGGGGCTTGCTTGCACTTTTGAAAGAAGAAGATCTTCTCAGAACAGGATTTGATTGTGTAATTACGACTACCGTGCCGGAATGTGTGGGATTGGGTTCCTCCGCGGCTCAGCAAGTCGGATTCCTGAATGCAGTCAGAAATGCATTATCGTTGAATATTGACGATGAAAAACTTCTCACCCTCGTCCGCAGAAATGAATTGAACATACTCGGAAAAATATCCAACACGGCGCATCATTATACAGTTCAGTTCGGAAGGGAGAAGAAACTCTTTTTTATGGATATCCGGACAAAAGAGCACAAAACTATTTCGCTTGATACTGAGGAGTGTTCACTGGTTATTTGCGATTCGGGAGAGCGGATAATCGAACCGCAGAAAATATGCGCAGAACGGATAGAAGAATGCGAGGTCGGTGTTAAGGGACTTCGCCTCTATTTGTGGGGAATCAGGAATCTGCGCGATATAGAGCTCGAATTTCTACATAAACATTTTCACATGCTTCCGGGGAGAATTTTTTCAAGAGTCCTTTATAATGTGAAAGAAAGAATTAGAGCGCATGAGGCGATGAAATACCTGCGGAAAAAAATGATAGATGAATTAGGAAAATTACTTGTTGAGTCTCACAATAATCTATCCGGTGAGTACGACCTGGGGAACGAGTATTCAAATTTTTTAGTCGGCGAATCGCTTAAAATAGACGGGGTTTACGGTTCAAAATTGATAAGCTGCTCGCCGTCGGCAAGTACTTTCACGCTTCTTAAGAGCTCAGAAGTTGATATATTCAGAGAAAAAATGAATAATGCATTTAAGGAAAAATATAACCGCGAATTAAAAATCCACGTTGTTAATCTCGCAAACGGAGTGAAAAAAATCACCGCAAAAGAGTTTGAACTCCGGAATCAGTAAATTTCTAATAATTTATGCGAATCACATCCGAATTCTCCGAACTAATTTCAACTTGATTTTCACTTTTGTTAGATATACATTTTCCACCGAATTAACGTGGAGTATTAATGGGTTATTCTGAGGATTACCTCAATGATAATTATGATTCAGAATACGGCGAAGAAGAAGTAAAATCGAAAATAAAAGTTTGTAAAGAATACATTGAAGAAGGCTCTACCTTTTCACACCTTGACCTGATCGAAGAAGTTATTCAGCTCTGTCTTGAATATGATTTTGTTGAGGATGGACTATATCTTACAGACGCGCTTCTTGAGGCGGCGCCGTATAATTCCGAGGCCTGGCAGTTCAAGGGGATCTTTCTCAACAACACCTTCAGCTTCGAACAGGCTAACCATTGTTTCGAAAAAGCTCTTTCGATGAATCCAAACGATGTTGAATCTTTCATCAATAAATCGATAGCGGAAGACAATCTCGGAATGTTTGAAGAGGCAACCGCGTCCCTTATTAGAGCGCTGGAAATTGAGCCGAATAATGAAGAGACTCTTTTCAATCTGGGAGTATTATACGAGAAGAAAGAAAAATATGAAGAAGCCGTTCAGTATTTCGAAAAAGCGATAGCGGCCGATCCTGATTATCCGGAAGCCTGGTACGAATTGGGTTACTGCTTCGAAAATACAAACCAGCTGGCGAGGGCGCTGGCCGCATATGATAAATATCTGGAATTCGATCCGAATAGTTTTACAGGATGGTATAACAAGGGGATTGTTCTTCTTCGTTTGGAAAAATATGAAAGCGCAATCAATTGTTTTGAATTATCTATTGCACTGAAAGACGATTTTTCAAGTTCGTGGTTTAATTGCGGATATTCGTACGCGCGCGTGGGAAGAACCGCTGATGCATTAAGCTCATACAAAAAAGCTTTTGAGCTGGATCCGTATGATGAGACAATTCTTTTCAACATGGGACAGGCATACGAAGAGCTCGGTTCATTCCATCAGGCCATCAGAAGTTATTCTGAATCCATAAAACTAGACGGGGAGTATTACGAGGCGTTTCTTGCCCGAGGATACTGCTACGACGCTGTCGGAAAATATCAGCTGGCGCTTAAGGATTTCAACAAAGCGATCTCATTGACCAGCAGTCCGGAAGATGCATGGTTCGCCATTGCAGATCTTGAATATTCTCTCGGTAATCTTCAGGAATCCATAGATAATTATTTAAAAGCCGTGGAGAATAACAGTGATAATTTCAACGCCTGGTATAAACTTGCCGAGACTTATATTGAGATAGGAATGTGGCTCGAAAGCTTGAAAGCTTTTGACGAGTGTTTAAGAATTGATGAATCAGACGCAAATTCGTATTACGGCAAAGCCAAGATAAATTTTCTGCTTGGTCATACTCACGAGGCAATTGAGTGCCTGAAAAGCGCTTTTGAGCTTGACCCGAATATGAGAAATGAATTCACCAAAGATTATCCGGAAGTAAAGACTTCCAAACTGTTTACTAAATTACTCGATGAGAATAAAAAATAGTTATGATACATTCACAGAATAAATTTAATCATAATACAAAAGTTGTGGGCGTAATCGGCCATCCAATAAAGCAGTCGCTTTCCCCGCTGATGCATAATATTGCTTTTGATATTTCCGGTCTGAATTATATTTATCTTCCGTTCGATGTGCCTATGAATTATCTAAAAGATGCGATGAGGGGGATGGTTGCTCTCGGAATAAAAGGATTCAACGTAACTCTTCCCTTAAAAGAAAAAATTCTTCCTTTTCTGAAAGATGTTTCGGAAGAGGCCAGTATTATAGGAGCTGTAAATACCGTTGTAAACGAGGAGGGAGTGCTTCGCGGCTTTAATACAGACGTATTCGGCATCATCGAATCGTTAAATCCGCATAAGGATGAATTAACCGGCGCAAAAGTTACTGTAATTGGAACGGGCGGCGCCGCAAGAAGCGTCATCTATTCCCTAATACGTACTTTCAAAGTCGGACAGATTAATATTGTAAACAGAACGGAACAGAAAGCGGAATCGCTAAAGGAATACTTTACAGATAAGATGATCCATAACGATTTTAAAGCCCATTCTCTTTTTCCTCCAGATTTAGTTGATACATTCCGCGATTCCAAACTTATAATTAATACAACTCCGATGGGGATGTTTCCAGAAGTGGATGATTCGGCCACTACTATAAAAGAATCGTTCATGAAGGGGCAGATTGTTTTTGATGTTGTATATAATCCCGTCAAGACAAAATTACTGAAACTTGCCGAGAGCCAGGGCGCTACAATAATA
>Ga0172380_10009397_pt1 | contig 10429 bp, 11 predicted proteins | sample Leawe162metaG_FD_119747 | JGI IMG/M metagenome (GOLD analysis project Ga0172380, IMG submission 119747) | Leachate microbial communities from a municipal landfill in Southern Ontario, Canada - Leachate well 162 metaG | ecosystem: Engineered > Solid waste > Landfill > Unclassified | place...
AGATCGTTGATTCTTTTTATACCCCGTCAGCTTGCTGCGGGGAACAAAAAGAATGAGGAGTCCAGAGGAAACATCCTCTGGTTGCGGCGGGGTTAATACCCCGACGCAAGAACCCGATTTATTTTACCGCGTTCAATTATGAAATTTATTCGTTCAAAAAAGCTGATTTTCGTGAACAATAAAGGGGGCGTGGGCAAAACCACGCTGGCTTTTAATTGCGCGGTGTCGTTCGCCAAGCTTGGTTATAAAACGGCGATTATTGATTTGGATCCGCAATGCAATTTATCGCGTTTGGCCCTTGGCGAAGAATATTACGCCAAGAATCTGTTTTCGAGCCAAGAAAAGACGGTTTACGATATGTTGCGCGGAGTGGTTGAAGGCGGTGCGGATATTGACCTTTCGGTTAAATTTTTACCGGTGCGCGCGAGCCAAAATCTATTTTTACTGAAAGGCGACATAAATCTTTCTGCTTATGAAGCGTTGCTGATCAATGCCTACGGCCAGGCGGCCGCCGGCCAGAGAATAGGTTATTTCCAAACCAGCGCCATAGATCGTTTTTTGAGAGAAAAAGGGTTGAACGAAGAATTTGATATTTTTGTGATTGACACTTCGCCGAGCCTTGGACTTCTGAATCAAATAATTTTATTGGGCGCCGACTATTTTGTCGTGCCGATGATGCCGGACGCTTTCAGCGTTCAAGGAATCGAAAATTTGGGCATAGTGTATGAAAAATGGAAGAATTCGTGGCGGATTACCGCCAAAGCATTGGCGGGAGACACGGAAACCAAATTCGTGCTCCCGGGGGATCCTCTTTTCATAGGATATGTCATTAACGCGTATAATGTTTACGGCAAACAGCCGATCGCCGATCATCGGGCGTGGATAGAACAAATTCCGGAAAAAGTGAAAAAATATTTATCGGAAAAGCACGGCCGCAACGGACTTGTTGAGGCGAGCTGGAAGAATCCGCTGCAAATTATTCAAGATTACGGCCGCATTCCATCCAAATGCCAGGAACTGGGAACGGCGATATTCGATCTTGATCCGTCTCTGATAAATGAAATTCATCAAGGCACCCTTGAGAACATAGAAAAATCCGCGAAAGAATTCGCGAGTCTTTCCGGCGCGATTATTAAAATTTTAAGCGCTTATTAAGTATTAAGCGCATGACTTTTAAATAGAATTCCTGTTGGTTTATGATTATGAATTTCAAGAAAAAGGTTTTCGCGGTGGTTAAAAAAATTCCGCGGGGTGGGACATTAAGTTATAAGGCGGTGGCAGAATTGGCGGGGCGGCCCATGGCCTATCGGGCGGTGGGCAATATTTTAAACAAAAATTATGATCCGGCGATCCCGTGCCACCGGGTTGTCCGGTCGGACGGCAAAACCGGCGGTTACAACCGCGGCGCGGAAGCAAAGATTAAATTGTTAAAAGCGGAATCCTCATTGTAGGGGCGAAACCATGTTTTCGCCCGTATTGAAAGGCATTTAACAAAATACAAAAACGGGCGATTACATGGAATCGCCCCTACGAATTCTCGGTGCGGGCGATGGCGATGCCGATAATCCGTGCCGCGCCTTTGTGCGACAGGACGCGGGCGCATTCGTTCATGGTTGCGCCCGTGGTAACCACATCATCAACCAAAAAGACCGATTTATTTTTAAAAGGAGCGTTGTCGGTGCAGGCAAACGCCCCTTTTACATTTAGGAAGCGTTGCGATTGTCCCAGGTCGGCCTGGTTTTTCGTTTCCGCGATCCTTGCCAAACAATTTGCCGCGGCCGGAATTTTCCAGATCCGTCCGAGTTCGCGCGCGATAATTTCCGCTTGGTTGAATCCGCGCCAGCGCAATCTTTTTGCGGCCAGCGGTACGGGCAAAATGATAAACTTGCCGAAATCAAAATCCTGTTCGGACATGGCAATGTGGCTGGCGACAATCCCGGCCAGCGGGATTGCCAGTTCTTGGCAAAACGGTTCGTATTTGAAGGCCCGGATCAATTTTTTTACCCGCCGGTTTTCGTAAGAACAGGGGGCGCAGATGTCGGCAAGGTATTTTTGGGAGCGGTCGGGACGGCGATTCGGCGAAACATCCAATAACGCGAGGCAATCGGCGCACAGCAGGGAACCGTGTTTTTTGCAAAAAAAACAGCGGCGCGGAAAAAATAATTCCTTGGCGATATTTATTGCAGTTTGCATATTGCGGTTTGTTTTGTTTCCGGATATGATATAATTATTATAACAAAGATTATAACAAGCGATTTGTAATTTAAAATGTAAAAAACAAAATATAAAATTACAGTTCAAGATGTAAAATTTTAAATTCTGAAGTTTTAAATTTTTCATTGTAATTTTGCATTTTGATATTTTAATTTTTAATTTTTCCGTGTTGCCAAAATTGTTTGCCAAAAAATTTTTAGGAATCGATGTCGGCACTTCATCGATAAGGATCGTGGAGCTTGAGGCTGCCGGCCAAAAATTTTCTTTGTCCAATTACGGCCAGATCGATGTGGGTCTTGTTGAAAGCGACGCGTTCGATCAGGCCAAAAATGCCGCCGCTTTTTCGGCGGACGAGACTGTCCAAATGATCCAGACGGTGCTGGCCGAAGCCAAGATCAAGACGCGGCAATGCGCGTTTTCGATCCCGGATTTTTCAACATTCTTCACCGCATTCTCGCTGCCGCCAATGACCGAGAAAGAACTCCCTGCCGCGGTAATGTTCGAGGCGCGCCAGCATATTCCCTTGCCGATGGAAAGCGTGACCGTCGATTGGCAGTTGGTGGGCGGCGAGTTCGGCAAATCGGAAAAATTGGAGGTTACCGTGGCGGCCATACCCAACGAGGTTATTGCTTTGTACCAAGAGATCGCCGCAAAAGCAAAATTGCAAATAATATTGCTGGAAGCCGAAATTTTCGGCTTGTGCCAGGCGCTGGTTGCCAAAGACGAGGCGCGCGCAATTTGTCTGGTCGATATCGGCGCCCAAAGCACTGTTTGCAGCCTGATCGAAAAGCAGGTATTGCGCTATTCGCACAGTTTCGACCGGGGCCGGAATTATCTGGTTGAAGAAATCATTAAGCGCTTGCCGATAAATCCGGAAACGGCGCGCGATATCCGGTCGCGCGGCTTGAATTTGTTTTTTATGATTGATCCGGAGACCAAGAGAAAGGCCAAAGACTTATTGCGCGAGTCATTGATTCCGGTTTTTAAGGAAATCGAGGTTATGATGGGCGATTACCGGCGTTTGACCGGTTCGGAGGCGGCCAAGATCATTGTTTCGGGCGGAACCGGGGCAATTTTGGAAACAAAAGAGCTTTTCGCCGATTATTTCAAAAAGGAAATCGAGATTGCCGATCCGTTTAAGGATATTTATTGCCGCGCGGGCCTTGAATCGGAGCTTAAAAATATCGGTCCGGCCTATGCCGTGGCAGTCGGCATGGCGCAGCGCGGATTTAAATTTTCTAAAAGAAATAAAAATAAACCGATGAAGAATTGATTTTCGGGATAAATCCAGGTTTGGCAATTTCCCGAAAATAATCGAATTACCTTGAATTGCGAAACGCTTAAATTCAAATGCTATTGGAGGGGTCTAACCCCTGCGATTACACAGGGGTTAGACCCCAAAACACAAAGCGTTTCGTAATTCAAAGAAATTAAAATTGTTCAGCGGCCTAAAGCAATAACCACTATGGTCAACACAATTCAAAAACAGCCGAAAGCTTTTTTGGAAAAAACTATCTTTTATTTGTCGCTGCTGCTGCTGGCGGCGGTTGTCGGCGGATATTTTTATTTGCAAAATCTGGTGAACCGGGGCACTGACGAGCTTGCCGGCCTTGTGCTGCAATCGGTGAAAACAAAAACCGAGGAACAGAAACAATTGGAAGTTCGCGTGGCGGCGGCGCGCCGGAAATTGGCTGATTTTTCGGTAATCGCGGCCAGCTGGAAATCGGGTACGGCATTTTTCGACGGACTCGAAAATATGACTTCGGGGGGCGTATATTTTTCCAAATGCGATCTTGATTTCGCCAAAATGACGGCATCCCTGACCGGTTACGGAAACAATTTCCAGGATGTGGGGCGGCAAGCGGCCAAATTCGAATCGGCCGCCGGGGTTTTGGAAAGCGCCGATTTTGGAAAAATCGCGACCAGCGAAAACGGCGGCATTGATTTTGACGCGCAGCTTGTTTTGAAGCCGGAGATGGTTGTTGTGAAATAGTTCGGAATCAACTTTCCGCGATCCGGTAAATTGAGGCTAAACGGGGTATAAAAATAATTTTTAGAATGTTGAATGATTGTTGAATTTTATTATTTTCGGGAAATTGCCAAGCCTGGATTTGTTCCGAAAATCAATCTGTCCAACAATCCCTATTTTTATGTCAAGGAATTATTTGGAAGCAGTCGTTGTGCTTATGGTGGCCGCCGCGCTGGGATTTTTTTTGGTGTATCCCAAATATAATGAATTTCAGGGTATTGAACAGCAAAAGGAGGAAAAGATCGCCGAGATGAAAAATCGCCGGGAATATTATGCCGACTTGGGGTTGGTTGCGGCTGATTTGGACCGGTATCGCGATAATTTTAAAAAAATCGATACCGCCCTGCCCGACAAGCCGGATGCGCCCGCAGTTATGAGTTTCATCCAAGCCGCGGCGATGCAATCGGGATTGGTACTGAAAGGCGTTGATTATGTGGGCGCCGATAATATGTCGCCATCGGCGTTGGGCGCCAGATCGGCATTGGCGGCAGAGCAGGTTGATCCGGCGGCGGAAGAGGCGTCGGCGGGATTGCAAAATTATCGCGTTGCGGTTAAATTGGCGGGCAGTTATGCCAGCTTTAAAAATTTTTTATCGGCAATCAACCGTTCCAGCCGGCTGATCGCGGTTGATTCGGTCGGCGTGGCTTCGGTTCCGGAGAGCGAAGGAGGCAGTCAAAGCGGAAATAAATCGGCCGCCGCCGGCAAAGATACCGGCGGGATCGATAAAATCCTTGATTATGAAGTTAAATTTTTGGCCAATTATTATCAATAAACCACTTGGCCGCTTAACCACTAACCAACATGGCAATCACTTTTGAAGAAAAAAATGATTTCGGCAAAAATATCGCGATTTTGTTTGCGCTGGCGCTGGTTGCCGGCGCCGGCGTTTTTTTGTTCTGGTTTTTTTCGCGGCAAAGCCAGGCGCCGGTTTCCATCATGCCGCTGGATAACGAGGGAATCAATAAGAAAGTTTTGGAAGATCCTTTTCTTTCGTCCCTGGAGGTGTTTCCGGAAATTCCGCCGGCAGGGATTGAGGCGCCGCGCCAGAATCCTTTCGTTGCGGCGTCCGCGACTACAACCGCGCCGGCTGCCGATGAATTGCCTTAGGCGGCTTTGCCGATCCGTGATATTCGCCGCCGCCGGCCGGCGGCGGCCGTTTGCGATTTTGTAGGTTGCGCGCAAATTTTACAATGTCATTATTAACCAAACAACTTGTTGACAACAAAGCGATCAGCCGGGAGCAAGCTACCGCGATAGAATCCGAGTTGAAAAGCAATCCGGAAAAAACCGAGGAAGAGCTGTTGGTGGCGCGGGGGCTGATCGAGGAAGGCAAACTCTTTGAATTAAAAGGGCAAATCTTGGGGATACCTTTTGTTTCGGATCCGCCCGAAGATATTTCCCTGGAAATTTTGCAAACGGTTCCCGAAGAAACGGCCAAGTTTTACCGCATGATTCCCTTGGGCCAAAAAAAGTCGGAAGTGCTGATCGGAATGGTCAGTCCCGAAGACTTGAAGGCGCAGGAGGCGCTTAAATTTTTGGCGCGGAAAAACAATTTCGTCTATCAGGTTTCTTTGATAACCCCGAAAGTTTTCGGCACCGTTCTGGGCAAATACCGCGATTTGAAAAAAGAAGTGGGCGAGGCGCTGGAAGAATTCCAGGAAGAGGAAACCAAATTGGATGCCGCGCGGGGTCGGGAAGCGGAAACGATTTCCAGCGTCGAGGATGCCCCGATTGCCAAGATCGTGAATGTAATTTTGCGCAATGCGATTGACGGCAATTCGTCCGACATCCATATTGAACCCAGCCGCACCAAGCTGCGCGTGCGATTCCGCGTGATGGGCGAGCTTTATTCGTCGATTTTTTTGCCGCTTAATATTGCAAGCGCGGTGCTGGCCCGCATTAAAATAATGTCAAATATGAAGATCGACGAAAACCGCGTGCCGCAGGACGGACGGTTTTCCATGAAGATCAATTCCAAGGATTTTGATTTTCGCGTTTCCACATTGCCGACCGCACTGGGCGAAAAAGTGGTGATGAGAATATTGGACCCGGATGCCGGATATAAAACTTTTGAAGATCTGGGTTTGGACGGCAGGAACCTGGCAATGGTCAGGAAGGCGATTGATGAACCGTTCGGCCTCATTTTGGTAACCGGGCCGACCGGATCGGGCAAAAGCACCACGCTTTACGCGGTTTTGCAGGAAATCAATAACGATAAAATAAATATTATCAGCCTTGAAGATCCGGTGGAATATTTTTGCGAAGGGGTCAACCAATCGCAAGTGCGGCCGGAGATCGGTTTTGATTTCGCTTCGGGGCTGCGCAGCATTTTGCGCCAGGATCCGGATGTGATCATGGTGGGCGAGGTGCGCGACGAGGAAACCGCGCTTTTGACCATCCACTCGGCGCTGACCGGGCATCTGGTTCTGTCAACATTGCACACCAACGATTCTTTGGGGGTGGTGCCGCGCCTTGTTGATTTGAAAGTCCAATCCTATCTGATTCCGTCAACCCTTATTCTGGCGCTGGCCCAGCGCTTGGTGCGGCGGCTTTGTCCGGATTGCAAGAAAAAAGTTGAGGCCAAAGGTTATCTTAAGGAAAAAATAACCGCCGAATTCCAGGAGATTCCCAAAAACTCGCGGGGCGGCGTGGAGCTGTCGGATCCGATCTGGGTTTGGGAGCCGGTGGGCTGTCCCAAATGCAACCGGCAGGGATTTTCCGGCCGGGTCGGGATATTTGAAACACTTGAGATGACGCCCGAACTGGGAGAAGTTATTTTAAAAGATTTGTCCGAGGGAGCATTGAATGCCGAGGGAAAGCGGCAGGGGTTGATCACGATGCGGCAAGACGGCATTTTGAAGGCGCTCAAAGGGGTAACCACCATCGAAGAAGTGCTGAAAGCGACCGAAGAGGATATTACCGCGGTTGTCGTTGATCCGGATTCAAAGCTGTAGTTTTTGTTTGCCGGAAAATAAGTTATAATAGACCAATAGCGTTTTTATAATGACAAAAAATTATGCCAGCCAAAACAAACGAGGAAATAGGAAAGGGCAAGAGGCTTCTTGTGGTCGAAGACGATCCGTTTTTGTCGGATATTTACAATACCAAATTAAAACAGGCGGGGTTTATCGTTGACTTGGCAATGACCGGCGAGGAATGTATGCAGAAACTTGCCGCCAGCGAATACGACTTAATGGTACTGGATATCGTTTTGCCGCAACTGGACGGCTGGGAGATATTGTCGCGCGTCGGGGAGATGCGCCGCAAGGACGCCGGTTCGTATATCAACCGGTTAAAAATTATCATCCTTTCCAATTTGGGCCAGAAAGAAGAAATTAAAAAAGGATTGGAACTGGGCGCCGACGGTTTTATGATCAAGGCGCACTTTACCCCCAGCGAAGTGGCTGAAGAGATCGATAAGGCCCTGAAAATAAATCAAAATTGAAACATGGATTATTCTCAATTATTGGAAAAATTTTTGGCGGTAACGGTGCAGAAAGAAGCGTCCGATCTTCATTTGGCGGCGGGATATCCGCCGATAATCCGCATCAATGGCGAATTGTGGGCGATTCCCAAGGAAGGGGCGCTGACGGCGCGCGACAGCCAGGGGCTGGCGTTCGCGCTGATGGGCGTGGAACAGCAAAACCAGTTCCTCAAGTTCAAAGAGATCGATTTCTCCTACGCGTTCCAGGGGCGCGAGCGTTTCCGCACCAATATATTTTTTCAGAAAGGATGCGTTTCGTGCGCTCTGCGCTTGATCCCCAGCAAGATCCGCACCATCAATGAATTGCATCTTCCTCCGGTAATGCAGCGCTTCATCGAATCCGAGCAGGGGTTTGTGCTGATCACCGGCCCGGCTTCGCACGGCAAATCAACGACTTTGGCGGCTTTCATTGACGCGATCAACCATTCGCGGTGCGATCATATCATTACCATCGAGGATCCGATTGAATATTTATTTATGCCCGATGCTTCGGTGATCGAACAGAGAGAGCTGAATTCCGACACCTATTCGTTTTCAATGGCGTTGCGGTCGGTTTTCCGCCAGGATCCGGATGTGATCATGATCGGGGAAATGCGCGACGCTGAAACCGTGGGCACCGCCCTGACCGCCGCGGAAACCGGCCATCTGGTTTTCGCGACCTTGCACACAAATTCGGCCTCGCAGAGCATTCATCGCGTCGTTGATTCGTTTCCGGCCGAACAGCAGTCGCAGATTCGCGCCCAGCTTTCGGCGTCGCTCTTGGGCGTTGTTTCCCAGCGCTTGATTCCGTCGCTCAAGGGGGGGATGGTGCCCGCTTGCGAAGTGCTTTTCAATAATTTTGCCGTGGGCAACCTTATCCGCGAGAACAAGATACATGAGATTCCCCTGGTGATCGACACTTCTTCCAAAGACGGGATGATTTCGCTCAACAAGTCGCTGGCCAACCTTGTCAAAAACGGCGATGTCGCCTTGGAGAAAGCGCTTTCCTATTCTTTGAACCCGCAGGAGCTGGAAGCCCTCATATAAATTGAAAATTAAAAGATCGAAATGAAAAATTTTGGTATTGGAATTCCGCTTCGCGGAATTTCAATAATATATTTTTCAAAATTTTGATTTTTACATTTTAATTTTTTTTATGAAATTCATTTATCAAGCCCGCACAAAAAACGGCGAAGTGAAAACGGGAACGATTGAGGCCGCGTCTTTGCCGTCGGCGTCCGAAATTTTGCGGCGCGACGATCTTTTCATCACTTTCCTGCACAAAGAGGATCAAAGTTTTATTAAAAAATTCCATTTTTTTGAAGGGGTTTCGGGCAAGGATGTTGCGGTTTTTTCACGCGAGCTGGCGGTGATGTTTCAGGCCAATGTTTCGCTGGTCGAGTCTTTGCGCACTGTCGGCGGCCAGCTTTCAAACCAGAGTTTTCGGGAAAAGACATTGAAAATTTCCCAGATTGTCGAAGCCGGCTCCCCGATGTCGGCGGCGCTGGCCAAATATCCCGACATCTTCTCGCCGTTTTTCGTGGCGATGGTGAAAGCCGGCGAGGCGTCGGGAAATCTTGCCGAACAATTTGATTATCTGGCAAATTATCTTGAAAAACAATATTATTTGTCGGGAAAGATCAAGGGAGCAATGGTCTATCCGGCGGTGATCGTGGTGGTGATGTTTGCGGTGCTGTTCCTTTTGAGCTATTTTGTAATGCCCAATCTGACGGCGATGCTCATCGGCACCGGGACGGAATTGCCGGCGCTTACCAAATTCGTGATTGCTTTTACCGATTTTATCCGCGGCATCGGGGGGCTGATAATTTTATTTTCGGCGGTCGGGCTGGTAGTTTTTATCGCCCGGTTTTCCCGCACCAAAGTCGGCCGGGAATTTTTTGACAACCTTTTTTTGCGGCTGCCGGTTTTCAAGAATCTTTTGAAAATGCTTTATGTCAGCCGGTTTGCCGACAATCTGTCCACGCTGATTTCCGGGGGCATTCCGATCACCCGGGCGCTGGAAATTACCGGCGCGATTGTCGGAAATGTCGTTTACCGCGATGCCATTTCCAAAACTTCCGACGGGGTGCGCAAGGGGCAAACGATTTCGTCGGTGCTTTTCAGCTATCCGGAATTGTTTCCGACGATGTTTTCCCAAATGGTTCTTGTCGGCGAACAGACCGGTTCATTGGATAAAAGCCTGCTGGTGATGGTCCGTTTCTATGAAAAAGAAACCGAAAGGTCAATTGACGGAATGCTGATTTTGATCGAACCGGTGCTGATCATTTCGCTGGGTTTGATCGTGGGCGGAGTGGTGGCGTCGGTGATGATACCTCTTTATTCGTCAATGGGCAGCGTGTAGCCGCCGCAGTGCGGTTTTGATGTCCGATGCCGTTAATGCGCCAAGTCCGCCGGAGCGTTTCGATTGTCCGGCATTCCAGCGATATCGGCCCGGATTGGTTGGCGCGGATTTGCATTTTGAATGCTTGTTGGAATATAATATGATTGTAGATACGGATATTATTAAAAGGTCGATAGTTTGATGTTAGAATTGATTTTGTTTAAAATTAAAAACGAAAAATAAAATGCAATCAAAAAGAAAAGGTTTCACATTAATTGAATTGTTGGTGGTGATCGCCATCATCGGCATTTTGGCCGGCATGGTGCTGGTGTCGATGGGCGGCGCCAGGGCAAAAGCGCGCGACGCCAAGCGGCAATCGGAT
>Ga0172380_10009398_pt1 | contig 10429 bp, 21 predicted proteins | sample Leawe162metaG_FD_119747 | JGI IMG/M metagenome (GOLD analysis project Ga0172380, IMG submission 119747) | Leachate microbial communities from a municipal landfill in Southern Ontario, Canada - Leachate well 162 metaG | ecosystem: Engineered > Solid waste > Landfill > Unclassified | place...
AACCTGCCGAGGTTCCGAACGTAGGTAGTGGCTGTACCCCGACTTTGACCGACTCGAAGAATGTCCCTCTCTAAATTGTCTATCGCTTGAAAAATATCCATCCGTGACATCGCCCGCGCCTCTACATCGTTAGTACGGTTGTACTAAAGATTCAGATATTTGTCACGGATAAATTTAATAGATAATTGGGGTTTGGGAGAGTACTCTTTGTGGGTCAATCCCGGGTCTTATTTAGCGTCTCCGCTAAAAACACAAGTAAAACTGTCAACGTCTTCGTCTATCCACCACGCCTCGCCGAACTCGTTGTGGTGGTCTGGGAGCTTGTATACTGCCTGACCCTCAACTTCGTAGATTACCTTCCTGCCAACCTTGATACACCAAGCCATTGCAGCCATGAGGGTGGTGAACCCGCGCACGGGCCTTTTGATATATCCAGTAGCCCGGTACACCTTTGCCTTCTTCGCCGTCGTGCAATGGTAAAGTATCGTTTTCTTCCCGCTCTTCATTCCACCCCCTCAAAATAAGATATGCACCGAGCGGGTAGGGAGCGATACGTGAAGTTAGCGTAGTATTCGCACGGCTGGCTATATACATAAGCGAAATACCCCAAGATAGCACCCATCAACAAGGACAGCACCAGCGTGATGATCAGACTCGCCAGTAGTGGACGCCCATAATCTGTCAGCCAGTCTCTCATTCCCCCTCCTCAATCTCAAGCTTCCCTTTTTTCCCGCTCCTCAAGCGCTTTCCAGACGCTAGAAATTGTTTTGTCTCCCCGGTCGGTAGAAAATAATCACCATATGCCCCGTATCGCCTCCAGTTCCCGTCATATCGAAGCAACCCGATATGAACAAGGCGGATGCACTTCTTTCTGATGCCGTCAGCAGACCAATTCGGGTAGACGCAGAACGGTTTTCCCATCGCGATGTTCAGGATGTCGCTGTATTCCAGTTTTGGCTTCATTTCACCCCCTCACTAGCCTTTAAGCACGCTTCACGGGTGGGGTAGAGGTCGGATTCGGGGATGACCTCATACCGACTTTTAGCCATCACCCTGTATTCTATTTCTGCGGCAGCATCAATGCTTGATGAATACCGCACAAAAGTGTCCACAATCTCCGTCCTTCTAACTGCCTTCCCGTCGTGATAGAAGACCTCGTCCCCGGCGTCATACTTGGTTTCGATCTTCATGATTTTCTTTCTCTTGAAATGCGAAATAGAAAGTGTGTTCTGGGTGAATACATCCCTCCGGGTCCGGGTGGTGTTATGTCTTCAACGTACCCCTTTCTCACCAATGCCCGAAGCGTTGACAATCTTTCGCGCAAGGTGAATGCACAGTATGTTTTTAGCGGTTCCATTTTTTCAAAGCACAGCCGCTGTGGTTTTGTTAGGTCACTCATTAAAAACTCCTGATAGATTTTTTCATGGCTTTCACTCTCTCGCGCAGTTTTTCCTTTTCCGGGCTCTGCCGGTAGTACGTCCTACCGCCAATCGCCTTGAGCCTCGTCATGCGTTCCAGGTGGGCGATGTAGTGCAAGTCCCCTTTGGGCGGGTTGATGCGCGTCCTGATCTCGTTTATCGCAGCTTCGGAGTATTCCGGGATGACGCCTGGGTCTGAGTCCAAAGCCTCTGACAGGGAGGGGAACTTGCAGTAGTGCGATTCGCCGGGGTAGGTATCGGCTCCGCAGTCCCCGCAGGCTGTTGGGTGGAGGGTATCCATGCTGTCGATTTTCGACCAGGGGAAGCGGTGAACGTCTCTGCCGACTTTGATGGAAATTTGCGCCGATCTCTCGGCGTGCTGGTTAGCTACGGCAGCCATTTGGTCCTCCGTCAGGGAATATCTTTCGCCGTTGTTCATGGTCAGGATGTTTTTCATGTTTCCTCCGTGATGCTGCCGTCAGGCTCGATAATTCCACGTTTTCGCTTAGGCGGGTCTTTCTCCCGCCTAACCCAAGATTCCAAGGCGGCATGGTAGTCGTGGTAAGGCTTCCCGGTTGATTTGACGTAAAGCTGGAGGCGTTTCCAAACGTCCAAAACGAACGCCCTGGGTCGGCCAGTTTTACGCACCACGTCCTCAATCTCCCGGTCGGTTACGGATCGCATCTGGCTATACTTTCCGGGGCCAATCTCCCCGGGATCTGGCTGTTCGGGAGACTTCTCCTGCGGAGTTTCTCCGGCAGTCTCCCCCTCTGCACTCCCCCTCTCTTCCTTTACCTTTACCTTTACCTTTTCCTTTTCCTTTTCTTGGGGGCCTATTGAGGCCCTCATGAGGCCCTCAAAAATATCAATCAGCCCATGACTTTTTAAGAGCTTAAGAACGGATTTATGCAAATTGTTGGCAGGTGACAACTCGCCATACTGGAATTCGACGAAATTAATGATGAGCCACTTCCTGTCATTGTCGAAGGTATGGATGCGCTGTTTCCCTTCTCCGTTCAGAAGCTCAAGGGCTTTCGCCTTGTCGATCTTCACGCCAAGATGGAACTCGACCGCTTCCATATCCACCTTCCAAACGCCCGCGTTGTCACAGTTGCGGGTTATGTAGTCCCAGAAAGCCTTTATCTCAATTGGCAGCTTCCGGTACCAGGGGTCTGAGTAGATTTGTGTTTCCGTAAAGCGTTTCATATCAGCCTCTGTGTGTTAATCCGTATTGCTTTTTGAATCTGACGCGCTCCCTGACCTCGGGTTGTTTCTTTTCTCGGTACTCCGCTAACCCCCGGTCAAACTCGGCTGTCTCCCCCTCTAGCGTCCAGTAGGTGAAGCGCCCGTCGTCATACGTGTGACGGGTGGTGACGTTGAAGTTCTTGAGCAGGTACATCGCCTGATCTGCGTCGCTGGTGGTGTGTGTGGTCATATCCCCTCCTCTGGGAACAGGACGCTCATGGCTGCTTCGTGCTTTGCCCGTTGTTCCAGCGCTGCTATGTGCTCGCCTTTCGCTACGGGGTTATTCACCGGGCTGGGTATTTCGAGAAGCACGGCATCCGCAAATTTCTCCACAGCTCCGCGAATAGCAGCGTTAAGTACTTTTCGTTTTTTGCGATCGGTCAGATCTGACCTCCAGCCCATTTGCACTCCGGAGAAAAACGCCCTCTCCTCGCGCTCAGCGACAAGCCCAAAGATTCTGTCCATGATTACCAGGCGGCGCATGTCATGACTATCCGCAACCATTTCCTCTCTACGGTATGCGGCCATCTCTGCCTGTGACGCATCGGGCAGTGGGGCAGGGGGTCGGGGAGCTGGGGGAATAATTGACTCTACTTTCTCCCGCAGGGCTGAATTAGCGTTGTTCATATTTTTTGACCTATGAGGTTAGACCGGAATTGATACGATTCTGACACTGGATGCACCGCTTTCCAGTTGTGGCCGTTCTTTATCAAGCTTATGCAGGCGGCGGTTACGTCGTACTCTTTTGCAATGACGGTTGTGTGTTCACCGCGAATCAGTCGGCGTTTGATCTTTGCGACTTCCGCCTCCGATAGTTTGCGGTTAGATGCTTTGTCTCCGACCTGGTATGTTCCGTGCCGTTTTTTGTCTTCTTCGTTGTTTACTCTGGTGTCCCATCGCAGGTTTTCTATGCGGTTGTCTTCTTGGTCACCATTGTTGTGACAGGCCACCATCCCCTCTGGACGTTTTCCCACAAAAGATTCAAGCACTGTCCTATGGACTGAATACATGAAACTCTTGCTGTCTTTGTTCAGTACAACCATCCAATATCCCCACACGGACTTGTTTTGGCGGAGGATTTTCCACCCGTCTAGCTTCCGCGGGCTGCTAGTGCGCTTTCTTGACCGGACTCTCCCCAAACTACTGGCCTGATAGTCTCCATCAAATCCCGGAACGTCTTTCCAAATCTCCATGTCGTCATCCTTTTGAATATTCATTGGCTAAAGCTAATGCCTGTGCTGGGTACCAGTCGTACTTCATATCCTTCTTACCGCTGACGTAGGCCCGTAATGCGGCCCGCCAGTCCTGATCTACTCCGTTGCGTTTCAGGTAGATGGCCATTGCTTCTACGGCGGTTTCGCAGTTCCACACGTCCCAATCTGGCGGGATTGCACCTACGCGGACGTAGGAATTCCACGTTGAAGGCATATATTGAGCGCACCCTTGCGCCCCTGCCCCGCTAATAGCTTTAGGATTAAATGCGCTCTCAAGGTTCATCTGTCCTGCCAACTTCGCAGCCGGGATGTTGTACTGCTTACTGACTCTTTCAATGTCGTCAGCTACGTATCTTGGTACACAGGTAAGGTTCATTGACTTGCTTCCGTGCTGGACGGTGCGAAGGGGATAGCGGTTATCTCCTTCACACACAACGCTAGGCTTGAGCTTAAAACCCGCAGCAAATTCCGCTTCTGCTATTGCTGCGGCTCGCTGAAAACCCTTTGCTTCGCTTCCTCCAGGTAGTCGGAGGATTTGAACTGCTTAGCTTCCGTCTCCTCCCCTGATTCGATACGGGCGAGGTGGTTGCTGTGATGTTCTAGGGCGATGTCGGCGGCCTGTACTTCTATCTCCGCCGCTTCTGCTTCCCGACGTTTCTGCTCAGAGTCCAAGCGCTTCACTTCCCGGTGCATGGCTTCCTGTGAGGCGAGGTTCTTTTGCTCCGTGATGATGGCTTGCTTTACCTGCTCTGCAGAGGGGCCAGAGGCTTCTACCTGTCCTCTTTTCTCAAATAAGGCGAGGCCAGATGCCCACCGCCATCCCCACATACCAGCAGCGAGTATGGCGAGCAGGGTTATCCCGACCAGAACGCGCTTTGTCCATTTCCAAATAGTCCCCACCATAGTCCCCACTTTTTGTTTGACTTCAGCCGCCTTGTCGGCGGAGTCCCGTTTCTTCTTAGCTTCGTCCTGTTGAACGATTTTTGCCTTTGCGTATGCCTTTTCCTGTTCTTCCGTGAGGGGCATGTCGAGTTTTTTCAAGTCTTCAAAGGCGGCGACAGTTTGTTCGCTTGTCATTTTTGTGTTCTCTTACTTGGTAGATTTATAGGCTTGGTACGCCCCGTCACAGAGTTCAGGGTTCCAGCCGGAATGCTCGTCGAGGCAGTCGCTGTAGAAACGCCACGCCTGCTTTTTCTCCGGGGAATCTGTCAGCCCCTTGCTTGCACCGATGGTGGCAACCACGCAGAGGGCGAACAGGACGATTGCGAATAGGTAGCTTGTTATGAGTTTCATTGGTACACCGGATAGATAAGGACGAGATAGGTCAGCGCAATGAGGGATAGCATCAAGACCAAGCCAGCTAACTTGATAGCAGAGCCTTCGCTTTTGAATTCCTTGTCCATTCGCCGATCGATGTCGGCGCGAAGTTTTTTTATGTCCAGTTCCTCACTCGGTGGATACTTGATCATATGATCTTCAATCGGGTAGTGCATGAGCTTCATTAGAACATCCACAATACGGTTAAAACGATTCCGAGCAATGCGCCGATGTAGAACGTCGCCATAAGGTTCGGTTCTTCCTGGTTGAATTTCAGGGGCTTTTTCATTACCGCCCCTTACTGATGTTTGTGAATATACGGGTCATTGCGTTGTGTACCTGAGGGTTAGACTTGGGGTTGCCCAGTTCGATACGGTTGATGCGATCCCGCGCGTTCTGCGCTTTCTGCTGATTCTGATAGCTCTTGCCGGTAGGGTATTGGTTGTTAGACATTTCATTTCCTTTGATTTAGTTTTGGTACTTGAGTGCCGTTTTAAGCCCGGCATTGAAGGCTTTTTGCGTTCCGTCCAGCTTCCCGTCGTCCCTGTAGCAGGTGATCCGGTAGACCAGAACGGCCTTAGACTCTTTGACCGGAACGAGCTTGATCTTTGTCCGGGTCATGGTTGACTCCTGAAAAATAAATAAGCCTCGACCTTTCCTTGTCAGGAAAAACCGAGGCTCCTCGATATGTAGTAGTCGCCAAACCCCACACGGGGAGGCGGGTACAAAAAAGCACCCGTCAGGGTGCTGATGATTCGCTAGATGCTGGGAGCGCGGTAATTGACCGCTATACGATCCCGGCAGGACTATTGAATCCTCAGGCCTGATGCCTCGGATTTTCCAATGAATTGTTAATGTTGGTTTAGAAACAAAAAGCCCGCTTCGCTGATTTGTGTACCTTGGCAGGTGACAGTGGGTCTGGCGAAACGGGCTGCTTGTTTCTAAAAAAATAACCCACGAGTGTCAACGTACTTGCCAAGGTAACTAAGACAAGTATGCGCCTGATTCAGATTCCTGTCAATACCCTATTGACCGCACCAACAAAGGATAGTAGACTGGTCGCGCCTGAAAATCTGAATACACACCGACTTTACGACTAGGGATAGGAGCGCAGAGCTTCTATTCCTTTTTGCGTATTGGAGGAAAAATGCTTGAGATAGATTCTTCACAGGATGTGAGGGCAGAGATTCCCGGAAATGGGCTACTTGCAATCGCCGAACGTCAGGGAAAGGAACTGGAAGAATTATTTGCTCAAGTTGCCTCACTAGCAAAAAAGCTGTCGCCAATCGTTCCAGAAGAGATAAACGAACCCCATACGGAGCCACCTCCAAAAATCTTCAAGTCTGTTCTGACTTCAACCTTCGGGCAGAATACCGATAGGGTAGTGCGCCTACGCGAGGCGTTGGCTATCCTTGAGAGAAGTATTGATCTCTAATTTTGCGTTCCCATGGAAATAAACGAGTTCGGCGAGACCTTTACGATTCAACAGGGAAAGCCCATGACCCCCGAAGAAATCGCCGCAGAGGTAGAGAGAGTGCTGGACAGGCTGCAAGAGGAGGGGCGTCCCGGACTCATCAACAATGCGGTTGTCGTCACTGAGGATGGCAGAGTGCTTTCAATGCGGGAACGGCTTGATGAAGGGGCGAGGCGCGGAACTGACGCCATATCGGACAAGTTACCAGAGTTTGGCCGAACGTTCGTGCAAATGACTAGACGCTTTTACGGGATACGAAATGCCAAAGAATAAAGGCGGTAGACCAGACGACTACACGCCAGAGACGGCAGACCGCATTTGCGCCCGGCTGGCTCAAGGGCAATCCCTCAGGGCTATCTGCCGTGATGACGATATGCCAAGCGTCGTTACCGTGTTCGCCTGGATGAGGAAATACCCTGAGTTTCTTAAGCGTTACACCCAGGCGAAGGAAGAATCCGCCGATGCGTTATCCGATGAAATGATCGAGATAGCAGACGACGCCCGCAACGACTGGATGGACAAAGTGAACGCAGACGGTGAGGTGTACGGCCAGCAGGTGAATAGCGAGCACGTACAGCGTTCACGGCTCAGGATCGAAACGAGGAAGTGGCTTGCATCGAAGCTCAAGCCGAAGAAGTACGGGGACAAGCTGGGGCTCACGGACGGGAACGGAGAACCTATCACATTCAAGGTACTGGTTGATCGAGATACGGCTAAGTAGGTGGCAGTCACAAGTCTGGGATGATGGTTCCCGGTTCAAGGTCGTCAACTGTGGACGTCGGGCGGGGAAGACAACGCTTGTCGCGGCAAAGGCGACCGCCTACGCGATGCAGAACAACGGGAGCGTGGTTTGGTACGTTGCCCCCACCTACCGGCAGGCAAAGCAAATCTTTTGGGAGATGATGGCACAGACCGTCCCCCCGGACGCGATTGAAAAGAAGAATGAAACCGAGCTGATCCTGATCCTCAAGAACGGCAGCAGAATAGAGCTGAAAGGAGCAGAGAACCCCGACAGCTTACGCGGGGTGAGGATTGATCTTTGCTTCTTCGATGAAGTGGCTTTCTTCTCCGACTTCGCAGAGGCGTTCAAGATTATCCGCCCTACATTGATCGACTCAAAGGCGGATGCTTGGTATATCTCTACCCCTAACGGGTTCAATCATTTCAAAGACCTGTCTGATATGGCCAGAAGTGAGGACGGGTACTCCTACTTCCACTTCACCAGCTATGACAATCCGCACCTGTCACATGAAGAGTTAGAAGAGCTCAGGGCGCAGATGGATGAGGATTCGTTTTCACAGGAGATCATGGCCGAGTTCAGGAAGATGTCCGGCCTGATCTATAAGGAATTCTCCCGTGATACGCACATGGTTGATCTACCATCCGACATACACGATACGGGGAAGTACACCTACGCCAGGGCTATCGACTTTGGGTACGCACACAAGACCGCGCTTCCCTACTTCGCTGTGAGGAATGACGGGAAGGCGATCTATCTATATGACGCGATATATGAATCAGGATTGGTTGAGAAAGACATAGCTTCGATAGCGAAGCAGAAGCAGGGCGGGCGTTACTTCTCGATGTCTGTAGCAGATTCAGAGAACCCGTTAGCGATTGAGAATATGCGCCGTGAGGGTGAGTCCTTTGACCCCGTGAAAAAAGGTAAAGACTCGGTAAAGCACGGCATCGGAAAGGTATCTGAATTGCTCCAGATGCGGAATGATACCGGCAAGCCCACTCTGATGATAGCCAAGCACCTGACATTCGTTGCTGACGAGTTTGAGCGTTACCGATGGGCGGAGACACACACGACCGGGCAGGTAAAAGAAGTCCCGTACAAGGTAGATGACGACATGATGGACGGCATACGCTACTTCGCCGTCGAATGGGAGCAACGGGCTGTAAGGGTTGACGTTCGTGTCCCTGAAGTCAACCTATTCACCAAGGAAGGGTTCTACTAGTGGATCAGATGAAGGCGATAGCCGAGGAACTACAGTATGGTGAATTCTCCGTCACGGTGAAAGTCCATAATGGTCGGATGGTTCAGGTGTTTCAGGAGAAAGAGAAGAACAAGAAATTCCAGGATGACGGATCGGCAGAGGCGCTAGAAGCGGCTTATCAAGCGATCATGGAAGCGAAGCAGGGTAAAACAGGTAAGCTTAACCTTGCATTTGAGTTCGTTAAGGGGAAGGTGAAGGAATATAAGGTAAATAGGCTATTGACATAGGCTAAGCCTTAGATAGAATAGACGCAGCAACGTTAGGCGACTCAAAGCAGACCGGATATACCGGCCACTAAGTCGGCTCCCGCAAGGGGGTCGGCTTTTTTTATTGGAGAAACGATGGACGCACTCCTACAGGAATGTAAAGACCAGCTAGAGGCCGCCGAACGCTATCAGGAACTGATGCGGGACGACCCGTATTGTTCTTGGTCGGAGAAAGAGGCGATGTTTCTTGGGCGTCCTCTGGATAAAGGGACGAAGCTGAGCAAGTCCCAGGTATTCGACCATCGTCTCTCAACCATTGTGCATGAACGCTGGGCGCGTGTGATGTCACAGTTCCCCTCGGGGAAGACACAGGCGACCGACGCCCCTACTGATCGGGGGAAAGCGTTCCTGATGAATCTAGTGATCTCCAACTACATTGAGCCGAACGCTAACGCGCAGTGGGACATGCTGACCAAGTTCCGGCTGATGGGTCGGAACGGGTCGATATACGGGACTTCGGCCGCTTTAGTGGATTGGCGGGTAGACGATGACTATATCGGGCCTGATTTATTCATGATCCCGATTCGGAACCTGATGCCGCAGTCTGGGGCTGTGTCAATCAAGGATGCTGACTATGTTTTTGTCTCTTCCTTTGTCTCGGCAGAGTGGTTAGCCAAACGTCCCGACACCTGGAAGAAGGGGGAGATTTCAAAGCTCCTCGCAGATATAAAGGACGGTAGGGGCAAGAGCAAGTCAGACGATGACGACGACAACAAGAGCTACGCGGAACGGCAGTACACCGACCCCACTTCGGGTGATAAGGGGAAGTACGCCAAGATTGAGATTGTCACACGGTATGAGCGTGACCGCTGGGTGACGTTTGCCCGCGATTACGATTACATCCTGCGTGACTCAAAGAACCCGCACGAATCTGGCCAGATTCCGATTGTGACCAAGCTCTGTTTCCCGTTGACTGATCGGTTCTGGGGCCTTGGTGAATTCGAGAGAGGGAAGACGCTCCAGTATGCAATGAATTCTCTAGTGAACATGTATCTGGACGGTGTGAAATTCTCCCTGTTCCCTATCAACATCATCAACCCGAAAGGGGTACGGGCCGACACCTTGATTCCCCGCCCAGGCGCGTTCTGGCAGGAGACCGAAAAGGATTCGATCCGACCGCTACCGACCAACCCACAAGGGCTGAGTACGTTTCAGAGTACATACAGCTTCTTGGCTGCGTCTCTCTTGAATCAGGCGGGGACTACGGACACGGCGATTGCCGACAACATCGATCCTGGTGTCGGTAAGACCCCACAGGCGTTGAAGATGCTACAAAACCGCGAGAACGCGAGGGATAACGAGGAGCGGTTCTATATTGAGCGGACGATTCAGGACACATACAACCTGATGATCGACCTCGTTTCAAAGAAGCAGGACAAGGACATTGATTTTTCTCTCTTCAAGGGCGAGCTCGCACGGGTCGCTGATGTCTTCCCCGACCTACGGGGGGCGATGGAGCAGGTGCCGGGGAAGGTGAGCCCAAGCGCGAAGT
>Ga0172380_10009399_pt1 | contig 10427 bp, 11 predicted proteins | sample Leawe162metaG_FD_119747 | JGI IMG/M metagenome (GOLD analysis project Ga0172380, IMG submission 119747) | Leachate microbial communities from a municipal landfill in Southern Ontario, Canada - Leachate well 162 metaG | ecosystem: Engineered > Solid waste > Landfill > Unclassified | place...
AACTTTTGACCTCTCCGGCTTGGCTCGGGATTGCCCCGCGGGGTTTCCCCGAATTCACCCAATTATTGCCCCAGCATTACTACTGGGCGGACCGAAAATCAGTCCTTCGCTCTACCACTGAGCTACCTCGGCGCGCATATGTTATATCACGCGACTCAAACTTTTGAGTCGCTTGTGGACCGACGGGGATTCGAACCCCGGACCTCCGCGTTGCAAACGCGGCGCTCTACCAGCTAAGCTATCGGCCCGCCCCGTCGAAAAGTACAAACACTATATCAAATTCCGACAAAAAAGTCAATAATCTTCAAAACTAAAAATATATTTCTACTGGATGCTTAACATTTTTTTCTCACGAAGCTCCATTAACTCTTCCCGTCTTTTTTGCTGTCCTTCTTCAACTTCTGTCAGTATCCTTCTAGCTTGTAACAATCTTGCTATGTATGTTTCCCTCATAGATCTTTGATTCGACAAAAAACCGGTATCGCCGGCATTGAGTTCGCCATTATTTTCTTTTTCGCCAAACTCTTTGATAATTTGTTCGTTTCTCTCTAATAACCTTTCCAGTAAACCAACACTTCTTTGCGCTATGGCCAATGTTTCGTCCAAAAAGGCCAGCGTTTTATCAATCTCGCTAATTTCCGCCTGTGGGCTGTGATATTCTTCTCCGTTCATAATAAATATCAATTTAAACTTTGCTTTCTTTAATCCCTAATTTAAAATTTACATAACGCGCCGCCGTAAATAACCAATCACTCAAACGGTTCAGATACTGGTATAATTCCGGCCGCAATTTTTGCTTTTTACCAAAAGCCACCAGCGCGCGCTCGACCCGCCGACAAATGGCCCGCGCCAAATGCAGGTACGCGGCCGCCGCCGCTCCACCCGGTAAAATAAAATTTTTCAGCTTCGGCAACGCCGCTGACATTTCATCGATACTTTGCTCTAACTCGCTAATTTCTAATTTACCAATAATATCATCCTCGCGCAGGTGGGGATCCAGTCGTCCAATCATATCACCTTGGATTCCCGCTTTCGCGGGAATGACAAATTGCACCACAGCCACTTCCGCGCCAACTCTAAATAAATCGCTTTGAATTTTGCGTAACAAAACAACAAGGGATCCATCGACTTCGCTCGGGATGACAGACAATGTCACCCCTAAAGCCGCATTGAGCTCATCTAATTCCCCCACTACCTGCATAGTAATGCAATCTTTGGTCACTCGCTCTCCACCCAATAACGATGTTTCACCGGCGTCGCCGGTTTTGGTATATATTTTTGACATATATTTATGGGTGTATTTTACTTGTTTTTAATACTTTTGGCAACAAAAGCCGCCCCCCACGGGCGGCCTTTAGATTCTTCGCACTGCTCAGTATGACATCTTGTCTTAACTACATCCCGTCGTACTCCCGCAGTTCAAACATTTGTAACAACTCCCATTACGAATAGTGATGTGCCCACAAGTGGGACAAGGCGGTGCGTCGCCCATCATTCCCGCCAGTTGCTGGTCAATACTTTCCACCACTGGCGCGCTGTCGGACTTAGCTTCCACTTTGGGAATGTGGGGCAGGGTCGGCTGATCATTCTCTTCCACATCTTTATCTTTCAAAATTATTTTTTCTTTTTCCACTTCGCCGTCGTCTTTGTGTTTCAAATCCATCGTATGCTGGCCACGCATCTCCGAAGCGATACGCGCCATTTGCTCGGCACGATTTTTTTGTATCCCCGTTGGTTTCACTTGCACAAAATCCGTTCGACCCAAATATTCCATGCCCAAAATCCGAAACACCAAATCCACTACCGAAGTGCAATTGCGAATATTGGGATGATCGGTCATGCCCGACGGTTCAAAACGAGTAAAAGTAAATTTATCAACATATTCTTCCAGGGGTATGCCATATTGCAGGCCAGTGGAAATGGCAATGGCAAATAAATTGAGGAGTGATCGAAATGACGCGCCTTCTTTGTACATGTCAATAAACACCTCGCCTAGTTTTCCGTCCGGATATTCGCCGGTGCGCAAAAATATTTTTTGGTTGGCCACCTTGGCCTTGATGGTAAGCCCGCTGCGCTTATAGGGCATACGGCGCTGTTCACCGTGGATATAAATTTTAGTTCCCGTCGGTGTGCCGTCGTGCGCGTACTTTATTTGGGCGTTGTTATCATCCACCACTTGATTGACCACGGCGGCGTTGACACTGGAAAGAGAATAGGTTTTTGGTTCGCTAACCTTTGAAACGGAAAGGGATTCCTCCACTACCCCGCCTTTGGCGGATCCGGTCGGAATGACAGGTGCGACCATCGCCTTGGCCTCGTCTTTTTTCTCTTCAGTTTTGGATTTGGACTTCGCTGATAGCGGCTGGGACATCTTACATCCATCGCGATAAAGCGCGTTGGATTTTAAACCCAACTTCCACGAAGCCATATAGGCAATTTTTACATCTTCTACCGTGGCCTCGTTGGGCATATTTATTGTCTTGGAAATGGAACCGGACAAAAACGGCTGGACTGCGGCCATCATGCGAATATGGCCAAGATAATGAATATACCGTTGGCCTTTTTTGCCGTTTTTATTGGCCGTATCAAATACGGCGTAGTGTTCTTTTTTTAAATGCGGTGCGCCTTCGATAGTCATGGCTCCGCATACATACTCATTGGCCAGATTGATTTCTTCCGGAGAATAATTAAGGGCCGCGAGTAAATTAAAATTGGTATCGTTGTATTGCTCACTGCTAAACCCGAGCCGCTCCAGACACTGCTCACCCAAAGTCCAAATATTGAAAGCGAACGGTAATTCAAATACGGTCGGCAATGATTTTTCCAATTTGGCGATATCGTCGTCGTTAAATCCACGCTCGCGCAGTGACTGGTGGGTGATCGCTGGAGAATTTTTTAAAGTACCGTGTCCTTTTAAATAATTGGTGACATCGCTAATTTGTGCTTCCGTATAACCCAAAGTTTTGAGCGCCATCGGTACGGACTCATTTACGATTTTGAAATATCCGCCACCGGCCAATTTTTTAAATTTCACCAAAGCAAAATCCGGTTCTACGCCGGTAGTAGAACAATCCATCAGAAGCCCAATCGTACCAGTGGGAGCAAGTAGGGTAGTTTGCGCGTTTCTGAATCCAAATCGTTCGCCCATTTCCAATGCTTCATTCCAACCCTCGCGCGCGGCCACGAGCAAATATGCCGGAGCGTACTTGGGATCAATGGCTATGGGAATTACCGACAACCCTTCATACTCTTCCGCTTTGGCATTGAAAGTAGCGCGGCGATGATTGCGCGCCACCCGTAACATGTCTTCGCGATTGGCCGCAAATTTGGAAAAAGATCCGAGCGCCCGCGCCATTTCGGCCGAAGTAGTATAGGACTGCGCGGTCATAAGCGCGGTAACGGAACCGGCAAAAGCTAGAGCTTCGGGAGAATCATAAGGAACACCGGCAGTCATGAGTACCGATCCGATATTGGCGTATCCCAAACCCAAAGTGCGGAAATCATAACTACCTTGGGCGATTTCGCGGCTGGGGAATTGCGCCATTAAAATGCTAATTTCCAAAACTACCGTCCACAGCCGCGTGGCGTATTTAAAACCCATCACATCAAAACTCATAGTTTCGGAATCGTAAAAATGCGCCAAATTCATAGACGCCAAATTGCAAGCCGTATCATCCAAAAACATGTATTCGGAGCAGGGATTGGAAGCATTGATGCGCCCGGACTGCGGACAAGTGTGCCAATCGTTGATGGTGGAATCAAATTGGAGACCGGGGTCGGCGCAGGCCCAGGCGGCCGAGGCGATTTTATCCCACAACTCGCGCGCTTTCAATTTTTTACAAACAGAACCATCGGTGCGCCATTTCAACTCCCAACCATTATCGCTTTCCACCGAAGTCAAAAATTCGTGAGTCACGCGCACGCTATTATTGGAATTTTGCCCCGACACGGTCTGGTAGGCCTCACTTTCATAGGCGCTATCGTATCCATGTGCTACCAAAACCGCCACCTTTTTTTCTTCATTCACTTTCCAATCAATAAATTTTTCAATATCCGGATGGTCAACATTGAGAATCACCATCTTGGCCGCGCGCCGGGTGGTGCCGCCAGATTTGATCGCGCCGGCCGCCCGGTCGCCGATGCGCAACCAACTCATTAGTCCCGAAGAAGTACCGCCACCGGAAAGTTTTTCGCCTGAACCGCGTAAATTGGAAAAATTAGTGCCGGTTCCGGAACCGTATTTGAATAAACGCGCTTCGCGTACCCATAAATCCATAATTCCACCTTCATTCACTAAATCATCTCTCACTGATTGGATAAAACAAGCGTGCGGTTGCGGATGAGTGTAGGAATCGGTGGACTTGGTCATCACTCCGGTGTCGGGATCAACATAATAATGTCCTTGCGCCGGACCGTTGATGCCGTAGGCCCAATACAAACCCGTATTGAACCACTGCGGGCTGTTAGGTGCGGCCATTTGCGCCACGATCATGTAGGCCAGTTCATCGTAAAAAACCTGCGCGTCCTGCGCGCTGGCAAAATACGCGTACTTTTCTCCCCAATAACGCCAAGTGCCGGCCAACCGATGCGCCACTTGCTTCACGCTGTGCTCGTGACCCAGTACCGGTGTGCCGTCGACATTTAATTTAGGCGTACCATCGTCATGATATTGCGGTATGCCCGCTTTTCGAAAATATTTTTGCGCCAAAATATCCGTGGCCACCTGCGACCACGACTTAGGTACCTCCACATCGCGCATTTCAAAAATGATTTTGCCCGACGGTTCGCGAATCACCGACGAACGCAGTTCATATTCGAATAAATCGTAAGGTGAGATCCCCTCTTTGGTATAATGTCGTTGAAATTTTAGTCCGTTTTCGAGGTTATAACGAAACTGATCATCGACCTTGTAGGTCCTGGTAGCTACCGCGGTTTGCATACAAAATGTGGTAAAAACACTAATTTCATTCTTTACTATATATTGTGTTCAAAATAATATTTCAACCCAATATATAGTAATTTATAGCGCAAGGTCTATTATATCACATCGTCAAGCGCACCACCAAATTTTCATTTTTTTCGCTTTGTACAGCGAAAAACAACAAATAAAAAACTCATACTAAATGAGTTATCCACAGGCCTACGCGCTATCGCGCTATGGCCTTGCAAAGCACTTTAAACTAATCACTAAAAATTATTTTTATTTAACAACTTCGCCTATTTTCACTTTATCCCTTTAATTTCGCCAAAATTGCTTCGACTGCTCCCATCGCTTCGTCATCCAACGCGTCGCCCACTAATTTTCCTTCCTCACGCAGGCGCTTTTTCTCTTCTTCCAATAACGCCGACTTCAAACCATCCAGTTGGCTGTGCAAATCCATTAGTTTTACATTCAATTCCCCTACCCGACGCTTGTCGTGGCGTACTGAAGGGATATCGTCTTCGTGTTGCTGGGCCAACTGGAGCTGGGCGCGGATGGCCGCTACCGCCTGGATCACCTGCTGCATGCTGGCCATGATGTTTTGAATCTGCTGTTTGGTGTTTTTCACTTCCTTGGACACCGTTTCCGCCCGTTCGCGCGCCGCCGCCTTTTTCAATTCCGCTTTTTCTTTGTCTTCTTTGGTTTCAAAACCCGCTTCGCGACTTTCGGCCGCGCGGCGGTTTAAATAGTCCTGATTTTTTTCTAATTCATTCATATTACCTAACAGAGTAAAAATCTATTGACATCGGCACATGCAATCCACGCAGGCGATTGAGGTCGTGTTTGCGACCGGTGAAAAAATCCATCGACTGGCATACCCCCTCATAATCACAACTGGGGGCGAGATCGCACAGCCCGTGTTCAAACACTCGCACCCGTTCGCGAATTTCATTGGCCAGTTGCGGATGATCTTGCTCCTCGTCGGCGAATTTGCGCAATTCTTCCAGTTTGTCTTTTATTCCTTCCAATACAATTTTAAATTCTTCCACCCGGGCCAAATATTTTGACCGCGACAATCCCAACACTTCGCGCGTGGTATATTCACGCATATCTTTTTGCGCATCAACGAGAGCAATGCATAATTCCGACAAATCCTCACGGCTAAAAAATTCCGCCGGCCGGCCGGAATGCAGATCGCGCAGGGTGCCGCCATATACTTTAAATTCATGGTATCTCTCCTGCATGGTGGCTGAAAGGCGCGGTAATAAAAAATGCTCGCCCACTTTGCCTTCGGCCAAAGACAAAAATTCACGAAAGGCCTCATTGTACGGCCAAACCTCATAACCAAACACCACCATGGTTTTTTCTATATCCTCCAAAGTGACCGAAGGATCTTTTTCCAAGTGCTCGATCACATGGCACATCTTGTCGGCAATATCCTGCGGAAATAACGGAGGCAAATGGTCATACAACCGATGAAAAAGTTCGATGGTAGATTTCATAATAGCAAGTTAAACAGATTAAATAATTCTTACTTAATAAACCCACTCTGCTTATGATCTCAATCTGCTGATGTAATACATCGCCACTCCGGCGGCCACACTCACATTTAAGCTCTTTTTGCGGCCAGCCATTGGGATCTCCACCGCGCTATCGCAATACTTCAACAAACTTTTGGACACGCCCGTTTTTTCATTGCCCACAACCAACACCAAAGGGAACCGTGGCGTCCACTTATATATACTAACACTATTTTTCGTTTGTTCCAAGGCAACGATACTATATCCATCCGACCGCAATTTTTTGAGTAGCCGGCCAGTCTGGCACGCGTATTCCCAATTCATCCATTTTTCCGCTCCGAGTGCCACTTTATCCAATTGGGGGTGGGGCGGACAGGCGGTATAACCAGTCAAATAAATTTTATCAACACCCGCTCCGTCGGCGGTACGAAACATCGCGCCGACATTGTGCGCACTGCGAATGTTGGGCAGCACCAAAACAAATTTTTCTTTACGCTCGCCAGCATCATCGTCATCCCGAACGCAATGAAGGATCTCTTTTTTCACATTACTCATAAATCAAGTGGACTTTTAATATTTATAAAACTACTCGCGGCCACATGCGTATAAATCTGCGTGGTCTGCAACTTCGCATGGCCCAACAATTCTTGAATATACCGGATATCTGTGCCATTTTCAAGTAGATGCGTGGCAAAACTATGGCGCAAAGTATGAGGCGATACGGTTTTGCTCACGCCCGCGCGCTGCGCCGCTTGCGCCACGATTTTTTGGATACTCGCTTCGGTAAGATGACCACCCCGGCCATTGGTAAACAAATAATCGTTTGGCTGTTTTAATCTGCTCTGATTATTTAATGTCTCCCGCAACATCCTCGGGATAAGAGTCTGCCGGTCTTTTTTACCCTTACCCTGATACACCCGTAAAAGCGTTCGATCTAGATCAATATCGCACATTTTGATATGGGTAAGTTCACTCACCCGCACGCCGGTGCCATATAAAATTGACAAAATACACTTGTGTTTTGGGTTATCCGTCAAACTTAGCATCCGTTGAACTTCTTCTCTGGATAAAACCACCGGCAAATGCTTTTCTTTGCGCGCTCGCGGTAAGTTGACAAAAAAACGACGCTGTAAAATTTTACTAAAATAAAAAAGCAAGGCGCTATAGGCCGTGTTTATGGTGGAAGGAGAAAAATCACTATCTGCCAAATACGCTAAATATGCTTTCACATCCGCCTGCGACGCGCTCCTTGGATCAATGCCCGCAAAACGCAGGCATTCACCAACATAATGAACATAGCTATCAACGGTTTTGGGGCTAAAATTGCGCAACTTCATCTCTCCGCGCAAAAGAACCATGGGATCCCGACTCGGACGATAATGTGTATTCATACCTTGCTTTTGATTTCACATTTATGGTAAGATTATAGCATAAATAAAGCCAATTTTAAAGAAGTTGGTATATAAGTAGTTAGGCGAAATAGTGAAAATAAATATCCACATAAAAAATGACTGCCAGAGTAATTGCTGACAGTCATTTTTTATGAATTTTCACTACATCGCCTAACACGGCGTATGCGGTTACGCAAAAGGAGAATATATGGATAATTGCGAGAATATTTGATTGGGTTTTTTGGGGTTTTGGGTAAAAAAACGCCCACCGTTCGGATTTCCTAATAGGTGGGCTGGGTTACTCTTCGCTGCCGTATCAGCGGTAGCGCGTTTCACCTGTCTTGCTGTTCCACTCCGGCCACCTGCCGTCTGCGAGACGGCCTTGGGCACAGCGATACCAACCGGTGTACTGGCAGTGTTCATCGTACTCATATTCGTACGCGCCCACTGAACCAAGGGAAAAGGTCTGCCACGCGGTCATCATGACTTTTCTCCTTCCATCTCTGTAGTTTTAGCCAGAACCACCACTCAAAATAGAACATACCATAATACCATATTTTTAACAGAAAGTCAAGGGGTGAGCCACCAAAAACCCCAAAAAACCCGTAAAATAAGGTGAATTATCCATATATTCTCCTTTTGCTCCACCCAAATTGCCGATTTTCCGTATATCTGATATGATTTAAGGAGAAAATCGGCAACTTCGCATACGCCGATGCGTTGTCGGAAATAATGAAAAACTTTTCCAATTATCAATAAAATTTTAGTAACTTACTATTAACATAAAATATATGCCAAGAGGACCAGAGGGTGGTGGTTATAGGCCACCAGAAGAAAAAGCCGGGAAAACTAAACCGAACGAAAAATTGCCGCCAGAGGAAACGGCGAAAGTTGAATCTGAAAAACAAGTCCCCGTAACTAAGCCGGATGGAGAAAAAGAAAATGCTGGATCAGAACCCCGAAAAGAATTTAAAGAATACTCACCCGCAGAATTAGCGGTTGAAATAAGGGGTTTTCTAGAAAGAATGAACGCACAAACAGAGAAAGACAGATTAAATGACATACTGAAAGCACTTTGGGAAAAACTAGGTGAAAAAGAGAAGAAAACATTAACTAGAAATATTGGTGAAATTTTCAAAAGATTAAAAAAGGGGGGATATCCTCTGGCGGCAATTTTTGAGTCCTTAACTGAGACCTTAAAATTGATACTTGAAGCCGTAGAGAAAAGGGAACGAAAGTAAATTACTAAAATTTTATTGAAAAAGTTTTTCATTACATCCGACAACAGCCGATATGCGGTTCAAGAAAAAGAGTGCGAATAACTTTTAATGGATACTCTTTTTTTCTCTCACCCAAATTTCGCACAAATTTAATTTAAAGGTGTGTGCGAAACATCGCATATCGGCGTCCGTTAGGCGAAATGCCCAAAAACAATTTTTATCTTATAATTTGAACAATTTTATGGGAGAAATGCCAGGATACAATCCAGAGCAGGAAAAAACCGTTGAAATAAACCCTGCAATAACAGAGGTTTTAACTGCATACAACGATGAATTTATTATTCCAAAAATTACAGACGGACAAGACGTAAAAGTTGGTGGTGGTTTAGCTGACGGTGATTATTATATCCGGTGTGATTTTCCGGCCTTTGAAGAAAAACTAAAAGCAATTACGCCAGAAAAACTTGAGGAACTTTTTGTTGCTGCCGGCAAACTTGAACAACAATCCCCCGACCTAGATGAAGATACGAGAAGAATGTTAAACACATGTTGGAGGACAGCAAGAGTTGCAAAAAGCATGCTCGGTGATGTCGGATCAGAATTTCAAAGAAATCAAAGTTTTAGTGATTATCCATCAAAAACAGCAGACGGTAAAAAAGTGTGTGTTAAACCTCTCTCAAAAAGTCATGGACAAGCCGTTTGTTCTGAATATGCCTTAATGTCCCAACATATTTTAGAGAAACTAGGCATTCAAGCATCAGTTGTTATTGGTGCATTTTCAGAAAATCCGAAAGATCAGCTTGCCGACAGACACACTTTTTTAGTCTTAGAAGGTGGAAAATATGTTTTTGACCCAACGCACTCGGCACAACAAAAAGACGGCTGGCCACCAAAAGTTTTTACTCCAGAAACACCACTCACCGTTGACTCACTTAGAGACATGGAAACAGACGATAGTAAACCATTTGGCCGAAAAATCACGTGTAGAGATTTACTAACAAAGGAAGAAAGAATTTATGGTTCCGGTGCGGTATAAAATTGTTAAAATTATTTTTTAATGGTAATTGTTTTTGGGCACATCGTCTAACAGCGTGTATTCGGTTCCGCTTCGCTTCACCCATATCGCTATCGCGACATCGCATACACGCGGACGTTATGTGAAATTTGAAAAGAAACTTTTTTATAAAAATTTTTAACTTTACCTCATCATGAAACATCCAAATACTGAAATTATGCAAAAAGCAATCAATTTTGGTTTTAAGAACCATACTGTTGGTTGCATTATAGTTAAGGGCAATAAGATCATTGCCCGGACTGGAGGTACAATTTTTTCTGAAGAGCATGATGCCACTGGCCATTCCGAAATAAACGCTAT
>Ga0172380_10009400_pt1 | contig 10426 bp, 8 predicted proteins | sample Leawe162metaG_FD_119747 | JGI IMG/M metagenome (GOLD analysis project Ga0172380, IMG submission 119747) | Leachate microbial communities from a municipal landfill in Southern Ontario, Canada - Leachate well 162 metaG | ecosystem: Engineered > Solid waste > Landfill > Unclassified | place...
CAATATCTTTAATCTTTAATTCCATTTAACATTCTTTTCCATTCAATATTCTTTTTTCATAAAATATATATATTAAGAATTAAAGTTTAAATACGAATACATTTCCTATTTGTAGTAAAACCTAACAATACTTCATTATTAAATATTTAGCATTATACTCAAAAAAAGGATCACATAAATAAAAATTAAGACATGGTTTATGAAATATTTAGATTTTAAATCTAACAAAATATTAAATATAATTATACTCAAAGTTTGACTGAGCATAATTACAATAACAAAAATGGGTTATTCGAAAGAATATGGTCGGGTATCTGTAAAGTAATTTCAATTTACAATAATTATAAAACAGGAGTGAATCACACTCCTGTTTTTATTTCAATAAGAATTAATTTCCAATACCAACTGACACACCGAGACGCTGTCCCTTACCCGAGGGAACAAATAATTTTTTCTCCGGTTTTACTTTTTTCCTCTCTTTGTTATTCTTTTTCTTGCTCTGGTCATCTTCATCCTCACTTCCTGCAAGTGCATTAATTGCTTGCGTAAACCAGTCGGTTGTAAGTTCTGTGTTTTTCTGTATCCACTCAGATTTCTTTTCGAAGTCATTTAAATCAGCAGCAGCCTCAATACCGTCTTTCATATGCTGTATGTCGTCAAATTCCTTTATTTCTTCCTTACCAAGTTCTTTATTGAATTGTTCTTTAGCATATTTTTTAGCTGCTTCTGTTGCTCTTTTGGTGAAATCCTTCCGCATGCTGTAATCAGCTTCCATCGGGTCATCCATCCTTTCGTACAGAAAACCGCTGCCGCTGTTTAAGTCCTTAGAATCTCTGATAATCCATCCTGTGTTTTCGATTGTTTTGTTAAATTCCGGTGTAGGACCTGTGTATTGAATGCTCTTGAATCTCCATATCGGCAGCTGTTTACCGGATGGAGTGGTGAATACGTCACGCCCGGGTTCATCATCATACGTCACTGATATATTATATTCATCATTTCCGAAATTAGTTACCCTGCCTTTGTCATCTCTGGAAACCTGTATGTAAGACGGCCTATAGAGTTCGATGTCCGACTTGTAATAAGCTTCCGGAAACAGTCTTGCATAATAGCCATTATTCAGATAATACCACATACCGCGGTTTATTTGTTCCTTGTACGGGTTAGTTACTGTAACACCTGTTTCGCTGAAAACAAAGTTTTCTAAGTCAGTGAAATTTGACGTTGGGTTAGTCATGCGGTTTCTCATATCTTTATAATATTTTGCGGCTGATGTAAGATTATCGGGAAGCAGGTCCATAGCAATCTCGGTTGGATTAACTTCGAGTTTTACCATATCAGAAGTAGTAAGCAGCGGCTTGACTTTTGCCTGAAACTCTGCGGGCAGGTCTGTGAACTTCGTTTGTGTCTGTATTGCCCAGAGAAGAACCTGTACATCTCTCTGATCAATTTCAGGATGCTCAGCTGAACGGACGAGAATATTTTCAACAACATCACCGACTCTTCCCTTCAAAGGAGCGAGTTTGTAACCGTTACCGGATGAGGGGCGTTGAGTTCCTGCCTTCAGACAGAACGTCTTAACGGTAAGCCTGTAGTATCCCGGAAAATACTCAAAAGAGTAATCGGGAGGAACCTGAACGGTTCGCTGTGATTCAAAGGTCTTAAGCCAGAATGCTTCAGGCTGTGCGTCCGAAAGACTTGTGGAGATATTTTTTTCTTCCGGAAGTTCGGTAATATTCACCTTTTCAGTTGCTTTTTTAAGGATGTCATCAAACTGACCGTATGAGACACCTGTTACTAAAAGAAGCAATAAAACAGAAAGAAGATAATTTTTCATAGTTTTTAATTTTTTAAGATTTAATTATTAACTGTACAAAATGTATAACGCTATATAAAACACCTCAGAAATCAAATTAGTTTATAAAGAAAACTTAAATTCAAAGTAAAGGTCGCAAAGAGAGCATAGAAAATTATTTTCAATTCCCCCTTGACAATCACAAAAAATATAACTATATTGTATTTAAATTGGTAATGCCATTTTTCTGGCATCCTCTAAAAATGTCATTTCGATTGCATTACTAATAGAACCGGCTAAATGTTCTTTAAAATATGGCGATTTTTGATGCCGCACGAAAATAAAGTAATAATCCATACCAAATTCTGACCATACAAAAAACTAATTCGCTATATTACCAGCATTCCTTAAGTCCACTATAAACCCACTCCAAACCCACTTCTTATCCGCTTAACTAACACAGAAACATCAATGCATATTCAATGAAAGTTAAATGATCTTGCGATGATTGCTAAATCACTAATAAAAAACAGGCATTTTCTGACCCCTGTTTGTGTTTAACTTTATTTATTTGTTTTAACTGTAAAAATAAATCACGAGCTATTGATATGTCGTCCCTGCCTGCAGCAGGTAGTCCGTCGGGACTTTAAAAACTATTTATTATACATGGTGATATAGCCGGAGTTTGTATTGTGGCAAGTTCGGGAACGGTAAAAATATTAGGGAGGAGATTTGAAAAGGTATTTATTAAATCTTATTAATTCGTTATTTTTGTAACTATAAGATGAACTTTTACCAATAAAATAATAATTTTCCTCAAGTATGTATACACTCAATTACACGAACAAAGTTGTTTCAGCGGAAGAAGCAGTAAAAGTTATAAAATCAAATGATTACGTACACATCCACGCAAACAGTGCTTATCCGGATGTTTTAATAAACGCGATGACGGACAGGTACAAGGAACTTGAGAATGTAAAAGTAGCTCACCTAACGACATTCCACAAAGCACCATACGTTGACCCTAAAATGGCAGGACATTTTACTCATCAAGCTTTGTTTTGTTCGGGCAACGTTAGGAAAGCTGTGAATGAAGGACGCGCTGATTTTTATCCTGTCTTTCTTTCTGAAATTGGCTGGCTTTATGAGCTTGGCAGGATTAATGTTGATGTCTGCATGCTTCATCTGTCGCCTCCTGATGAGCACGGTTACTGTTCATTCGGTGTTAGTAATGAGGTAACGAAAATTGCCGCTGAAAATGCAAAAGTAATAATTGCACAGATTAATCCGAAGATGCCGCGTGTTCTCGGGGATAACTTTATACATGTAAGCAAGATTAAATACATAGTTGAAATTGACGAGCCGCTGCTTGAAGTTCCGATGGTTGATGCAAATGCTTCGGAAGAGGAGAAAAAAGTTTACCAGAAAATTGCTGAATACATATCATCCTTAATATGCGACGGTGCAACGATGCAGATGGGAATAGGCGCTATACCTGACGCAGTGCTGCCTTTCCTGCAGGAAAAGAAAAATCTCGGGATACATACTGAAATGTTTTCTGACGGACTGATTGACCTCATTGATTCGGGCGTTGTAAACGGCGAGAAAAAATCTTTCATTCCAAACAAGGTCGTATCGTCATTTGTTATCGGCACTAAAAAAGTTTTCGATTTTATACATAACAATCCGCTGATAGAATTTCGTTCATCAAAGTTTGTCAATGACCCGGTTAACGTTTCACGAAACGACAACATGATTTCTATAAACTCAGCTATACAGGTTGATTTAAGCGGGCAGGTTTGTTCGGATTCTATGGGTACGAGAATATTTTCAGGATTCGGCGGACAGGTTGACTTTGTAAGAGGTGCAATGAGAAGTAAAGGTGGTGTTTCAATTTTAGCGTTTGCTTCAACGACAAAAAACGACACAATATCAAAGATAGTTCCTATGCTTACACCGGGTTCGGGAGTCGTAACAACAAGAGCAGACGTACAGACGATAATCACTGAATACGGTATTGCTGATTTATACGGAAAGACATTGAGAGAGAGAACAAAACTCCTTATAAATATTGCCCATCCAAATTTCAGAGACGAACTCGAACAAAAAGCTCGTGAGTTCAAATGGCTCTGGTAGGAAAACATAAAGCAGTAGTTTTAGTCAGCGGCGGTATGGACAGTTGTCTTACCGCCGCTTACGCTTTCAAAAAATATGAGCTTGCGTTTTTGCATGTGAATTACGGACAGAGGACTCAGAGACGCGAACTTAAAGCGTTCAACGACATTGCGAAATATTACGGCGTGAAGGATAAGCTTGTTGTGGATGTTTCTCATTTCAAACAAATCGGCGGTTCATCGCTTACTGATAAAAATATTTCTGTCACAAAACCAAACCTTAAATCGAAAAAGATTCCTACAAGCTACGTTCCGTTCAGGAATGCAAACATACTTGCAATTGCAGTAAGTTGGGCTGAGGTGATAGGAGCCCGTGCGATATTTATCGGTGCCGTTGAAGAAGATTCAAGCGGTTACCCGGACTGCAGGAAATCATTCTTTAATGCGTACAACGAAGTAATAAAATTCGGAACAAAAAATTCCTCGAATATTAAAATTGAAACCCCTATTATCAATTATACTAAAAAGCAGATTGTTCAAAAAGCTGTTAGGATGAATGTGCCGTTGCATTTGACCTGGTCGTGTTACAAAAGCGGGACGAAAGCTTGCGGAGATTGTGATAGTTGTGCTTTAAGGTTAAGAGGATTCAGGGATGCCGGATATCAGGACCCTATAATCTATAAAAAATTATAAATTATAGTTATGATGGAAAAACTAAAAGCAGACAATTTTATAAAGGTTGTTGCGAGCATGTTTCTCGTAGCATTGGTTTACGTAATTTTAAAAGAGATGCAAAGCGTAATGCTTCCTCTTATTGTAGCAGTGATAATTGCCGTTATATTTGAGCCCTTACACGTGTGGCTGCAAACAAAAAGAGTTCCTGCTTTTGCCTCAATAATTATTATTGTTTTAATAATACTAATCATTTCCAATATCACAAGTTTATTTGTGTTCACAAGCTTTTCATCATTTCAAGAAGCCATTCCAAGATATCAGGAAAAGTTTACATTGATGTATGAAAATTTTGCAACCTGGTTAGAAAACTCAGAATACTTCAAAGAGTATTTTGCAAAATCCATTAACCTCAAAACCCTTGTGACGGGCGAACGGGTTGGTTCTATTATGGAAGGAATTCTTTCGGGAGTATTAGGACTCTTTGGAAATTACGTATTGATTTTAATATACGTCGTATTTTTAATGACAGAATTGGGAAGTGTACGTGAACGGGTTCATCTTGCTTTTTCAGAGGAAAACTCGACACGCATCTCAATTATAATTGAAAATATTTTTACGGATATCAAAAAATATCTCGTGGGAAAAACGCTCATTAATTTTGTTCATGCTGTACTTGTATATATAATCCTCCTGCTTTTTGGAGCAGACTTTGCTATTGTATGGGGATTCCTGACATTTTTTATGGCATTCATTCCAAACATAGGACCGTTCTTTGCAACTATTCTTCCATTCGCTGCTGTATTAATTCAGTTTGACAGCGTAAGTACTTCAATTATTCTGTTGATACTACTGGTTGTAGTAGGTTTTGTAATGGGAAATATTGTGGAACCGAAAATATTTGGAAATACTTTAAACCTCAGTCCATTTTTAATTTTGGCATCATTAATTTTCTGGGGATACCTTTGGGGAATTATGGGGATGCTTTTGTCGGTACCGATTTTAAGTATGATAAAAATCACTCTTAGCAAATTTGAATCCACGCGACCGGTTTCTATATTGATGTCTCACGTTGTTACGCCGGCAATGATTAAAACTGACAAAGCATCAAAAAAGACTTTGCCAAAGAAGAAAAAGTTTTCTTTGTTAGCAAAGAAGGAAGAGAAGGAAGATACGAAAGAGAAAGATAAAACATAGAACGCCTTCCTGCAGTTGGCAAGCGGATTCTCGCGGATTGGGCGGATGAACACGGAGAGGGGACGACAAGATATGTGAATGCACGGATGACAAACTTTTACAAAATAAACTTTTACAAGACAAATTTTTACAAGATTCTATTTCGAAACAGACAAGAAGTTATTGATTGGATTCCCTCCAAAATTCCCGACAAGTCGGGATGCAAAGAACGCACATGAGGGGATGACAAAATCAAAAATATAATTGATTAAATAAATAAAATAAAGAAAGGTACACAATGACCAACAACAAGAAACTCATTGCCTGGGTTGATGAAATGGCTAAACTTTGCAAACCCGATAACATTCACTGGTGCGACGGCTCACAGGAAGAAAACGACCGCTTAATTAAAGAATGCGTTGATAACGGCTCTTTCAAACCAATTCCGAAACGTCCGAATTCTTACTGGGTTATTTCAGACCCCAAAGACGTTGCACGTGTTGAAGACAGAACCTACATCTGTTCTGAAAAAGAAGTTGACGCAGGTCCTACAAATCACTGGATGGCTCCCGCAGAAATGAAAAAGATTATGACGGGTCTTTACGACGGATGCATGAAAGGACGCACGATGTACGTGATTCCGTTTTCGATGGGACCGCTCGGCTCGAAGATTGCACATATCGGTGTTGAGCTTACAGATTCGATTTACGTTGTAGTGAATATGAGAATAATGACGCGCATGGGAAAAGCAGTTCTTGACGTTCTCGGCAGTGACGGTCATTTTGTTCCATGCCTGCATTCAGTCGGCATGCCTTTAACAGACGGAAAGAAAGACGTTGCATGGCCTTGCAATGAAACAAAGTATATCTGCCACTTCCCTGAAGAGCGTGCAATCTGGTCGTTCGGTTCAGGATACGGCGGAAACGCATTACTCGGTAAAAAATGTTTCGCACTCCGTATAGCGTCAGTCCTCGCACGCGATGAAGGCTGGCTTGCAGAGCATATGTTAATACTCGGTTTAACTCCTCCAAACGGAGAGAAGAAGTACATTGCAGCAGCATTCCCGTCAGCATGCGGAAAAACAAACCTCGCAATGCTAACACCTTCCATCCCGGGATGGAAAGTTGAAACAGTCGGAGACGATATTGCATGGATGAAATTCGGCGATGACGGACGCCTTTACGCAATCAATCCTGAATACGGATTCTTCGGCGTGGCTCCGGGAACCTCGATGAAGACAAATGCAAACGCAATGCTTTCCTGCGAAGAAAATTCAATCTTCACAAACGTTGCATTCACGGATGACGGCGATATATGGTGGGAAGGAATGACGGATGAAAAACCAAAGCATTTAACCGACTGGAACGGAAACGACTGGACTCCCGAAAGCGGAAGACCTTCTTCGCATCCGAACTCACGTTTCACGGCACCTGCAAAACAGTGTCCTGTAATCGATGCCTCGTGGGAAGACCCGAAAGGCGTGCCTATCAGTGCATTCTTCTTCGGCGGACGCAGAGAAAGTTTCGTACCGCTTATCAATGAAGCATACGACTGGAATCACGGAGTATATCTGGGTTCAGCATGTGCCTCCGAAACCACAGCCGCAGCAGCCGGAGCAGTGGGCACACTCCGCCACGACCCGTTTGCAATGTTACCGTTCTGCGGATACCACATGGGCGACTACTTCAAACACTGGATAGAAATCGGTAAGAAATCATCACCCGATAAACTGCCGAAAATATTCTTCGTAAACTGGTTCCGCAAAAACGAAAAAGGCAAATTCATCTGGCCCGGATACGGCGACAACATCCGTGCACTCAAATGGGCAATCGAAAGAGTAAACGGCACAGGAAAATATATCGATACACCAATCGGCAGACTACCGGCAGAAGGTGCAATCGATATGGACGGACTCAAAATCTCTGCAGAAGATTTCAAGAAACTCTTCACCATCAATAAAGAAACCGGTCTTGCAGAAGTAGCCGAAATGCGCGAGTACTATAAGAAATTCGGTGACAGACTTCCAAAAGAACTCTCCGCCGAACTCGACAAGATAGAAGAAAGATTAAAGAAGTAAATTATAAACCATCCCTGTCAGGATATTATTCTTGGCAGGGAATTCATTTAAAATTTATTGAAAAAAGCAATAGCACATTTAAGTAGAAAAACAACACTAGATATTACTAACATTAATACTCTAAATAATCTGTTTAAATTTAAAGAATGGGACTCATTACTAGCATATGAAAATTACTTTGCGAGATATTGTATCTTATTCGAATTGTTAAACGAAGAACAGAGAAAACTAATTTTAGAATTAACTAAAAATTATCTTTATTTTCCAAATGAAGAATATCAGAAACATTTTTATTCTTTATTGAAAAAGGTTGTTAAGGATTATAAATTGAAGTGCGAGAAAATATTTATTACAACATTGCTAGTTCCTGTAGATGAATCAAATGAATTTAGAGAAATAAAAAGTCCTGATAATTTATTATACTTGACCACAGGAGCTTTTTTTAAAAGAAATATTGATTTCAATGGGATAGAATTTGTTATAAAAGAGCGAATTGACCTTTTACCTGATAAAATTGAAGATAATTGGATGGTTTTATTGATTGATGATTTTATAGGTACTGGTGAAACAGCAATTTCTGCTATTTCTTATCTTCGTAGAATTAAAGAAGTAGAAAAAACAAATATTAAGGTTCTTTCACTTGTCTCTTTAAAAGAGGGAGTACAAGAAATATCAAAAAAAGGAATTGAAGTAATCACTGGTATAACTCTGAACAAAGCAATTTCCGAATATTATATTTCACCTGAAAAGGAAGAAAAAATTAAGATTATGATAACTATTGAAAACTTAATCAAAGGATTAAAGCCAAATTTCAAATTCGGATATCTAGGTTCAGAAGCATTAGTTACACTAATTAAAACTCCAGATAATACTTTCCCAATTTTCTGGAAAGATTTTGATAATGGTGCTGAAACTATTGAAGCTCCATTCCAAAGAGATTAATTAAAAATGGATAACAAATTTTTAATATTGCTTTTACAAATAATTAACGGTAATGGAAATATTTCTCCATTATTAAAGTTAGGTTTAACTTATTCTCAAATTGCAGAGTATACTGATTATGCAATAGAAAAGAGATATATTTCTACGAAATATAAAACTCTAAAGTTAACTAAATTCGGAATAGATAAAATAGGGAAGATAAATAAAGAGTTATATATTAATAATTCTAATAAATGGATAAGTCCACAAGAAGAATATAGAATAGAAAAAATTTCTATTGAAGAAATATATATACCCAGAAAAATTAAAAGAAATTATTAAGCCTTGAGAAGTTCATTAGACTTATGTGGCATTGCCACAATGGATGGCGAGTCGCCATCCTAAGAAGAACTGGCCTTCGAGCCTTACGTTAATAAATTTTCGCTCATAGTAATTCGCTTCAAATTTATTAACGTACGAAGTTTCAAAAGCGAAACATTCGTGCAATCGAACAAAAAGCGTTCGATTGTTGATATTGATGATTGGTAATGAACTTCTTCTTGGCTTATGAAAAATTATGATAGATTGGAAAATATACTCAACGCATTATAGAGAAATAGCAAGTGAAAATGGATTAAGAAAAAATCAGATTGATAAATTACTTGCATATGCAAAAAAATTAAATGATTTAGATTTGCCCATAATTTATGATTTAAAACATTTTTCTCTATTGGTTGGTTATAGTGACGAATATATATTGAAAGCCTCGAACAACTCCATACCATTTTATCGAAACTTTCGTATTAAAAAGAAATCCGGTAGATATCGAAATATAAGTGAACCATTACCCAATTTGAAAGATATTCAAAAATGGATTTTAAATAATATTCTCTATAAAATACCCGTTAGTAAATTTGCGAAAGCATTTATACCAAATATTACATTAAAAGATAATGCTAAATTTCATAGAAGTCAAAATATATTGTTAACAATTGATATTGAGAATTTTTTTGATTCGATTCGGTTTATAGAAGTATATAAATTATTTAAACACAACGGTTATTCCAAAGGAGTTTCTGTCCTTTTATCAAAATTATGCACTCTCGAAGATAGATTACCACAAGGTGCGCCCACAAGTCCTTATTTATCAAATATGGTTTTTAATTCTTTAGATAATAGGATTTCTCAGTTCTGTATTAATCGAGAAATTAGATATACAAGATATGCTGATGATTTAAGCTTCTCAGGTGATTTTAAGCCAGGTATGATAATAAAATTTGTGAAATATGTTATAAAGAGTAAGAAACTCAAACTTAATAAAAATAAAACTCGTACAATGTTCAATCACCAAAGACAAGAAGTTACGGGCATTGTAGTTAATAAACGTATGCAAGTTGCTAGAAATGTTAGGAGAAAATTAAGACAGGACGTATTTTACATCCAAAAGTATGGTCTTAATGATCATATTAGGAGAAAAGATATAAAAGAATCAAATTATATTAAACATTTACTTGGATTATCAAATTTTATTAAATTTGTTAATCCTAAAGATGAAAAGGCTGTTTATAATTTTGATTTCTTAAAGCAATTGTTGTTAAGAAATTAATTACAAATTTTTATAAAAATAGTAAATGTTTGAATTAAAATTCAAACAGTAAATGAATAATCTTA
>Ga0172380_10009401_pt1 | contig 10425 bp, 12 predicted proteins | sample Leawe162metaG_FD_119747 | JGI IMG/M metagenome (GOLD analysis project Ga0172380, IMG submission 119747) | Leachate microbial communities from a municipal landfill in Southern Ontario, Canada - Leachate well 162 metaG | ecosystem: Engineered > Solid waste > Landfill > Unclassified | place...
AAAGAGGCTGGATATATGAGTCAAAATTGTGGACTGCCAGAAGGCTTTGAAAGCCAGTGCTGCCTGAACCGCTATGGGATGTGTACGCTGGATACCGCGGACTTTCGCGATATTGACAGAGCTATAGGCATGCGCGGGTGCGGCTTTATCGGCGTTAATGACCGGTATCTGCTCTGGAAATATGGCGTATCGTACAAAAATTTGAACTGTGGCAATTGCGGTTATTATGAGGGCGGCGAGTATAGTTACGGTATCTGCACAAATGAAGAGGTTAAGCCGCATACAAAAGGTGTGAAAGTGAACGGAGAAAAGACATACATCGACTCGAATGACTATTACAACGGCGCTCATGCTTGTAAGAAATTCATAAAGAAAGAAAAAACGGAGGAAGATAAGGAGGTTATAAAGGAAATGATTGATAAAAACCAGGAATGTAGATTTAATAATTTAACCTGTCCAAACTATTGTGCACATAATGCCGGTTGTGCGCTTCTATTGATGTATGGAGGCGCTCTTGAAAATTTTATTAAAGAATATAATGTCGACTGTGAAGTATACAGAGAGATATCAGACAGGGTGCTGGGAAAACCTGAAACTGAAGAATCTATTAACGAGGGAAAAACTTGTATTTCCGAGACGATACCCCAAACCATCCAAACGAAAGAAGATTGTTTGACATGCGGAGAATGTGAGGATTTAACCGAAAGCGGCAGGTGTTCTAATTTATATTCCGACGAGCATTCTAAAGATAAAAAAGCGGAAAATGCATCATGCGATTCTTTTAGATTGAAGGGATGCATTGAAAAATTATCTATTGAAACGTCAGTATCCAGTGATATCCAGGTTTTTGATTACTCCACAGTGGATGCGGAGACGGCGGGATTTTTGCAGGAGAAGGCAAACAAAATAACCGAAATTCGGATTAAGTCGGTCATTGCACTGGGTAAAGAATTGAAAGAAGCTCATGATAAGTTGGCAAATAATAAGACTGGTACTTTTATGGCATGGTGTAAAAGTATTGGATATTCATGGGATACCGTAAGCAATTACATAAGAGCGTTCAATTATATATCCGAAAATTTCGGACATATCGAAGATGCAGAAAACATTCAGCCTTCTCTTCTTTTTGCTGCATCCAAACCATCAGCATCAAAAGAACTTTCCGAAAAGGTTGCCTCCGGCGATATTACCACACATAAGCAATATAAGAAACTTGAGGATAAGCTCAAGGAGGCCAATGAGCACATTGAAAAGACCAACAAATACGCCAATGAGCACATGAAACGTGCACGGGACGCAGAGATGGAGGTTGAAAACAAAGAAAAATTCATTAATCAGTTGAGATTTGACAAAAACCTTAAAGACAAAGAAATTCAGAATTTAAACCAGCAACTCGACCAGGTCAAACGCAACGGAGATCCTGCCAAGGTCCAGGAGCTCGGTAAAGTCATATCCGGAAAACAGCAGGAAATCGATAAATATCAGCAACAAATCGGCTCTTTAAATCAACAGATAATAAATATCGAAAAGCAGCTCAAAGAAAAACCTATCGAAGTGCCGGCGACTAAAGAAGTGGAAGTCATTCCTGACGAGGTCAGAAATTCTATTTACAGCAAAGTTGCGGTGCTGTATGAAGGTCTGCTGAATCTCACGCAAACAGATATAAAAATATTTGTGGAGGATATTGATTCTTCTGATTGCGATGATATTTCAGCGGCTATTAACGCCGCAATTAACGTCCTGGAAAAAATTGATTCCGCAATTTTGGAAGCACAATCTGATATTTGAGGAAGCTGTACCGGGTAATAAAATTTGGTTCATGGCTAGGCTCGGCCTGGCAAGGCCAGGCTAGGCGTGGCTAGGCTTGGCGGGGCGGGGTTCATGGGCGGTATTACCGCAATAAATAAAAAGAGGAGAGATGTGAAAATGGCTAAAAACGAATCTAATGTAATTGAGGTAGAAAACCTCACGGTGACAAAGCCAAAGGTGTATTTGGTGACTATCAAGGGCATGGACTCCATTATTTTTAATAAAATGGCAGACCAAAGCAAATCAAAAACGGAATTGGCAAAACAGGAAAAAACGGACAAGGCAGAGCTTGAGCGGCTTACATGGAGGGAAAAAGCATACTTTGACAATGATGGCATGCTTTATATTCCGGGTGAAAACATTCACCAGTGTTTAAAAGACGGTTGCCAGTACTGGGGGCAGAGAATATCAGGCGAAGGACAGAAAACCTATACCAATGTTATCGCTTCCGCTGGCATCTGTGAAAATATGATGCTAGGCGGCCATAAAGACGGCGATACAATTATCCCTTTTGGAAAATCAACAAACGGCAATCCTTCCAAGGGTAAAAAATCAAGCATGGTATATAAAATAAGACCGCTTATGAGGCCTTGGAGCGGTACTTTCAGGATGCATATATTCGATGCCCGCCTTTCAATTCATGTGCTAAAAACAATCATCACGTATGCGGGAGCTTTCAGCGGTTTATGCGATTGGCGGCCAACATACGGCAGGTTTGAGATGGTGGATATAAAAGAAGAATAACAGGGTTTTTGGCCTGGCAAGGCATGGCGTGGCTGGGCGTGGCCTGGCAAGGCGAGGCGAGGCGGGGCTAGGCTTGGCGTGGCCAGGCGGGGGCGGGGTTCATGGCAAGGCTAGGCATGGCGAGGCGGGGCAAGGCAAGGCAAGGCGGGGCGGGGTTCATGGCATTTTAAAGTAAAGAAGGTGAATAAATGGATATTAGTGAAAGGTCAAAGAGAATTGAAGAAGCAGCAGTGAAAATTAACAACATGAGCAGGGGCATAACCATAGTCCACGTTGTCGAGGCTGATATGCTGGGAGTCAATTACAAGTCAACAAAATATTGGACGATGCATTCAAGTCTTAACAGGTTGCTCATAAAGAATTACGGCATATTTCTCTCAAACGTGAACAGAGAAGGCTACAAAATCATGGAATCCGGTCATGAGATAGATATTCCCGATTCCCAATGCGCAAGGTCGATAAGACGTTATTCAAAAGCCGTTAAAGACATGAATCATATCAGAATCGACACAATCAAAGATGAACAGTTAAAACAACGAACAATAAGAATAGCGCAGGACAGGGCAAATACTCTGGGTTTACTAAAACTTGGAACGGTAACAAAAGCAATAAGCGATTAAAGCTTAGCCGGTAAATCCGGATTTATATAGATTATCTTTTTTTGAAAGGAGGAAAAAATTAATGGATCATAAAGCGATCATAGAAGAACAGATCACAATACTTAAAAAGCTTCAAAGTGAAATTGTCCAAACCAACAGCATAAAGATTATTGAAAAATCGGAAACTGCAGTAAGAGTTGCGGAAGAAATCAACATTCTTGTCGCTCATGCAAGAAGTATTCGACCGTAAGCGTATTGGGGAAGCGGTTTAACGGCTGAACGGGCAGGCACAAGCATGTCAGATAGTGAGTCCGACTTTCACCTTCTCCACCTGCCCGAAAGGCTAATAAATTTTAGGAGGTTTTATATGAACAATAAAGTTATCGTAAGAGCAGACAGAGCAGGAGTATTTTTTGGTGAAATTAAGGAATGCAACGGCAACGGGGTAACGCTGAGAAACGCAAGACGACTATGGTACTGGGACGGAGCTGCTTCGATATCACAGCTCGCTATGGAGGGAACAACCAGGCCGAACGAATGCAAATTCACCATGCCAGTAACAGAAATAACAGTTTTTGGCATCATCGAAATCATTCCTTGTACAGATGTCGCTGTGGCATCCATCGGGGCGGTGAAAGAATGGAAAAGATAAAAGAATTCTTACAATTTGGTTCCGGTGACGGTTTCGGTTACGGTTCCGGTTCCGGTTCCGGTGACGGTTCCGGTTACGGTGACGGTTCCGGTGACGGTTCCGGTTACGGTTACGGTGACGGTTCCGGTGCCGGTTCCGGTGACGGTTCCGGTTCCGGTGACGGTTCCGGTTCCGGTGACGGTTACGGTGACGGTTACGGTGACGGTTCCGGTGACGGTTCCGGTTCCGGTGACGGTGACGGTTCCGGTTTCGGTTTCGGTTACGGTGACGATATTTCTTCTATTAACGGGATGGCTGTACATCAAATAGACGATGTTCCAACTATCATAAACTCTGTTCGCGGCAATATCGCAAAGTGTCATATCATGAACGATGATTTGACGCTGTCTCCATGCTGGATTGTGAAGTCAGGAAATTTATTTGCTCACGGTAAAACGTTGGAAGAGGCACAACGGGCATTGCAGGATAAATTGTTTGAGGATATGCCAGAAGAACAACGCATAAGCCAATTCTGGGAGGCGTTTAATAAGACGGATAAATACCCAACAAAATTGTTTTTCGATTGGCACCACAAGCTTACAGGAAGTTGCCTTATGGGCAGGAATCATTTTGCTGAATCACATGGGATTGATATTGAAAAAGACAGCATGACGGTCAGTACGTTTATATCACTTACGCAAAATGCGTATGGTGGAGATGTAATTAAATTACTTATGCCGAAAGGCTAAATAAATTTTAGGAGGTAGATACATATGTTTTTCACACAGGTGATAATTCCGGTCCTCATTATTGCAGTTGTCAATTTCTGGGCGGGGATGAGGATTGAAAGAGAAAGGCACATCATGCAAATGAAGGCAGAACCGATACAGATCCGGTTGCCGAAAAATTATGATTGGAGGGTTTGAAATGAAATCAATTGGAGTTGTAAGGAAAATTGATGAGCTTGGAAGAATCGTATTGCCGATTGAGTTGAGAAGGACATTGGAAATCGAGATAGGTGACGCGCTGGAGATCTTCACGGAATCAGACACAATCAATTTGAAGAAATACCAGCCGGGATGCGTTTTCTGCGGGGACGTAAATAACGTGCAAATTATCAAAGGTAAGCGTATTTGCTTGGGATGCAGAGCGGAACTGAGGTAAAAAAGCGGGGTGGGTAGGGTGGTTATTCAGCTAAGGGAATTGAAGGACGCGGAGGTTGTTGTGGATTGGGGTACGGAGGATGTGACGATTAAGGTCACTGAGAAGGACGGCAGCTTTCACGGGGCGAGGTCGGAAATAAAAATACCAGCCAAATCCTACGAAATGCTCAGAGAAGCGATCGTCGAGGAATGGCTGGAAGACAAAAAAGAATCTATCTAAATGATAACATGAGAGGGGTTAAAAATCAATGGAACAAAATTTTAATATCATAAACAATTATAAGGAAGAGGAATACAATCTCTTATTTCCGGTGCAGTCAATTCAGGAAATCAATCCGATTTTCAGACTTGTAGTAAATATAGTAAGATTGTCAACCGAAACCAGCGACAGGGACATATACAGGGAAAAGAGCGCCGAAGCAAAAGACGGACCACAGATGTTTGCTTTTACCCACAAGGCACTGATGAAATTTTTTGCCGCTACAAACGGGCAGGTCATAGAATCAAAAAGCCTCCGCCCTAAAGTGTGTGAAAAATGCATTGACATTGTAAGGGCTACCGGCAAAGCCCCGGCATGTGGAAATTGTAATTCAAATGCGGATGTTTGCTGCAGGATGACTACTAAATTTCCGGAACTTTCGGGCGGATGGAGAATTTATCAGGCCACCAGGGAAATTAACTTTTCAAACATGGGCAATGCGACCGAGAATCAGATCAGGCAGATGAAAGCTTTTGCTTATGAACACGCGGAAAGCAAGGCTTTGTCGCGCTGCATCAGGAAAGCACTCAGTATCAAGAGCGCTTATACGCTCACGGAACTTGAAAAACCGTTTATTGTTGTTTATCCGGTTTTGGATGCAAGGGATGCGGATGTGAAAAAAGCGCTTATTTCCGGCTCAATTGCTGCAAGCAATCTGCTATACGGCAGCGGTTTTATGCTCAATGCAAATCAGCAGGCAGCACTTCCGGAGGTGCCCGCAAATGTTGACAGAGATACCGGCGAAATTTACGAAGCGGGTTACGAAGCCGGACCGCCGGACGTGGGTAATTCCGAGTTGCCGAAGCCATGGGAGAATGCCGAGCCTGAGAAATACTACTGCAGCAATCCGGAATGCAAAGCTGAGATTGCGAAAAACGTGTACGAAGCAAGCGTGAAGCAGTTTGGCGCAGGGGCCTGTATCAAATGCCAGTCGGCGGCGAAGAAGGGCGGGAAGTAAGGATGAAATTAAAGCATCATGATAAACAAGGTTACGCCCGTATACGTCCAGACCGCCGGAAAATCAGAAATAAAATTATGCGGGCCAGTAAGAGGAGGAATCGGGTATGAAAAATAAACTGATGGAATTACCGGCAACTATTAAGGGGCAACGCATGATACTGCTGGAGAGAACGGCGAAGATTGAGGAATTGACGGCAAGCTTAAAGAAATGGGAAGCCGCCGAAATGGCTGATATTACAAACGAAACAGATTGCAATGGCAAGCCGGTATTTAGCAATGCCGAAAAGAGAGCTTCAGAGTTGGCAAGGAGAAAAGAGGCTCTGCCTTGGGTAGTTGAGCTTGAAAGCGATATTTCCGCACTGCGGTATTCTTTTGAGCTTGTCAGAATTGACATGCAATACAATATCGACATGCAGGAGAATTACAGGGCGATAGCAAGGTTGGGAGGCGGAGAAGTATGACGAGGTTTGATTTTTTAAAGTTTTTGAGTATTGAAGATACCGCCAAAATGATTGTTGAGAACAATTTGACTAACTCTTTTTGTAAAAACGAATGCGAGATAGACTTTGATATTGAGGATTGTCTTCATCCGATTGAATGTTGTATCAGATGGCTTAAAGAGGAGGTTAAAAAAATATGAAGATTTTGCACACCGCTGATCTACATCTGGGGGCTTACGTCGGCCCCCAGTGCGACGATCCGATGAAACGGATGGAGAATACAATGAAGTGCCTGGACGTTCTTGTGGAGACAGCAAGGCAGGAGCAGCCGGATATTATATTGGTGGCGGGGGATGTGTTCCACGCGGCGAGGGTATGGAGTGATAGGGGACTAACAGAAGTAAGAGTGGCAGCAAGTTACATAAACGCTTTATCGTTTATTGCGCCGGTCGTTGTCTTGTACGGTACGCCTAATCACGATGGATTAAGTCAATTTTCAGTATTGCGCGAGATGACGCCTAAAAATGTTTGGTATTGCACGGAACCTATCATTGGTACTTTTCAAACAAAATCCGGCCCCATTCAAATCGCCGGCCTTCCTGGTTTTGACAAAGGACACTTCCGGGCGCAGTTCCCAGGACTGTCAGCGGAGGAAGAAAATCAGGTATTTACGCAGCAGCTGGCGCAGATTGTACAGGGGCTGTCGTCTCAAGTTGATTCCGCAATGCCTTCCGTGTTTATGGCACATCATACGGTTGTGGGTTGCGACATGGGGAATGGTACCCACATCTTTCAGGCAAATGAGGTTGTGCTGGATGCTGCTACGCTGAATAACAGCGCTTTTGATTTGGTGTGTTTGGGGCATATACATAAGGCGCAGAGAGTGGAAGCTTGCAGTAATCCGGTGTATTATGCGGGGAGTATTGATGCCTCTACGTTCAATGATGAAGGCCATAGCAAGGGATTCTGGATTCATGAAATGGGCCTTCGGACGGAAATGGGCATATTGAAACCGACTTGCAGATTCATTCAGACACCTGCCAGAGAGTTTTTGACGGAAAGGTGGAACCAAGTGGACTGCGAAAGGATACAAACTGCGAACCTGGCTGGCTGGGTATTTAAAGACAAAGTTGTCCGGGTCCTTTATACCTGCGATTCAGAAACAGAAAAGGCACTGGACAAAAAGAAGCTTGAGCGCGACTTGTATGCCGCCGGCGCTTATTATGTGAGTGAAATCAGGCCGGAGAAGATTACTGCGGCAGTAAACCGGGAGCACATGCATGAAAAGATGACGCCTTGGGATTGCTTATTCCGTTATCTTTCAGAAAAAAGAATCGACCCAGGGGACGTTATGAAGATTGCCGAGGGTATTATTTTAGAAGCTCAGGCCAGTTCGCCTATGGGCACCACATCCGGATTATTCCTCCCTGTGGAAATCGATGTCCACAATTATCGATCATATGCTGATGAAAAATTTTCTTTTGAGGATATCTTTTTTGCAATGGTCAACGGTGCTAATGGTTCAGGAAAAAGCAGTCTGTTTATGGATGCGCCTTGTGATTGTGCGTATGAAATAACACGCGAAGGAGAATTGACTGGCTGGATAAAAAACGGTGAGAAGTCCGGAAGTATAAAGTTTACCTTTATGATTGGCGCAGACATGTGGAGAATAACCCGAACCAGGCAGAGATCGGGAAAGGCGACACTGGCGCTGGCAAAAAGAAGCGAATATTTTCAGCTTCCTTTCGGTGATAACTCAAATTGGGAAGATCACTCATGCGAACTCATGAAAGAAACTCAGCAGAAGATCATCAACTTGCTCGGCATGGACTGCGACACGTTTCAAAGTTGTGTTTTGATCATGCAGGACCGGTACGGCAAATTTATGGAAGCCTCGAAGGACGATCGCATGGCTGTGCTGGCCAATCTCCTGGGGCTCGGAGTATATGATCAGCTGTCGGAGATTACAAAGAACAAGTTAACGGATACAAACCGGGAGGTTAAGGCGCGCAAGAGTGAAATGGAAGGGCTTGAGGGTGAAGTTGCTGCCGAGGATAATCTCCACGCTGAGTTGCTGCAGATACAGGCTCGGCTCGGCACTGCCGCCGACGACCTGCAGCAGGATAAAAACGAATTGGCAACACTGCAGGCTAAGCTTGTGGCATCGGAGGGTTATGTCAGGGAATCGGTCGAGCTTGAAAAGGAATTGAAACAGAAAACAACATCTTATACCGAGAAAAAGGATAAGCGGTCCGACCTGCATGGGCGCATAATCGAGACAGAAACCTTTTTGCAGAATGAGCAGACCATTCTCGGAAAATGCGCTGAACTCGATGTAACACGTCTGGAGATCGCGGCCATGGACGGGAAGTTGCAGTTGCTCAACGATAAACAGCAGCGCTGCCGCAAACTCAATATGGATTTATCGGCGGCCCAGCAGTTCCGGAAGAATACGGCCAATACGATTGATGCTATCAACGACAGCCTGAAGGATAAGGAGAGGCTGGAATATAGCATTGAACAGGCTGGAAATATTGAAGAAAGATTGGAAAACCGTGAATGTGAGTTAAAAATGACAAGAGAACTACAGGATAGAAAAGGCAAATTGCAATCTGATGCCAAATCGGATGAATATAGTTCTATCAGTGATATCACAATTAAGAGAAACAGGCTTGATTCTTATTCCAAACAGGCCGAAATGCTGGAAAATGCCAACTGTATAGATGTGGACAAGGCAAGCTGCCGATTCTTACAGTCTGCAAAAGAAGCAAAAGGCCAGATTGCAATTCTTGAATCTGAAATCGTACAAATGAGAATTGAATTAAATGCTCGAAAATCAGAAAGCCAAAAAAAGGTTGATGCAATTGATGACGAGATTAACTGTATTGGCTATGATAAATTGGCTCATGATACTCTGATTCAAACCGTTAAAACATACCATTATACGAAGGACATGCTTGCCAAACTGGCCGGAGCAGCTGCAACGGCTGAAGGTCTAAAAAAACAGGATGCCGATGCTCAGACTAAAATTCAGGAATATGAAAGTGAGCTAACCCTTATTGAAATTGACATTGCTCAGCTTTCCAGCGCAACCAATAAAGTTTCGGCTTTGAGAGCAAGAATCAGTGAACTCTTATCCTATGAACAAATGAAAATGCAGTTGCCAAAGGCGAAGCAGTTTGTAGAATCCACAATCGAGGCAATAGGGCAGCTGGACGCGGATTTGCTGGAACTTAATCTGGCTATCGGCAAAATTAACGGGAGGATTACTGAACTGGCGAAATTGACAGCGGATATGTGGGATACAAACGTTTTAGTACATGACGCTGAGACCCGGATCAAAATACTTGAAAATTCCATTTCTGTTTTTAACCAGCAGATCGGGAATATAACCGCCCAGCTCATGACAGTTGCCTGCAAAAAAGAACTTTTATCGGTTGCGCAAAACGGACTGCGGCAATCGGCAAAACAGGCGGCGCTTCTCACGGTTCTGTCGGAGGCCTTCAGCCAGGACGGTATTCCTTATCAAATTATCCGCGATATTGTTCCGGAACTTGAAGCAGCGGCAAACGAGATCCTCGGACAAATGACCGGGGGACGGATGAGGCTGGAATTTGTGACGGAAAGGGTACTTAAATCTAATAAGGCGAAGGAGATTGCCACTCTTGAGATTATCATTATTGATGTAGAACATGGGGCATTGCCTTACATGAGTCATTCCGGGGGAGAAAAAGTAAGGGCTGCTTTGGCTGAAACATTTGCTCTTGCAATAATTAAAGCTGTCAGAGTCGGGTTGCAACTTGGATTTTTACATATAGAC
>Ga0172380_10009403_pt1 | contig 10424 bp, 7 predicted proteins | sample Leawe162metaG_FD_119747 | JGI IMG/M metagenome (GOLD analysis project Ga0172380, IMG submission 119747) | Leachate microbial communities from a municipal landfill in Southern Ontario, Canada - Leachate well 162 metaG | ecosystem: Engineered > Solid waste > Landfill > Unclassified | place...
CGATGGTGATGCTGTCTCCGGTTGAAAAACCGTGCGACGTCGCGCTCGCATAGACCACCGGGCTGGTGGCCAGGCGGACAGTGTATTGACCGGAAGGGCCGGTGGCGCCGACCAGTGGATTGGTGTATCTAAAGGTATTGGCATCGATGACGGTTATCGAAAAGGGGCCGCGATGCAGGGACTGCGTGCCGTCGGCGATGACCACCTGGCTGCCGTCGGGAATGTTGTGGCCGGCAAGGGTCGCCATCACTGTGGTGCTGTAGGTACTCCCCGCCACCTGCGCGCCTGCAGGTACGCTGGCCGAGGGCGGACACGCCGACGCTGTGGTGTAACGGAACTGCGTGGCGCTGACGTAGGTAAGAAGGGCGCTGGTCGCGTTGTAGCAGGAGTCGATACCCGTGACATCGATGGTTTCGCCACCCGTAAACAGGTGCCCGGCCGTGGTGGCGGTGACCGTGGTCGTTGCCCCGGTATAAACGGTGCCAAATGCCGTCGCATCGGCCGGCGGATAACCATTGCTGGAACCGGCAAAGCTCATGTCATAGGCAAACGCCTGGCCGGAGGCGGTGGCCAGCGTCACTGTCCCGTTATAAACCGCCAGTCCATTCGAGGTGCTCGGCGTCACGTTGGCCAGCGTCACGCTGGTGGAGGCCGAGTAGCCGTGATTCGTGGTGGTGGTGCCGGTGATGCGGATGGTGGTGGACGTCGCCGAGTAGCTTCCCGAACTTACCGTGTTGTACACCTTGAGAGTCGGCAGCGTGGTGGCCGCGCCCTGGGTCGACCCGACCGTATAGGTGAAGGTATTTCCGCTGACCGAGTTGATCGCGAAATCGCCATTGAACGCGTCGGGTGCCGCGCCGGTGATCTTGATCTTGCTGTTGGTCGTCAGTCCGGCCGGTAGCGATGCCACCGTGGCCGTTGCCACATTGGAATTGGCCGAGCAGTAGATCGTGCCGGACGCATTGGCTCCGCTGCCGACGGTGGCGGTAAAGGTAATCGCATACGCCGCAGTGCCTGCACCGCCGCCATAGGTCGTTGCAGAGTTCGATGCGGTGCCGATGGCATAAGTGCCGTTAGGGATCTTGTTGTTGCCGCTGACCGTGACTGTGGTCCTGCCATTGCAGGGATTGCTGGTCATCGAACCCTTGGCGATCTTGACCGTGATGGTTACGTTGGTACCGCTTCCCGACGCATCGCCAATGTTGAAAGTCGAGGTATTGGTTGCTGCCGTGAGGGCAGTGAGCAGCATGGTCTTGGTCGTATCGAAAGGCGACAGGCTGCTGAGCGTCTTCGACGTTCCTCCGTTCGACACGGCACTGATGGCGACCGCGGCCGCGGTCGAGTTGCTGAGGGCGACATTGCGCCTGTCGGCAAGGCTGCTGACCGATTTGGTCACCTTGGCTGTCAGGCTGGAAACATCTTTGGTACCGAGTTCCAGATTGACCGTGGTGATATCGGTATTCGTCGTCGAAAAAGGCGTCAGTGAGAGGTCGGTGCCGCTGCTGCAGGTCTTGGCCGTACCGGAACCGCCGATGGTACACGCTGCACACTGGTGCCCGCTCCAGCTTCCGGTGGTACAGGTGAACAGGTTTCGCGAAGTCTGGGAACTGGCATAGGCCAGGCGCAATTGTTGTGCCGTGGCACCTTTCTCGACCAGGTCGCCGTCTGGCGAATCCGACTGCCCTCCAGAGCCATTCTCTTCCGCGCTTCGATACCCCCAGAACGTGGAATCGGTAGTCCAGAAACTGCGGGCGGTGCCGACGATGAAACCGGTGGTGGTCGACTCGGCTGCGGCGGCGGCGGCGTCCACAAGCTGCAGGGTCTTGTCGTCCGAGGTCAGGGCCAGCTTGTAGAGCTTCAGGTTGCCCAGCCAGCGAGGCGCCTTGGTGGCATCCGGGCGGAACATGCCAATATAGACCTGGTTGAGGTTGGTGCCGCGAACGTTGACGCTGACCGGCAGGGTAGTCGACGCGAACACCGAATTCACCGACTGGATTTCATTGAAAATGGAGTTCAGTGCCGCCAACAGCGAAGCGCCGGGGTCGGTGCCGGTCGCCGCAAAGTACTTACCCTTGCCGGCCGAGGCGGCGCTTCTCATCGTCGCCGTCCATTGCAGATCGGCACTCTGCGTACCCGGATCGACCTCGACCACATAGGTGTTTGCAGTGATGGTCTTGGTGCTGCCGCCCACGGTCATTGAAAAGCCGGTCTGGGCCAGGAACTTGGCCCATTCGTCAAACCAGCTGTCGGTCTCATTGCCGGAGGGGACCAGCGGCGATATCTTCATGGCGGCGGCATTGCCGGTGGTGCTCACGTCGTTGGCCATTGCGGTAGCCAGCAGGTTCATGGCATTGGTCTTTTCACCGACCTGATTACTGCCTTTGCCGTTGCTGATGTAGATAATGAAATTCTTCTGGCAACCGTCGGTCACCGGACTGGCATAGGTGGAACTGGTTGTCGGCGTTGAGGAAAAGGCGTTGCCGGCGAGACTGGTAATCCACGAATTGGTGGTATTTCCGTTGTAGTCGGTCTTTGCATCGTGGCCGGCGGCGCTGGTCGTCGCCGAATGGGATGTCAAACCCTTGAAATAGCGATAGGCTTCCGCCAGCGACAGGCCGGCGACGGAATTGTTGGTCTTGTCGCCGCCGCTGGTCGAGGGGTCGCCACTGAGGACGTTCACCATCGACGACAGGGCCGGCTTGTTGGTGCTGTTCATCTGGCGCACGGCATAACGGACGTAGCTGCCCTCGATGTTGCCGCCGGCGTTGTGGGCCAGGCCTACGTTGTACTGGTCGGTGAGGCCATTCACCACGGAAATCAGCGCGGCTTTCTCGGTGGCGAAATAGGTTCCCCAGTTGGCCGAGGTATCGAGGATGATCAGCACATTGGGGCGTTCGGAGGCGATCGAGGGATTGGTCATGAAGATGTCGATGTCTTCATGGACCGGATCGAAGCCGCCGCGCGACAGCGGCGCCATCAGCAAGAGGGTCAGGGCAAACAGGACTCGGGCGAACATGGCGAATCTCCCGTGGAAAATCACTCAGGACAGTTGTTGGCCAGCATGCGCACGGTCACGCCGCGATACACGGTGACCTTGGCGCCGCTGGTGGAGTCGGTGGCCGATGACTTGATCAGCCACTCGTTGTCGTCCGGAGACAACGCGTCAAGCTTCTTGCTGTAACCGCTGGCGACTTTGCTGGAAAGGCAACGCGGGGTCGTCAGGGTGCCGACCTGGGGGTTGGTCAGGGTGCAGGATCCCGCCGCGCCAACTGTGCCATTGGCGCAAATCACCTGGTCAACCGCGGTACCTGCCTGGATCGCGGCATTGTCAAAGCTGGTCGACGCGCTGACCAGTTGTTCGATAGCCGAATCGGTCAGGGCCTCCATTTCCTTTTGCCACTGGTAGTTGGCGGCAATGCGCAGGTTGATGTTGGCGATGCGAATCGCCGACACCACGAACAGGGTCAGGATGACCAGCATGACCATGGAAATAATCAGGGTCATGCCGCGCTGCCCCTTGGATGGTCTTCCAGTTCTCATCGCTCCCTCGGCCCGCCGACGTTGGTGATATAGACCTGTTGCGAGAACAGATGGCGCTTGTAATAGGCGGCAGCTCCCGTGGGCGTGTAGGTCAGACTGCTGCCCAGGTCGTAGCTCTTGGGGTCGGTGCTGGTGCTGGTGTCGAGATTGCGCGCGACGATACGCAGATCGACCTGGACGATGTTCTGCCATTCGGTCAGGGCCGGAGCTGCCGTATAGCTGTCGGCCGTGCCGTCGAGCGAGCTGTCGTTGCCGTAACGGATTTTCATGAATTCGACGCCCTCGACCAGCGGCACCACGGTCATGGTTGCCGCGCCACCCGAGGCGGTGAGTTCGAGGCGCTTCAAGGTCGGGATGCTGTCGTCGGTCGAGGCGCACTTGCCGTTGGTGCCTGTACCCTTGCGGCAGGTCGACACATAATAGACATGCACATGCAACTGGCGAATGTTGGCGGCGATGGTGGGGCGCAGCGAGGGCGTGCCGGTGGCGGCCTGGGTGTAGTCCTTGCGTAACAGGGTACTGGTCGCCCCCGTCGCCGTCTTGTCCTTGTCTATCGCCGTGCCGCCGCCGCTTTGCAGGCTCATTGTGTCGGTAGTGGTCTGGGCATAGATCGCACCGTTGGTCGGCGTGGCCGAAGTGCGCGCAGGAGAGGCTTCGAGATCGATCAACGGAACGGTATCGAGACGCCGCACCACCAGCATGTCGCTACCCGCTTTCAGGCTGTCGCTATCAATCCAGGTTTGGCAAGCCGTCGGTATGGTCAGCGCAGTGGTCAGGGCGGCAGCGTTATAGCCCTGCACATGGAAGGCGAGCGGGCTGGTGGTCGTGGCCGCCGTGATGTTGCCTGCCGGCAGCAGGGTGAGATCGCAGGGGTCGGGAAGGGCGCCGAAGGCGCTGGCGGAAGGCCGTCCGCCGAATTCGCCATAGTATCCAGCGTGACGCAGGTCGTTGCCCATCAGGTCGACGGCGAAGCGGCCGTTCTCGATCTGTTGCGAGGCCTTGAACTGCTCGCGATTGGTTTCTCCCACCTTCATGAAGACTATCGCCAGCGCACCGGCGATCAGCATGCTGATCACCATCGAGATCATCAGTTCGATCAGGGAAAAACCGCCTGATCTGACGCGGCCGGAAGGCAATGAGCGCATCATGTCGCCAGCCATCAGGACAGTCGCGCCAGGCGGATGGACATCGATATCACCCGGCGCCTGGCTTCGGCGCCATACAGCCCGGTGGCGCACAGGTTGGAGGTCGAGGCTACGGTGTCCTGCGTCCCCTGCCAGGCGACGGAAACCGTAAACACTCCCGAATCGGCCACCCCTGCGATTTCGGTCGCCGCATCGTAGGTGACGCAGCCGCGCGCCCCGATCATGGCGCCGACCTTCGACCCGCCGGTTGTTTCGGCGGTGCCGGTCAGCAGGGAATCCCATTCGCACAGGGAGATGTCGCCGGCATCGGTCGACGCGCAGTCGACGGCAAAGCTGCCCACCCCCGTTGTCCCGAGATAGCCGCTACCGGTTGTCGCCGAGGACACATTCTTGAACTTTCCGTAGGAGGTCCGGCTCATCCGCATGCGCTCCACCATGTCGTTGGCCAGGAGCACGGCCTGACTGCGCTGATACGACTCGAACTCGGCATTCATGGCGCGCGCCTGGAGTCCCGCCAGTCCGAGCAGGCCGATGGCAACGATGACCATTGAAATCAGCACCTCGATCAGCGAGAAGCCGGCCTGTGCTTGCGATCCGGAGGAGGAGCCTGTGGGGCGGTCGTCGGGTTTCATGGTCAGCATGTGGTGCTGCAGGTGCATCTCTTGACCGTCGGCATGCCGCTCAAGGTGATGCAGACATATCGATTGGGGACCGAGGACGCGTACTGGGTCGAGGCGATTATGAACTCGGCATCAATCGAGGCGGTCGTCGGCCGGCCGGTATAGGAATAGCTGACCGTGCCGGTGCCGGGGCCGGTAATGGTGACTGCGGCGTCCGCATCCTGGGTCTGGAAGACCGTGCCTGCCGCGAGCTTGACAGACCATCCGGCCGACCAGTCGGTCAAGCTGCCGGCGCTGCGGCTCAGATTGACCTGGATATTGCGTTTCATGGCTTCGCTACGCGCCATCATCAGGCCGGAATAGAGTTCGTTGGCGGCGCCGCGCACCCGCTCGCTGGCGATCCAGGTCGAAAAATTCGGCAGGGCGATGCTGGTCAGGATGCCGACGATGGCGATGACGATCAGCAATTCGACCAGCGTAAACCCGTCGGGCCGGCTTGCCCGATTCGCGTTTGTTGCCGGTGCGAAGTTGTGGCACATTGCCAAGTTACCAGCCGGCCACGCCGTTCCGCGTCTTGGCTCCGGCGCTGGTGAGGGTCAGGTCGCCGTCGGACAACTGGCTGCCTGCGGCCGTTGCGGTGATTTTGTAGTAGGGGGCGGCGGTCCCCGCCGTGGCGCAACTGAGGACCGTGGGATCGATGCAGATCGCCACCGTATACTTCCCGCTGAGTTCCGGTGGCGTCGTCAGCCCAAGCCCGCCGGTGCCGAGGGTCGCGGTATAGGCGCGATTGTCGACCAGATAGGCTTCCTGCTTGTTGGCCGCGGTCAGCATGAATTGCTGTGCCGCGGAGCGGTTGGCCTTGCGCACATAATCCTGGTAGCCGGGAACTCCGATCGCCGCGAGAATCCCGATTATCACGACCACTATCATCAGTTCGACCAGGGTAAATCCACCACTGAAACGATGGCGGGCGGCGGGGTGACCCGTGTCGCCGGCGACGGGGTGGAAGCTGTGTGTCGTTTTCATCGGAGACTCCGCAAGTTCAAAGTGAATGGGGGCAGTTTTGTTGCGCGGGGGTTCCTGCCGATTCGGGTGTGGCCTCACCGCAGGGGGATATCTGCTGTGGCCAGTGGGTTCGGGCTTGGAACCTGACAGTAAAAGCCATGATGTATGTAGCGAGAAGTGTATTAAGAAGTAGCGAAACGACTACATAGTGCCAATTCAATATCGCCTGCGCCATCAGGTAAACCTGATATTTTGGATTCGTGCAGTGGCGGCCTTGGCCCCGCCTCCAACCACGGAAATTTAGTGCAAGAGCTGGCTTGCGAAGCTGTCAATGGCTCTGGTCCAAAGGGGGGGGGCGCGCGCTAGGTCGAAACGTCCGTCGGGCAAGCAGTGGCGGGTCAATTCGCTTCCGGTTTTGCCTGTTTTCGGCGACGGCAAGCATTTGGTATGGCTGTCGTGGGCCAACTACATGGATATCGCAATAATATTTGCGAGGTCCGCGCCAAATGGCGATTACCGCATCGACATTCTTGCGGCATCATAGAGCTTCGTTGCGTTAGGGACTTTTTGCCGATGTACTGCGGTATCCGTCGTGTGCTGTTTCTGCTGCCCATCCTCGCCGCACCGATCGGCCACGCCGGCGCCGGGCCGGATGTCCAGGGCGGCGTGCCGATGTTGGAGGATCTGCTGGAGATGCGGATCACCAGTGCCGCCAAGCGCTCGCAGCCGCCTGGCGAGGCACCTTCGATGGTCAGCGTGATTACGGCAAGGGAAATCCGCAGTTTCGGCTGGCGTACGCTGGCTGATGCCCTAGGGTCAATGCGCGGATTGCATATTTCCTATGATCGCAGCTACACCTACCTGTGGGTGCGTGGCTTCGGCCGACCAGGTGATTTCACCAGCCGCGTGCTTCTGCTGATCGATGGTGTTCCCGTCAACGACGGGGTCTACGATCAGGCGCCGGTCGGCGCCGAATTTCCACTCGACCTCTCCCTGGTGGAGCGTATCGAGTATGTCCCGGGCGCCGGTTCGGTGCTGTATGGCGGCAACGCGCTGTTCGCGGTGGTAAACGTGGTTACCACGTCCGGTGCCCGTGCCGGGAAGGCTATGCAGGTCGGCGCGGGCAGCGGCGGTGCCGGCGACTTGAGCGTCAGCGCGGGCTGGCGCGACGAGTCCGGCAATGACGCACTGCTTGCGCTTTCGCGCGAACGGCGGCGCGGTCGCGACCTGTACTTCGCGAGCTATGAGGCGCCGGGTGCCAACGCGTGGAGTCGCGGCCTCGACCACGAGGCCAATGACCGTCTATTTGCCCAGTTCCGGCGCGGAGGGCTGTCTGGCAGCGTCCTGCTGCATGATCGCGTCAAGGGTTTGCCGGGCGGGCCCTTCGGCATCGATCTTGACGATCCCCGCAACCGGGTGCGGGACAGGCGTTCCCAGGGCAGCCTGCGCTACGAGCACCAGCTCTCGACCAAGGCGGCGATGCGCCTGCAGGGCTATGCCATGGAAACCAAATATGACGGCGACTGGGTCTATGGCGGCATCGTCCAGCCCGATGGCATGCTGACGCGCAGCCTTGGGGGCGAGGCGAGCCTGAGCACCACGGCTCTGCCCGGACAAACAGCGCTGGCGGGGATTTCATGGCGCGAGGACGGCGTGCGGCGGCAATTCAACCCCGGGCTGGATACCGATACGCCGCGCACATCCGTTGGCATCTTCGCCCAGGACGACGTCGCTCTTGGCGAGTTGACGACGCTTTCCGCAGGCTTGCGTTATGACCGCATTTCGGGTGGTGCGACCCATACCCATCTAAGCCCGCGGCTGGCGCTGATCGTGCAGCCGCGGTCGGGCACCGTGGTGAAGGGAATTACCGGTGCGGCGTTTCGGCCGCCAAATGCCTTTGAGACCGACTATGCATTTGCTGGCACCAACCTCGCCAATCCGGCGCTCCGCTCAGAGCGGATTCACACTACCGAGCTCGGTATCGAACAGGATTTAGGTGCGGCAACGAAGCTTGCGGCAGTGCTCTACCGCAACCGGATCGACGACCTGATATCGATCGAAACCGACCCGGCAACCGGGCTGCAGCAGCATCACAATGTCGGTCGCGTCGATGCGCAGGGGCTTGAATTCGAGACCGGAACACGTCTTGGCGAGATCTCGCTGCGCGCCAGCGTCGCCTGGCAGCGGGTGCGCCATGAGAGTGGGGCTGAAATTGCGAACGCACCGCGGCAACTGGTCAAGCTGTTGCTCGCGGCACCGCTTGCAGAAGGCCTCCGCTTTGGCTGGGAGACGTATTACACCGGGTCGCGCAAGACCGATTCCGGCATTGTCAGCACCACGGGTGACGATGTCGGCGGGCACGCCGTCTCGCATGCAACGCTCGCGGGCGATCTCGGGCGCGGCGTTGAATGGAGGCTGAGGCTGCACAACGTATTCGGTCGTCGCTTTGGCAGCGTGGCGGGGACCGAATTCAACGCCAATTTCCCCGGCTTGCAGGTGTCGCCGATGACCCAGGTGCCGCAGGATGGGCGCAGCCTTTATGGCAGTCTGCGTTGGCATTTCTGATAATTTCTGCCCCGCGCATGAAGATCTTTTTGCACACACTTCTGGCGGTGCTCTGTCTGCTGGACCCGGCAGGCGTGACGGCCGAAGAATCCGTCAGCGAGGCCAGGCTGAAGGCAGGCTTCATCGCCAATTTCATCCAGTTTGTCCGTTGGCCACGTAATCCGGTGACTTTGGTTCTATGCGGCCTTGGTACGGACCGCAGCCGGGAACTGCGTGAGGAGCTTGGCGGCATTTCCGCACGATATCCGGCGCTGGTGGTGCGCTGGGTACGCGCGCTCAGCGCGCTTGACGGTTGTCATGCCGTATTTGTCGCGGCCGAGCAAGGCAGTGAATTGCCTGCCGTGCTTGCTTTCACCGCCGGCAGGTCGGTGCTGGTCATTGCCGATCTCGACGGCGGCGCGCCACTGGGTGCCATGCTGAGCCTGGTGAGCGTTGGCGGCGATCGCCTGGCATTCGATGCCAATCTGACCGCGGCACGTGCGGCCGGACTGTCCATGAACGCGCGGCTGCTGCAGCTGGCACGACGGGTGTACTGATGTTCAGCCGGCGCAATACATTGCACAGCCGCCTGATGAAAGCCTACACGCTTCTCCTCGGGAGCCTGTTGCTGTCGATCGGGCTCGGCGGATTGCTTTACTTCTTTGCTGCCGAACGTGAGGAGATTCGCGAGGCAACGCTTTCGGCCGCAACCATGCTGGCTGCACAAAGTTCGGCGGCGCTGATGTTCGGCGACGAGCCGGTGCTGCGGGAGAACCTGTCCTCGCTGAAGAATCTGGAGGGTTTTCGCTGGGCCGCCGTGGTGCCAACTGCGATCGACATTCCGCTGCCGGTAATTCACTTTGGAGACGCGCCAACCGACCCGGCGCTTGTTCTTCGCGCTCTCGGCGATCAAACGAACTACATCGATCTCGTTGATCTGACGGTGCGTGCGCCAATCTTGCACAAGGGTATAGAGCGTGGCCAGGTGTTGGTAGGCATCGACCTGAATATTGAGCTGATTGAATTCGGCTCGGTCGTGGCAACCAGCGTGGTCTTGTTGCTGATCGCCTTCCAGGCGGGGAAAAGTCTGTTTGGCCGAATCGTGCGATCGATTGTTGCACCCCTGGACGAACTGATCAGTGCCACCACCGCGCTCGCCATGCATGCCACGATCAATGACGCGCTGGAAGGGATGCCGCACACGAGGTCCGATTTCATGGACGAAGTCGGGCAGCTTGCCCGCGCGTTCGATCTCATGCTCGACTCGATCATTCGCCGTGATCGCCTGATGCGCGACCAGGCTGTCCAGCTCGAACAATTGGTTGAAGACCTGCGTTCGCTCTCGGCGCGCATGCGCGCCGTGCGTGAGGAAGAGCGCACGCGGATTTCTCACGAGATTCACGACGAGCTTGGCCAGCGTCTGACCGCGCTCAAGTTCGAGACCTCAAGATTTTGCAATGGCGAAGCCGGAAGTCATATCGCGACCCAGATCGACGAACTGATCAGAACGGTGCGCGTCATTTCGTGGGAGTTGCGCCCCAGCGTGCTCGACTCGCTCGGGCTGGTTGCG
>Ga0172380_10009404_pt1 | contig 10424 bp, 5 predicted proteins | sample Leawe162metaG_FD_119747 | JGI IMG/M metagenome (GOLD analysis project Ga0172380, IMG submission 119747) | Leachate microbial communities from a municipal landfill in Southern Ontario, Canada - Leachate well 162 metaG | ecosystem: Engineered > Solid waste > Landfill > Unclassified | place...
GACAAAGATAGTGGTGATGAACTGGATCCTGGTGTCAATAAAGTCGTCAAAGTTTACGTAGCCCAAATCCGCCGCATTCAAGAGGGTGATAAAATTGCCGGTCGGCACGGAAACAAAGGCGTAATTTGCCGTATTATGCCTTCATACGACATGCCCCGTCTCGAAGACGGAACTCCGGTTGATTTGATAATTTCACCTCTTTCAGTAATCGCTCGTATGAATTTAGGTCAGATTTTGGAAACTTATCTAGCCTACGCTGGATTAACTCTCGGCAAAAAATATAATGTCCCTGTTTTTGAAAAATATCCCGAAGAAAAAATTTCTCAAGAATTAATTAGTGCTGGTCTCTCTCCCAGTGGAAAATCACAACTGTACGATGGTCGTACCGGAGATGCATATGATCAAAAATCAGTCGTGGGTATCGGATATATTCTTAAGTTGGTACATATGGTCGATGATAAAGTTCATGCCCGATCCACCGGTCCTTATTCTTTGGTAACTCAACAACCTCTTGGTGGAAAAGCTCGCATGGGAGGTCAACGACTGGGTGAAATGGAAGTTTGGGCTCTTGAAGCCCATCGCGCTGCTCACACACTTCAGGAAATGTTAACACTTAAATCTGATGATATCGAAGGTCGCACTCGAGCCTTCCAATCCATAATCAAAGGTCTTAAAATTCCCGAACCAGATATTCCCGAGTCATTCAAAGTTTTAGTCAAAGAACTTGCCGGTCTTTCCATTGATATTTCTCCTGTAGGTTTGCGGGAAGGTAAGGCTATAGAAGGTGAATTAGAAGCCAATATTGAAGAAACACCCATACTTAGTGCAGTTAAACCAGCCGCTACAATTATTTCCGATGCTTCTTCAGCGGCCGATGACACTTCTGTCACATCAGACGATGATGACATTCAAGAAGATCAGGTTGTAGACGAAGAAGCCGAAAAAATATTGGATATTAAGGAGGAAATATGATGTATAAATTCAAATCAATGACCGATTTTGATGGTCTAAAAATTAAATTAGCTTCTCCTGAAGAAATACTTGGTTGGTCCCACGGTGAAGTCACCAAACCTGAAACTATCAACTACCGAAGTTGGCGTCCCGAAAAAGATGGTCTTTTTTGTGAAAAGATTTTTGGACCAACAAAAGACTATGAATGTTACTGCGGAAAATACAAAAAAATTAGATTCAAAGGAGTCATTTGTGATAAATGTGGTGTCGAAGTTACAACTTCCAAAGTCAGACGTGAACGCATGGGTCATATATCTCTGGCCGCTCCGGTCACTCATCTTTGGTATCTAAAAAATAGTCCTTCCCCGATCAGTGTTCTTCTTGATGTCCCTCAAAAAGATCTCGAAGCCGTTGTCTACTTTACTAAATATTTAGTTACAGCCGTTATTGCCGACAAAAGAAAAGAAGCTCTAGGTAACCTCTCAAATAACTCCAAAGCAAGACAAGACCAAATCGATTCTGATACCAAAATATTGGTAGAGACCAAAAATAATGACGCCCAGACAACCAAAAAGGAACTTGAGAAAAAAATTAAAAATAAAGATCAGCTCTTAATTGCCCAAAAAGAAACCGATGTAAATCTCAAGCAGGATGTCCAAAAACTAGAAAACAAAGCTCAATCCGAAAAAAATCGTATCGAAGGCCTAGTCAAATTTTTGGAAGACAAAATTACTTCACTTGATGTTCTCACTACCCTTACCGATGAAGAGTTATTTTATCTGGCTCAATTTAAAGCTGACATTTTCTTTGAATCCAAAATGGGAGCCGACGCAATTTTAGAAGTTTTGTCAAAAATAGATCTCAAAGAAACCGTCGTTAATCTAAAAAAAGAATTGAGCAAAACCAGTTCCAAACTCAAAAAGAAAAAAATCATGTACAAAATCCGTATTATGAACGGCATGAGAGAAAATGATATAGAACCTTCCTGGATGGTCGCGCAAAAAGTTCCTGTCATACCGCCAGATTTACGTCCCATGGTTCAGCTTACCGGTGGTCGTTTTGCTACATCTGATCTCAACGATCTTTACCGTCGTCTAATCAATCGTAATAATCGTCTTAAAAAACTTATCAAGCTAGGTGCTCCTGAAATTATTTTACGTAACGAAAAAAGAATGTTACAGGAATCTGTTGACATGCTTATCGATGCTGCTAAAAGCACTAAAAATAAAAGAAAAAGTGCCAAACGTACCCCCAGATCACTTTCTGATCTTCTACGTGGTAAAAAAGGACGTTTCCGACGTAACCTTTTAGGTAAACGTGTAGACTATTCTGGTCGTTCTGCTATCGTAGTCGGTCCTGAATTAAAACTTAATGAAGTTGGATTACCCAAGGAAATTGCCCTAGAAATGTACCGACCATTTGTCTTAAGAGAATTAATGATGATTGGTTTGGCCCCGAATATCAAAAGTGCCAAAAACCTCATCGATCATCGGATCAACGAAGTTTATGACATCTTGGAAAAAGTTACTAAAGATAGTTATATTCTTCTAAACCGCGCTCCGACTCTTCACAAACTATCTATTCAAGCCTTCAAACCAAAATTGACTGATGGTCTCGCTATCCGTCTCCATCCTTGTGTTTGTAAGGGTTTCAACGCTGACTTCGATGGTGACCAAATGGGTGTTCATCTCCCTTTGTCACGAGCCTCTCAAAGAGAAGCCAGACGCTTAATGTTACCTTCCCGTAATTTACTCAAACCGGCTGACGGAAATCCTATTAGTGTACCTACTCAGGAAATGGCCGTTGGTTGTTATTACATTACTTCAATCAGGGAAAATGATGTCGTCAAGGAAACCGATGATAATTTTGAGGGTTATTCCATATTTGCCGACAAAAATGAGGTGGAATTGGCCTATCAAACTAAAAAAATTGATCTTAGAGAATTAATTGTAGTTCGACACGAAGGAAAACTTATAAAAACCACTTTTGGTCGTCTCTGGTTCAACACTATTTTACCCGAAGAATTTGACTATCAAAATGTCTCCATGGCTGGAAGTAAAGCCATGACCGACTTAGTCATTAAATCATTAAAAATCGCTGGTAGAAAACGCACTGTTCAGCTAATCGATGACCTCAAAGACATTGGATTTAAAGGATTTACTCTTTCTGGATTATCTCTTTCGATGGAAGACTGTGGATATTTGCCCGAAAAAGACGCAATTATTTCCGCAGCCAACAAAAGAGTTGCCGAAATTGATGAAAACTTCAAAATGGGTTTGATATCAAATGATGAGAAAAAACGTCTTGGACAAGGTGTCTGGATGGAAATTACCGAGGAGATAGCCGAAAAAACATGGGCTACTTTGGGTACCGATTCTCCCATAAGAATCGTTGCTGCTGCCGGTATCAAACGTGCCTCAAAAGACCAGATCAAACAGCTCTCAGGTATGAGAGGACTTATGGTGGATCCTACCGGTCGTATCGTACCACTTCCTACCAAGTCAAACTTTAGACAAGGACTTTCCGTTTTTGAATATGTTACCGGTGCCCGTGGTACCAGAAAAGGTTTAGCCGATACTGCCCTCAAAACCGCTGATGCTGGTTATCTTACCCGACGTCTGGTTGACGCCACCCATACTTCTATTATTAGAGAAGATGATTGTAAAACCTCAAAATTCATCACAGTTGAGAAAAATGAAAAGAATCGCGAACGTTACTTTACCCGTCGAATTCTTGGTCGTTATTTGGTTAACGATGTAATTGATCCAAAAACCAAAAAAATAATCGCCGCCAAAAACACCGCCATAGATGAAGGTATGGCAACTATAATAGAAGAAAGTTCTGTAACATCAGTTGATATCAGGTCACCTTTGGTATGTAAATCTCTTCTAGGTATTTGTAAAAAATGTTATGGTTGGGATCTTTCCAGTCGAAAACTTGTCAAAATTGGTGTACCTGTCGGAGTTATCGCTGCTCAGTCTATCGGAGAACCCGGCACTCAGCTCACTCTTCGTACCAAACACACCGGAGGTGTCGTTGGTGTCGACGTGACTCAGGGTCTTCCTCGTGTTCAGGAACTATTTGAAATTAGAACCCCCAAATTACCATCTCCTTTGGCTGAAATCAGTGGAAAAATAAAAGTTAGAGAAACTGATGATGGTTACGAAATCAAACTAAGTGGTAAAGATATCAAAGATAGCCCCAAAGTCATTACCTATCTTCTACCTTTAAACATCAACCTCATGGTTTCCGATGGAGATTTAGTAGCTCAAGGTACTCAACTTTGTTCAGGTTCACTCGATGTGCGTCAGATTATGGATATTAAAGGTTTAGAAGCCGCTCAAAAATATTTGATCAACAATATCCAGGGTGTCTATGAATCCCAGGGGATCACTATCCACGACAAACACTTAGAGGTTTTGGTCAAAGAAATGAGTGACAAAATTAAAATTGAAGATCCGGGTGATACCAATTTCCTTTATGGTCAATATGTAACCCGTGCTATTTTTACCCAAGCCAACGAAAAAGCAAAATCTGCAAAAGGTAAAATTGCCAAAGGTAAAAAAGTGCTTCTCGGACTTATCCAAGCTGCTTTAACCACCGGATCTTGGCTTTCAGCTGCCTCATTCCAACAAACAACCAGTGTTCTTACTGAAGCCTCACTTTTGGCCGAAGTTGACAACTTGATTGGACTTAAGGAAAATGTTATTATCGGCAGACTGATACCGGTCAGTAAAAAACAGCAATTACTTCAATAAAAAATGCCTACTTTTAATCAATTAATCAAAAAGGGTCGAAAGTCTCGTATCCTCAAAGTTAGAACCACCGCTCTCCGCGGTAGTTTTAACAACATCAAAAATCGTACCGTCAAGACTAGAAATCCTCAAAAAAAAGGTGTTGTTACTGTTGTCAAAACCATGACTCCAAAAAAACCGCACTCTGCTTTACGAAAAGTTGCCAAAGTCAAACTTTCCAATAGAACTATGGTCACGGCTTATATCCCAGGTGTCGGTCACAATTTGGCTGAACATGGTATCGTTTCAGTTAAAGGTGGACGTGTTCGTGATTTACCAGGTGTTCGTTATCGCATAATTAGGGGCAAATATGACGCCGGTGCTGTTGCCGGACGTATGCAATCCCGCTCCAAATACGGTGCTAAAAAAGCTACCAAATCAACTACTAATCAATAATTTAAATATCACTCCGGAACTCCTTCGGAATTTATATAAATAAAATAAACAAAATATGTCAAGAAAAGGCCAAAGTAAAATTCGAGAAATTCATCCTGATGCTGTTTACTCCAATGTTTTAGTTAGTAGATTAATAAACTATTCCACTAAAGATGGTAAAAAAATGGCATCACAGAAACAAGTTTATGACGCTTTGGAGTTAATTAAAAAAGAAACAAAACAAAACCCTATCGAAATTTTCGAAATTTCTTTAGATAATATCCGTCCCAAAGTAGAAGTTAGACCCCGTCGTATCGGTGGCTCAGTTTATCAGGTACCTACTCCGGTCCGCACTCATCGCCAAAATTCCCTAGCCATCCGTTGGTTAGTTAATGCATCCCGTTCTCGACCAAACAAGCAATTTCACAGTTTTGCTGAAAAATTAGCTGCAGAAATTTTATCAGCCCACAAAAACGAAGGCTCCGCCGTCACCAAAAGGTCCGAGGTCGAAAGGATGGCTGACGCCAACAAAGCCTTTGCCCATCTTAGGTGGTAACCACTACCCACTTGCTTCCCTTGCATTTTTTGTCCATACTATTAATATAGATGTCATTATTTAGCAAAGCCAAAGCCGTACTTTGGCCAAAGTCAGATTCAGTCCAAGTCTATTTAGATCGGTCTGATAACAACACTTTTTCTCTAGATATAAATCTCTGGAAACCAAGAACCGAAGAGGAATTAAAGCAATTAGGCGACTATTACCGCCAAAATCATATCAATCAACTTTCTGTTCTTTTACCTGACGACATCATTGTAACCAAATCTTTCATCTATGATTCCAAAATTTCCAAGGTTGACCCGGCTGAGATTGCCTCTTTAGCCAAAAATCAGATTAATTTTGATATCAAACCTGAATTTATTGAATATACTCTCTCATATAAGGATGACAAAACAGTTATTCGATCGACTATCATTGATTCGATACCTTACAACATCCTTGTTGACAATTTGGCCAAACTTGGCCTAAGCATAGAAGGATATTGGAACGTTTCCTCCTCTATCGCCAATATCGTCGCCACCTTTAACCCCAATGAATATTTCTTCATCTACCCTGTCGAAAAGAATGAAGTTACTATTTTTTTGGCCAAAGGTAATGCTGTATATCTGACTTCTCCTCTAAAAGGTGTAAATCTAGATATTCAAAAAATATTAAATTATTCCAATTTATATTTTGATGCTCCAACCAACAAGTTATATCTACCATCAGAAGGTCCTTACGATATCATAAGTTCCAAAAAACTTGATCAAACAACCTACGATGAGAAGCAAATTGCCCAAAATTTAGGTAAACCAAGCAACCTTCCTCTACCGGTGATTGGAATTCTTTCTCAGTCTACCTTATCTAAACAGGCACCTGCTGTTATAATAAGTGAACCATCTAATAATATTTCAAATCAGGCACCTCCTATGCAAAACAAAAAAAACATTCTCCCTGTTATCGCAGTATTTATCTTGACTGCCGCCATCGCTTCCATTATTTATTGGTTTATCGCAAATCGTGGTCAGGGAGATGATCTCAATAATCCTTCCTCTCAAAATATTACTCCTACCGCCAAGTTGTCACCTACCGATATGCCCACTCCAACTCCTCCCTCCATCAGTAAAGACATCAAGATCCAAGTATTAAATGCTACTGAAATCAACGGTCAGGCTGCCACACTCAAACAAAAACTCACAGATTTGGGTTTTACCGACATTGCAGTTGGTAATAGTACTAAAAGTTTAACTGCAAACGAGATCGAGCTTAAAGCCGACCAGACTAGTGCTCAGGCCTATTTTCAATCAGCACTTGGTGCTTTTTTCCCCGCTACTTATACTTCTGATTTGACTGCCACTTCAGATTATGATGTTGTTTTTTACATCGGCACAGATCTCAGTGAAAGCTCAACAAGTCCAACTCCAACAGTCACGGGAGCAGACATCGCTCCTCCCTCGACTTCCACAGCCACCCCGGTTCCCACACTATAATAAATTAACCAATCATATCAGCGATTTTTATGCCTTCTCTTACGGCATAATTAGTACCTCTATCCTCCGGAAATACCTGAGCAAAATTTGCCTGATATACTTTTTCACTAATTTTGTAAGGAGGAATTTTATAGTTACAGTCAACAATATGTTGGGCATTTTTTAATCTAAATACCCAATCACTTTCAATTTGTCCTCTTTCAAAATCAGGAAAAATCTTTTTTAAATATTGATAGAAATCATTTCTAATCAGTCTTTCGTCATCTTTGAAATATTTATGATCATGGGGTAAATATGTCCCCAAATAATAAACATGTTTTCCGCCATAATTACTTTTGTTAATTAAATTTGTGTGTTGAATAAATGCCAAAAAGGGGGAATTACTATCGTTGATATTGTGCCAATAATACCGGCTTAAATTCTGTTCACTTTCAAAGATCATTATCACCGCCCCGAGATAATTTACATCTTTAGCCGCTCCGGTGAATAATATTTTATCAAAATCTTTTTCGATCTTACCAAAATCCACTTCGGAATCAAGTTTAATTGATCCTCCCATATTTTTGATTCTTTTTGTCAGTTCATCAGCAATTATTCTAAATCCCCCTTCAAAATACCCAAGATTTTCTCCACTTGTCCCTTTAGTTTTTGAATTACCTCTTGTATTTATCCTTGCCCACAACCAAGCCATCGAAACTTTATCATAATATTGATGAAATTTACCTTTAAGTAGTGGTTCCCAGATCACTTTATAAGCCTTCTGTCCACACCATTTTTTCATCCACAAGTAAGCAGGTATATTTTTATATTTTTGCCAGTTCTTATCTTTTTGAAGCCAAAGAGCCACCATTCCTGTCCTTAATCTATTCATGATCCCAATAGGATTAAATTTAAGTAAATCAATTGCCCCAACAAATGGATATATCTTTCCTTTATAAAATATTGCCACCGATTCCGGATACCATTTTAATTTATCCAAAAGTCCCAATTCTTTAGTCAAAGCTATAATATATTTATCCGTTCTAAAAATATGATGGTATCCTTTTTCCAAGCTAGTTCCTTCAATTTCAAAACCACCCATTAATCCTCCAACATCATTACCTTTTTCAAAAATAGTCACTTTATGACCTTTTTTACCCAATTCATACCCGGCCGTTAAACCAGTCAACCCGGCGCCAATAATGGCAATATTTTTATTTTTCATCATTTATAATTATTTCAAACTGCAACTAACTTTATATCATTGATTATACCGAATGAAATTTCTTAATCTTCGTGTTATCATATTTCACTGGCAACCGTAGCTTAAGCTGCGGTTTAATTTTTAATTTTTAATCAAAACATTTTTAAGATGGCAGACGCTATTAAAATCACTAAAAACCGGAACGTCCCCATGGATAAGGTCCGTAACATAGGTATCATTGCTCACATCGATGGTGGCAAAACCACTACTACCGAAAGAATTCTTTTTTATACCGGAAAAATTCATAAAATCGGATCAGTCGATGAAGGTACTACTACCACCGATTCTATGGCTCAAGAGCGCGAAAGGGGAATTACTATTCAATCTGCCTGTATTACTACCTATTGGCACGACTATCGTTTCAATATTATCGATACTCCTGGTCACGTCGATTTTACTGCCGAAGTCGAACGATCTCTTCGTGTTCTAGATGGAGCCATTATGATTTTTGACGGTAATGCCGGTGTTCAAGCTCAATCCGAAACCGTTTGGCGTCAAGCAGAAAAATATGGGGTCCCCCGTATCGCATTTGTAAATAAAATGGACAAAGTTGGTGCATCTTTCCAAAATACTCTCAAAAGTATCCATGACAAGCTTCATGCCCCAATTGTTCCTGTTGTTATCCCCATTGGCGAAGAACATGCCCATATCGGAGTAATTGACTTAATAAATATGAAGATGGTTGTTTACGACAAAGATCCCGAAGGTATGGAGTTTTCTGTCACTGACATTACCGAAGAACATAGAGAAACTGCCATGAAATATCACGCCGAAATGGTTGAAAAAATCGCCGGAGAAGACGAAGCCTTAATGGAAAAATTCCTAAACGATGAAGAAATTTCTGTATCAGAGTTAAAAACGGCTCTTAGAAAAGCCACCATTTCCCGTAAACTTTTTCCTGTTTATTGTGGTGCCGCCTGGCGAAACAAAGGAATTCATCCCATTTTAGACGGAATCGTTGATTATTTACCTTCTCCTCAGGATCTTCCTCCAATCGAAGGTTTCCACCCTCAAACTAATGAAGTTGTTAGTCGTAAACCTCTGGATTCTGAACCTTTATCGTGTCTTCTTTTTAAAGTCCAGTCCGATCCCCATGTTGGCACACTATCATATGTCCGCATTTACTCGGGAATTTTAAAATCCGGTTCTGAAGTATACAACACTACCAAAGATACCAAAGAAAGAATTGGCCGTTTACTTTTGATGCATGCTGACAAACGTGAAGGTATCGAAGAAGGTCACGCCGGAGAAATTGTCGCATGTATTGGTCTCAAAGAATCCTCAACTGGTGATACTCTTTGTGATCGGGATTCTATAATTTCACTTTCTCCGATACAATTTTCCGATCCGGTTATCTCTCTTTCCATTGAACCGGAATCTTCCGATGATCAGGAAAAAATGGGTGCAGCTCTCAATCGTCTTTCCAGTGAGGATCCCACTTTCCAAGTTACCTATAACCATGAAACTGGCCAAACCATAATCGCCGGTATGGGCGAACTTTACCTCGAAATTATTGTTGATCGTCTCAAAAGGGAATTTGGTGTCAATGTCAAAACCGGCCAGCCTCAAGTTGCCTATCGGGAAACAATTTCTGTACCCTCCGACGGTGAAGGTAAATACATTCATCAATCTGGTGGTCATGGACAATATGGTCATTGTAAAATAAAAGTTGAGCCCAAAAACAGGGGAGAAGGTGTTGAGTTTATCAATGCTGTCAAAGGCGGTGCCATTCCCAGTAATTTTATCCCCGCCATTGAAAAAGGTGTCCGTGAAACCCTTTCAAAAGGGATTATCGCCGGCTATCCTTCTACCGATATCGCAGTCACGGTTTACGATGGTACTTACCACGAAGTTGACTCTTCTGAAATGGCTTTTAAATTAGCCGGATCTTACGCCATCAAAGATGCTTTTCAAAAGGCCAAACCCTTAATTCTCGAGCCGATTATGAAGCTCGAGGTTGCTTCTCCTTCAGAATTTTTAGGTACGGTTATGGGAGATTTATCTTCTCGTCGGGGTCAAATTTTGGGATCAAC
>Ga0172380_10009406_pt1 | contig 10422 bp, 21 predicted proteins | sample Leawe162metaG_FD_119747 | JGI IMG/M metagenome (GOLD analysis project Ga0172380, IMG submission 119747) | Leachate microbial communities from a municipal landfill in Southern Ontario, Canada - Leachate well 162 metaG | ecosystem: Engineered > Solid waste > Landfill > Unclassified | place...
CAGTATGCTCATCAATCCACCTTGAGCGACTACCCACCAAAAATTCTCCTTCTTCGGTAATACAAACAACCCCATTAGTTCCATCAATTTTTTCTGTAACTACACATTCTCTCGTTAATCTTGGTATCTTTTTAAATTCGACAAATTCTCTCATATCCCTCCTTTGTAGTGTGGGGTTAAACACAGCCACCACAACAACCCTTGGAAATGTTATCATTAACTAACCTTTCTGCCTCCGATTTCAGCTCTTCTGGAAAGTCTTTCGGAAATTCCGAGATAGTCCAATCGCCCTCTGTAACATTTTCATTCCAATCATTATCAAAAGAAACACTACCACCAGAAGATAAGCAATACTCTGGAAATTCTATATTTTTACCATCTAAATTTAAAATGAGTTTTCCAGAACATCGATTGGGGTACTCACCGTCATAACTTACAAATTTTAATCTATCATCCACAATCCACCTCCTTACTTAAACAAAACATATTATAAAAAGATGCAGAGCACTACGGTTTTACTCCCCAAAGGAAGAAACGTTGGTAGTGCCTGCATTTTAAATCATTCCAAGCTTTCTCATTAATGCTTCTTTCTTATCAGCAGGTAGGTTAGCTAGAGCTACCGCAATAGGGTCAGACTTATCAACTTTAGGTGTAGTTACTTCCCTAATTTTCCTAACCTTATCAGCTAAAGGCTTACGCTGACTTCTTAAATTCTCAATAGACTGCCTTAATTCCTCATCAGTTAAATCCGCTACACTACTTTGATAAGTAGGTAGAGCTTCAAATATAACTTTCCAGCTTTTATTACTATCCTCATTCATATCTAATATAGAGCAAAAGCCAGTAGTTTTATTACTAACCGCAACTTCATTATCCATAACCCAATTAATTGTAGCTTCTTCATGCTTAATAACTGGAGATAAAAGGAAGATAGCTAATAAATTAGGATTAAGCGGGTCAGTTTTTACTTCATATTGAGGCAGTATTTTATACTCACTTAAAAAGCTGGAATTCATATAATTATTAGCCTGTTCAATAGATGAACATCCATGATAAACTATCTCTCCTATTTCTAAAGTAGTATCCTTCGCTAAAATATCACCTTTTTTCATTGACTAATCACCGCCTCAGCTTTATATCTTTTATAAACTAAGCTAATTTTATTAAGAAACGGGTCAGTTTTAAATACATATACTGCCTGAGGCTGTAGTTTATTATAAAGCTTATTTGCCTGAGTCATCGCTCTGTTCTGTGATGTGTTGTCCGTTATTATCTGAAGTGGCTGATTCTGAGCTTGTTTTATCGCTATGTGAAAGCTTTTCATCTGGTGACTCCTTTTCTAATTTAAGTAAATCAGGTATTTCAATACCTTTTTTTATTAGCCATTTAGTCAGAAGTTTATATCTCTTTTTATAATAGAAAGAACTATCTCTCCACTTCAGGCTAGTTCTATCATGAATTATAAACCTTTTTTGCGTCAGGTTTTTAATCTCTTGCTGATAGGTTAATACCTGAGTTTGGAGACATTCTAGTTCATTGATATAGATACACTCTTTCTCAACAAAACATTTAACATTCGCGTTAAATTGACAGGGATTATTAAAATATTGATTACTCATTGGTGCTATTATCCTCCTCATCATCTTCCTCAATATCCTGTGGTAATATTTCCTTCATCGATTTAAAGGTGTGGCTTACTAAGCCATCATCATCACAGGCTACTATATAGGTTATTTCATAAAAAGTTTTCATCAGCTATCTCCTTAGTTAATTAGAATTACTATAAATGATTAAAATATCCTTAGCCTTAGTAGAGAGGTCAATAAAGAACATACTTTCATTGAGATATAGGTTAATTTCATTCCTCAATGAATTATATTCATCAACAGTCGTTGCCTTATCCTTAATGAAGCTATCTAATTGTGCTTTTTTCATATTCTCCCTTAGTTAAAGTAATAGATGGTAGAACTAAGCTATATCCACAGCCTTTATTGATGCAATACCTTATTCTCTTAATAGTGGGTGTATTGTCTTGGGAGGCATTACTGACTATAAGAGAAAGATGAGTGGAATATAGCTTAGTAACTACCGAATTTTCTTTACAATTACTGCAATAACTTAGCATGTTTCTATTTTTAATAATTAAAATTGAACCCCAGCTTCTTCTACTTGCTGTTTCAAATCCCTAATTTCCCCACCTAGTTCAAGAAATAGATCACCTATTGTCATATGTGGATTTCTAAAGCAAGGTTCAGCAAGACCTAGCATTAAAGTTTCCTTATTATTAATCTTTTTAAATATTAAATTAGCCTGATTTCTATCCATTTTATTATCCTCCTATAGTAATAGTTATAGTAGAACTATTCTATAATCACCAGTACAGCTATCAAACGCAAAGGCATTAGCCTGATCCTCTGTTTCAAAAAGGTTAGGCTCTCCTGATAGTTCATCTAGAACAATGCAAAGCCCTTCATAATTGCCGTTCCATTCTAATATACAGTATTTTCTATCATATGGCTTACTCATCGATTACTCTCCTCAATATTAGGAATATCTCTGCTCTTTTTACGCTTAATGATGTTACCATCCAGTAACTTCACCCAAACAGTTTGCTTGTTCTGTTTAATCAGTTCAGCTTCTACAATAATGCGACTGCCCTTAGAGTTGGGGTCATCAAGATAAACTTTCATCTGGTCTCACCTCCTTAATTTATTAGTTAGTAATTAATTGCCGTATAAACTGACGGCTGTGCCGTGCTGTTCATTATAATAGTCTAGGATAAGTTGCCATTTAGGCTTTAGTTCATCTTGGGCTGTGGTGTTACTGGCTGTCGGGTCAAGTTTATCCTTCGGTAAAGCCATGGAGGTAGTCCATAGTATCATAATAGATATTAGGACAGCAGTTAATAGAGTATTAAAAAAGAATAGCTTATTGCTCATTTTTAATCCTCTATTTCAAATTGGTTACAAAAAGCTGATTCAATCCCATTTTCTTTTGGTTCACAGTTTTTATTACAACTACCACCCTTAAACTTAAAGTTTTTACAATGGTCACAAATTTCATAACAAAAAGCTAAATCAACTTCCTTTCCATTCTTATCTTGTACTATCATAATATTTCTCCTTGCTCTAATTTAGAGCATCTCATAGAAACTTTGTCTTTGCAATACTTGCAAAAACTATTATTGTTTAAAACTAACATTGCATTTTTAGTGGTTTTAATTTTGGTCATTTTTAATTGGTTAATCATAAGGCTTAAAATTGGTAATGGATACGCTTACTTATAGAGAATATACCATTTTAAAGTGGGCTTGTCAAGTTTTTTAGTAATTAATTTTGTATACTGGGTATAGCTTTTTAAGATTTATTGAAAATAAATTTTTAATTTACCGATAGCGGACTAAATTTAGCGTTCGCGGGCTGAAAACTAAAAATGCGGGCGTAGCCCTTGGTAATAAATGAGATTACCGATTTTTAGATTGAGCCGATTTTGTGGTAAAAATTGGTAAAGATTTTGAAAAATAGGTAATTATAGAAGTTAAAATGAGTAGTGCTTACCAATGCGAGCATAGTATAATTACTGATAATAGAAAAAAACTACCAACTTTTAGCCCTAAAATGTGTAACGCGCTAACATTGGTAAAAGCTGAATATGCTATGCTAGTATTGAATAATTAGAATACGTTAAACATTCCACGTTACACACCCTATATATAAAAAAAAAAAAAATAAAAAAGAACATAGGAAAATCATATATGGTCAAAATCGGTGTAACGTTTAACATTTGTTATTATACCACTTTGCATTAGTAAAAGTATTTTTAGTTATCGGTATTATTACTATTTTGGTTTAAATTTAGCGTGTGGCACTTAGGCTAGTATGACAATGCTGACAGTTTATATATAGGATTTTTTTAGGTTAGTTATTATTAGTAAGTTTTAAACTATAAGCTAGCAATATCCTGAGCGGTCAAACCTTTGTCTTTCAATATCTTTAAAAGCTCTGCATTAGCTTTTCTTTCTGCCTTAGCTTCTGCCTTCTGCTCTTCTGTCATAGCTTTCCTTGTGCTATCGCCATTTTCTGATTTAGCTTTTTCCCGGGCTATGTTTGACGCGTCAAGTTTAATCATTCTCTGAATTAAACTTTTTACTTTATCCTCGCCGAGCAAACTAATTGCGTCACTAACATTGTCAATAACATCATAGTCAAATTCAAAGTTTACATCTTGCTTTGTTTTCGGGGAGTTGTAAGAACCTTGTGCGGTAATTTTGCTTGACATAGTTTTATTCCTACCTATATATAAACTGCCAGATTGTCAAAGAACTTTTTTATCCTGCTTACAATGTAGAGTATAACATATACAGTATAGAATGTCAAGTTATTTAATAAAATAAAAAAGCTAATAAGCTAATGCTGTATTGCGTTATTAGCTGACGCCAAAATACTTTACTAATAAAGGGGTATTAAAAATGCTAACACTCTGTATAAACAATGTTAGTTATTACAATGATAGTATAATGATTAGTATTTTTAGAATTACTGCCACCGTAGGTGGGTATAGCACCCCCCAAGGCGATTGGTTTTATCTTATACACCTCTAAATTTACCTACCAAATTTTACGCCATTAGCTATTTAAGCGTTGGTAATGACCTTCGGTCATATTAGCTATGCTTAAGCACTAATGCGGTAATTTGAATGGCTAAAGCCATTTTAAGCATTGGTAATCTTTTAAGCCTTATTTAATGCCCTAATTTTAATTAATTTAAAATACTAAAAATAGTAATAAAATCAATGTAAAATAGCCTTGACATTTACTATTAAATGTGTTTTATTTACATTGTAGAAAGTGTAAGCTGGCATTGAATAATTTAAAATAGTGAAAAAACTGAAAAATAAAAATGCCATCAAAGTTAATAACACAGTTGGTCTGATCAACTAACTGATTTTCCTTTTAATTAGCTAATACAAAAGGGAGTTACATCTATTTAGTAATAAGTAGGTGAAGCTCCCTTTTTTATTAACCTTAGCTTAAATGATTGGAGATAAAAAATTATGCCATTAGTTAAACCACAGGAACTTAAGTCAATAGCTTATCAAAACCTACAACCAGATAAAATGAGCTCCCGTATCCAGATAATAATAGCGATGGATATCGCAGGATATTCTGGGGGCTCTATTGCTAAAGAAACTGGGCTTACAGAGAATAGGGTATCTATCATTAGAAATAGCCCACTGTTTATAGAAGCTAGAGATGCTCAGCGGTCAAAGTTGACTAGTCAAATCATAGAAAAACAATCTGATAAAATAGTGGCTGGAGACCCAGTAGAGCAGAAACTTAAGTCATTAGCCCTATCTGCTGTTAATAAACAGGAAGCTCTTATGAATAATGCTAATTCTGAATTCGTTCAGAAAGCTTGCTCTGACTCTATATTAGATAGAGCGGGGTATAAAGCTAGGACAGATAAAAATATAGTCAGTGTAGAAATAACGGAAAAAATGGCGGATAGGTTTGAGAGGGTTTTGTCTAGAGTTACTACTATAACAAAGGAAAGTTAATGTCAGTTTTAAATGATTACTTTTCTGCTAATCCTAAAAAAGAAAACGATAGTATAAATCAAATATTACAAGAAAACAAAGCAAAGAACTTTGTTGACAGAATTATAAATGTTGATAAATATCCTTCTATCAATTTAGGAAATGATACTATAGCAACGCATAAAATGGCTTGGTCTCAAGTAGGAGACCAGTATATAGTTTATCCATCAATAGTATACAACAACAAGGAACTAATAGAGCTTTCTCCAGATGAAGCTATAAAATATGCTTTGTCTAATAGTGAGTTTATTCCATTTAGTAACCCAGAAGAAGCATCTTGGTTTTCACAAAACTACAAAAAGATTTGGAGTAACAAAAGCAAATGAGTATTAATTTAGTCCAATTATCAGATAAACAGAGGACAGCTTTACGCAAAAATTGCCTGAGGGATTTATTTTCCTATTGTGTAGCTGTATTAGGTTATGATGATATTACTGAATCTCTACATGGAGAGCTTTGTAAGTTCTTAGCTTTACCTGGTGATAGGAAGCAGATAACACTACCTAGAAGCTTTGTAAAGACCTGGATGTGTTCTATAGCCTATCCACAGTGGATTACTTTACCTCGGGAAGAGGAAGATGAATTCCCCTATCACAATGCATGGCAAGATAAGTTCTGGCAACTAGGACCTAATATGCGTATTTTAATTGCTAGCTATGTTATATCTAATGCGGAAAAAATGCTGGGTTTAATTAGAAAAACCTATGAAAGTAATCCAGCTATGCAGATACTATTCCCAGAGGTAATACCTATTAACTTTAATAAGACTAGGTGGTCTAATGAAAGTGCCTGTATAAATAGACCCGACAACTTTACAGAATCTACCTTCGAAGCTGCAGGCATTGGCGGAGCGTCAATATCGAGACATTATGATATTATAATAGAAGACGATTTAGTGTATGCTAAAAAGGATGACTTATCAGGTCGTGAGCTTCAACCTGGTCAGGAAGATATAGATAAAGCTATTGGATGGCACAAACTTAGTCATTCACTGTTAGTTCCTGGTAATCATACCAGATTATATAATATCGGAACTAGATGGGCTAAACACGATTTAATAGACTATATCTGGAAGAATGAAAAAAGTTATGAGATATTCCATAGAGGATGTATAGACCTTAAGGAATTGGAAGTTAAAAAAGACTGGAGACAGTGTACTCCAACTTGGAAAGAAGCATATGGTATTAACCAACTAGAGAAGATATATGATGCTCAAGGCTCTTGGATGTTTTCCACTCAGTACTTGACTATTCCTATATCTCCTGAGGAGTGCCTATTTAAAAAAGAGTGGCTTCAACTTTATAATAGTGATGAGGAGATACCGAAGACTGCTCGGTATTTTACCACCATTGACCTTAGTGAATGGAGTGAGTCTAGCAAGAGAACAGACTGTGAAGGTGTTGTTTTAACTTGTGGATGGGATGATAAGCATAATTGCTGGATTAAGCATTACGATAAGGGAAGGTTTAATCCTAGTCAGATAATTAAACTGATGGCGATGCACTGGGATAAGTTTAAACCAGAAGCTATAGGTATTGAATCAGTGTATTATCAGAAATCGCTGGCTCACTTTGCTAGGGAGTATATGTTTGAAGGGAAAGTACCAATGATGACTATCCGTCAACTTACACCTGAGAGTAATACCTCAAAGGAGATTAGGATAAGAGCTATCGAACCTATTGCATCTAATCTAGCTCTGCATTGTAAAACAGTGCATAAAGACTTCATGACAGAGTTTTGTGATTATGTTCCTAATTCTAAACTGAGTAAGAAAGATTTACTTGACGCGTTGGCTTATCAAATTCAGATAGCTAGACCTGGACAAGCTAGTCAAAGCGGGAAGGTTGAAAGAAAAAACGAAATTACCCTAGGTACTATGGATACCTTTTTAGAAGAATGCTTTAATAAGAATAAAAAGAAAGATACCTTTGGTAATAAAACTGTTCAGAGTAATCCCTACCATATTAATGAAGGGGAATTGGATGATGTTTATAGTCAGCTGGAGTGGGATGTTTAATCAAATTTAACTATTAAAAATGGAGATAGCATGTCAGTTAAAGATGACGCGAAGAAAAAGTATAGGATGAAGAAAGCTGTCAGTAAAACCGCTAAAAGTAAAAAGTGTAATCCCTATAGTGATGTATTAAAGGGTGATAAGTAATGAAAGCTAGTGAAGAAATTAAAAAGAGGATAATGGATAAAAAGTGGGCGTCTTTAGAAAAAAGGGGTTATAGTAAACCCAAAGATAAAGCTGAAGAGAAAGCGAGGTTAAAAGCTAGTCATGGATTTTAAACAACCAAACAAACTGAAAACAGACTGTGTTTCCCTCCCCCGAACTGGGGTAGCACGGGTAATGCAGCTACAAAAAGACGCTTGGTTCTCGCGTCAGGACTCCCTACGTTTCCTTAAACAACCTCTGGAGGATTAATGAAAGATAATAAAATTGATGAAATAATTATTAGTGATACAGACAGAGCTTATCTTGCTGGAATAATAGATGGTGAAGGTGGCTTTTCTATTACTAAGGGTGTTTCTAAGGGCGTTACTGTCTTTTATCAAGCTACTGTTTATGTTGTTAATACTGATTTTAGTTTAATTAATTGGTTGCAAGACACTTTTGGTGGAAGCGTTTATGATTCTACTATTAGTAATATTAAATGTAAGGATAAAAAGCAATGGGTTATTAGAAAAGATGGTATTGAAAGAATAATTCGTTTAGTTTATCCTTATTTAAAAATAAAGAAAGAACGTGCTCAAATAATGCTATCTTATTTAAATAGAGTTTGGGATAGTGAAGAGTCTTTTTATATTAAAATGAAGGAGCTTAATAAACGTGGAAGATAAAACAAAACTTAATTTGAACAGTCTTGATTACTGGAAAGCTGAGATAAGAGCTGGAATTAGATACAGAACCATCTTTGGCAAATCCAAAGAATGGGAGCGTTATAAAAAGATGTATCGTGGTCTATGGGCAGAAGGCGTTGTTCCAGTTAATATAATATATGCTCTAGGTCGTTCTATGATACCTCAAATCTATTTTAGAAATCCTAGAGTTAATATAAAACCTAGACGACCTGGATATGCTATGCACGCTAGAGTACTAGAGCGTATTGATAATTACTTAATAAATGAAACTGGTTTAAAGCATCAACTAAAAAGATGTATATTAGATTGCTATCTCTGTGGTAGGGGTCCTGGCATAGTAGGTTATGATTCAGAATATGGCTTTAATCCTTCTTTCTTAAGTGATGAACTAGCTGACCTATCCCTAACTCAATTTAATAAATCTGGTCAGAAAATAGAATATGTTGATAATATAAAAGCTGGATATCCATGGTTTATGCGAGCTAACCCTTCTGACTTTATAGTGCCTTGGGGAACATCTGCTTGGGATGAAGCTAGGTGGTATGCATTAAGAAAGATGAGACCTCTTAGAGACATTAAAGAAGATCCAAAGTATACCAACACAGCTAGTTTAAAAGCTCCATTTAAATCAGCCCTAGATAAAAGCACAGAGGCTGCTGCAAATAATGCTACTAAGAACTATGAAGAAGATAGCCAAAATGAATGGGCTGAACTTTGGGAAGTGCATGATAAAAGAAGTGGATTAATTTATGCTTTAACTCTAGACCACGATAAATTCCTTAGGATAGATAAAGACTACCTTCAGGTAGAAGGTCTTAATGCTGATGTCCTAGGTTTTAACGAAGATCCCGATTACTTTTGGTGGACTCCTGATTGTAGACTAGTTGAAGTTCAACAGTTAGAAATGAATGACATTAGAACTATGGCAAAGAAGCATAGAAGAGTAGCATTATTAAAAGTATTATATGATAGGGGTATGCTTAGTGATAAAGATGAAATAACTAAGTTATTAGATGGTGACCCAAAGGCTGCTGTAGCAATAGATGCAGGAGTTAATGGTGATGTTAGAAAAGCAGTAGCTCTATTTCAAAGCCACGTACCACCAGACTTACTAAGTGCTGCTAGAGAAGTTAGAGAAGATGTAAGGGAAATAGTTGGCTTTAGTAGAAACCAGATGGGTAGCTTTGAAGAGTCATCTGGTAGGCGAACTGCCCACGAAGCAGAGATAGTTAGGGCTGCATCAATGATAAGAATAGATGAAAGGAGAGATACAGTTGCAGATTTTTTAGAGAGGATAATGCGTAAGGAAAACCAGCTGATATTTGATAACTGGAGTGCAGAAAGAGTAATAGATATAATAGGTCCAAATGGTGTTAGGTATTGGGTAAGGTTTACTGGTAAAGAAATAAAGGGTGAGTTTACTTATGGAGTTAATCCTGAGGAAACAATACCTGAAGATAAAAGAACTAGAAGAGAGGAAGCTCTTCAATTCATGCAAGTTGCTGCAAATGTGCCAGGACTTGATATGAAGTACTTACTAGAAAGTTATGCTGACAACTTAGGAGATTGGCTTGACCCTAAAATGCTATTCCCAGCAGATGAAGGTGTGGGTAGAAGTCCAGAGAAAGCTATGCCATTTACAGAGTTAATGCGAATGGGTGGTGGTCAGAGTAACTTTCCAGCATTAGGGGGTGGATAATGGGATATGGTAATAAGGGGTTGGATAGTTTAGAATATGATCAATATCTAGTAAAGAACAAGAAAGAAGCCGAATTGAAAGAACGTCAGTTTGCTCGTAAACACGCAAACAAAGGTTACGAAGGATGGCACTTTGGTTTAGGTAGCCATCCAGTATATACTAAAGACAAAGCTGAATTTAAACGGGAACTTGATAAACGTGGTCTTATGATAAAAGACGACGTTAAAAAGAACCTGAAGTAGGAGGACAGCGTGAGTGATTTA
>Ga0172380_10009408_pt1 | contig 10421 bp, 8 predicted proteins | sample Leawe162metaG_FD_119747 | JGI IMG/M metagenome (GOLD analysis project Ga0172380, IMG submission 119747) | Leachate microbial communities from a municipal landfill in Southern Ontario, Canada - Leachate well 162 metaG | ecosystem: Engineered > Solid waste > Landfill > Unclassified | place...
AAACATGAAGCCCGGATTCCTTGCGGAGATCCGGGCTTCAGCGTGTTCTGCTGTGAGGGACAAATGGCCTACGCCATGTGCTGTCCTTCCCGGATGTTGCTTGTGCCCAGATCCCACGAATACCCGAGGACTGGATGGTTGCTATGCGTACTGTCAAACGAGGATCGCTTCTCAAATCCAGACATCCCCTCGGGTCGCCGATGGCTTTGGCCATTCGCCATTGCTGGACACGACGGTATGCCGGCTATGGCCGGAATCCGTTTTGTCGCGATTGAGAGGATGAGGTTTGTGTTCATGATGTTTTCTGGTTGCGGGAAACGGCGTTCACTTGGGAACGTGCCATCTTCTTTCCGGGGATCTCCCCGGCGCGCTGTCATGCGCTATCCCGCTTGTGGTCCTTTTGTCGTTTTGCCGATTCCAACAGAGTTATCGAATGGGAGCGGAGTATGAACACCCAATTCGCAAGAGTCAATCATCTTATGAAAAAATATTTTGTTCTGTGGCGCTTTTGGTACAATTCCGCAATCAGCAATCCTGCTGATCCGTTCGTTCGGACCCTGTCGTTTTGTGAGGATCGACACCATGTCCCGCTCTACTCCTGTCACTGGTAGTCCAGTCACGCTGGCATTTCGTATTCGAGTCGTCATGGCCGAGCGCGGCATACGCTCCGTTGCAGCGCTGCAGCGCATGCTGAAATCAATTGGCGTTGATATTTCGGTTCCCCAGCTGATACGTATCGTCGATGGACAGTCCACGCATGTCTCAACCGCCGTCCTGGGAGGACTGATTGCGGTGCTTCAATGTGGCATTGAGGATCTGATTGCGGTGACCAAACAGGGAACCAAAAATTCAATTGGTATGGCTGCGCCAGTGTATTGACGCGTCAGGCCATTTAGGCGGGGACTGCCCTCGGCAGGTTGCAACTGCCTGAGCGAGGCTCAGCTTGCTTCATATCTCCAGCCGCTTCCGAGCCGAATCCAACCGGTCGGCGGAAGACTCTAGCCACCGGACTTCCTGCCGAATGATTGGTATGGCTAGTGGGGGCAGGTCAGCCCTGCTGCATCTGACTTGTCATGGCTTGTCAGCTGTTGCTCTTGGGCTTCATTAGTATGTGAGCGTTGCAAACTAACGATACGAGGGATCGGGTATTTCCTCACCATGAAGCAGACGCTTGTTCTTATCGTACCCCCTCAACTAGGCTTGTTGGAGGGTTTCTCGAGTGGCGTGATTTGTCTCGCCAATTATGTGCGCCTCCATGCTCCGGAAATCAGTGTCGAGATGCTCGATCTTAGCGCCGCGTCAGAGGCCGAAGTTGAAAGTGCAGCTTTGTTGAGCAAGAGTATTCCATATGAGCAGCTATTCGTTGGAATTTCTACAACCACAGCCACGTACCAGAGCGCACTTACAGTAGCTCAAGCGTTCCGTCGTCGGCATCGAAATGCCACGATCATCTTTGGAGGTCACCATGCTTCGGCACAGGCGGACGTCGTTCTCGATTGCCATCCAACCCTTGTCGACGTTATTGTTCGCGGCGAAGGCGAAGCTTCACTGCTACAACTACTTCGAGAATATCCTCGATTTTGGAGAGTTCCAGGTATTTCTTATCTTGATGAGCAAGGAACAGTTCGCCACAATGCTCCCGGGCTGTCACTCACAGAGAGCGAGTTGGACGAAATAGCACCAACCTTGGATGGAGGTGGAGTTCGTTCATCACCGGGGAAATTTGATCATGTTACATACGTCTCAGCGCGTGGATGCCCGCTTAGCTGCTCGTTTTGTTCAGTTGCAAATCAAAAGATTCGTGCAAAGTCCATTGGCGCGGTAATTCGGGATATTCGGCACTTAGTAGTCGATCTAGGTTTTAGCAACATCGCGATCGAAGACAACTTTTTCGCCCATTCCCGAAGGCGCACACTGGATCTTTGTTTGGCGCTCCAATTGCTGCGGCGCTCGATTGAGTTCAAGTGGGACTGTCAGACGCGCGTTGAGTCAATGGCAAATAGTGAGATTCTGCAGGCCATGGAGGACGCCGGATGCGAAGCGGTTTACCTAGGAGTGGAAGCATTGAACGCGCGCCAACTAACCTACTTGGGCAAGACGCGGAACCCTACAAGCTATATTCGGACGCTGGAGGAAAGTGTTGTACCAGCAATCGTTAATTCTCGGATCGATTGTTACCTCAATCTTCAGCTTGGCCTTCCGGGCGAGTATCAACAAGATCGTGACGAAACGTTGGAACGTCTCGCCGCCTTGGGAATGCTTGCTAATGCCCAAGGCCGCGCGATCACAATCTTCCCGCAACTCCATGTAGTGTATCCAGGGACCCAGCATTTCCACGATGCGATCCAGCAACAACGCTTTGGTCCAGCGACTCCTCGTGTATTTGAGGAATTCACTCGATGGGAGGCTCGCCAGCAGCCGATCATGACTTGGCTTGGAGAGCACTTTGCCCATGGCGTTGGGGGCATACCAGAGGGAATTCTATTGCCGGAGAGCCTTCGACAGGGGCGCTTTGAAGTAGATTCAAGCCGGGTATTTGAAATTACGAGCTACTTGCGAGCGATGGAGCGCCTTCCGGGCATAGTCGTATTCCGATACGGCGCCTACTTAGCAGCGGCTCAAAGATACCAAACTACCTCCATGCCGATCAATCGACACGGACCCATTCCGTATGCCGATACTATCCTTCATTGATAACGTCCTTTTGCAAGGAATGGCTTACGGGATAGCCGTGCTCGGCGTAATTCTGGCTTTTCGCATTGTTCGGTATCCAGACCTAACTCCCGACGGAAGCTTTTTACTGGGGTCGGCCGCTTATGCGTCTGCTGTCAGCAGCGGAATTTCTTGGCCAATAGCGACCGGGTTGGCATTTGGCATAGGTGCAATAGCCGGGGCGATAACGTCTCTAATGGCGTCTCACATGAAGATCAATCGCCTTCTTGCAGGGATATTAACCACCATGATTGCGTACTCTGTGGGCTATCGAATTCTTGGGGGGCGCCCCAACGTAGGACTCCCAGACCGAGGGCACGTATTCGAGCTTGGCGCCGAACTTGATTCAAGCGTCCTAGCTCGCAACTTTGAGGTACATCCTGGGTCCATTCTCGTTTTGCTCACAATATCTGTTTGTCTATGCGCAATTGTTATATACACGATGCGCAGCCAATGGGGCTTGCTGCTTCGAGCTACCGGAAATCGCCCGTCTCTAGTTCAAGAACTCCAGCGAAGGCCATGGCTCTACCAGCTTCAAGGACTAGCGCTCGCGAATGGTCTGGTCGCCTTGAGCGCTGCATTAGTTTCAGCTCGGCAGGGCTTTGCTGACGTAAATGCTGGCGCAGGCATAATCATCACCCTCGTAGCAGCATTAGTTATAGGAGAGGGGCTCGCTCGCGCATTGAGACTGGACCCCACCCGTGATCTGCGCGGGCGCGTTTTTGCAGCATTTGTGGGTGCTACGGCATATTTCCTTCTTCTTCTATGTGTGCTCCGCGCTAGCATCCTAGAATGGTTTCCCGTTCAGATTAGTCCAACTGATATAAAGCTGGTTTCCGCATTGGCGGTTATCGTCGCAGTGTCTGTGCGACTACGTGCTACGAAGGATGAAGAAGTGTTGCCACTTTGATAGTCGATCACTGGGAGTCTTTCTATGACAAGGAAAACATTCGTTGAGGCACTGAGAATAGTTGTCGTCACCACGGTTCTTCTCGCAACTGCGTGGCGCGGTGATGACGCGTTGGCGCAAGTTCCAACGGTCGCTATTTTTAACCTAGTATCCCATCCAATTCTAGACGCCTCGGTAGCTGGAATTAAAGCGGAGCTAAGTGCTCGTGGATATCGAGACGGCCGTATCCGTTTTATTGAAGTAAACGCCAATGGGCGAATAGAATTGCTTAACGCATATGCGTTGGAGCTGCTTTCAGCGAGGCCAGACGTAATAATTCCGATCTCAACACCAGTAACGCAGGCCGTTGTAAAAGCAGCAAATCCAAGGCAGGCTATTGTATACAGTACAGTCACAAACCCGGATGACGTGGGAATGGCGAATAGTCCGCCTAACATAACCGGGGTGTCTGACGCCGTGAACTACGAGGCCAATCTCGACCTAATCGCAGCACTGTATCCAAATGCTCGACGTATCGGAATAATCTACAACGCTGGTGAAAGAAATTCACAATTCGGCGTTGATCGAGTTCGGGAGATTGCGCCGAAGCGAAACCTGACGCTCGTTATAGCGACTGTCTCGAATTCTGGTGAAGTGGCCGACGCTGCACGTACTCTTGTTGGTCGTGTGGATGTCTTTTACGTTGGCTCCGACAACACTGTGGTGTCCGCCTTGGACGCGCTACTGTCAGTCGCGAATGAACGTCGGGTTCCCGTTATCGCAAGCGATGCTGGAAGTGTTGAAAAAGGTGCGCTCGGAGCCGTTTCTGTTGATTATGAGCTTGTTGGTCGTGAAGCCGGAAGAATCGCCGCAGAGGTTCTCGACACGAAAATGATGCCGGGTCGCATCAAGAACGTGGTTGTTCAAGGTAACGCATTGATGTTGAATGATGCTGCTGCACGCAGAATCGGATTTCAATTCCCAATTGCGGTTCGCGATCGGGCGGCCAAAGTATTGCCGTGACTCTTGCTGGGATAAACCGAGCAGAGACCTTGGCATTGAGGCTGGCCGGGGTTTCGAAGACCTACCATCAGCCGGGGCAAATTGATGTCGTAGCATTAAATGACGTCTCGCTCGAGATCGCCCGAGGCGAGTTTGTTGTAATTGTTGGGCACAACGGGTCAGGAAAGACGACTCTACTCAACATAGTTGCGGGAGATGTCCTGCCGGATTGTGGGCTTTTTAGTACATTCGGAAGCAATGATCGGGCTCGCATTGCCCGGGTGCGACAGAGTCCCGGGGAAGGGACTTTTGATGATCTGACAGTCGCCGAGAATTTTCAGCTTTTCGTGGCCGAGGGCCGTCCATCTCCGTTCCGTGTGCGGGTGCCTACAGACGTTGTGCTCGAAGCTACGCGACGACTTGCAGAATACGGTTTGAGTGCTAGGTTAAATGACCGCGTCTGTGACTTGAGCCAAGGCCAGCGGCAGATACTGGCATTGGAACTAGCGATGATGCGGCGCCCGGAGTTACTTCTGCTGGATGAACACACCGCGTCACTAGACAGGGTAAATGCGGCGATGTGTATGGAGGCAACGATGCGGCTCGCTCGTGAAACCGGCACCACTGTTCTTATGGTCACCCATAATTTTGGGGACGCACTCTCAATTGGCGACACTTTAGTTGTAATGCGAGATGGCAAGATCGCACATCGAATGACACAGGAAGCCAAGAAGACCCTTTCACTGGAAAATCTTTTGGTGCACTGTGGGTTCATGTCATGACGCGAGGAACGGCGTCGGTTAGCGGAAGCGATTTGGCGGTATCGGAGCGTGCTCGAGTTGCAATGGTCGCTGATGCGCTCGTTGGCGGCCTAGGCCGGTTCCCGGATGCGCTTCCGTTCATATATATACTTATTGACTCCCTTACCGCTGGCCTCGGTATGCAGTGTGAATTCATGGTCGTTTCCGGCGGGAATGCAGTGATTACTTCTCTTGATGTGGAGTTTGTAGCGCATCCAGACACTACTGCAACATTTGGCGTCGCTAGTATCACTGTTGCGGCACAGACGGAAAAGGACGCAATTGACGGGGCTGCACTTATTCGCGATGTACATAAGCGTCTGAGACGCGTTGCACCCAGCCAGCTACGAGAGATGGAGCAACGTATTCGGCATGGATGCGAAAAATGGCAGAAGCGCATTCTGTCGATATCTAGATTGAGTCAGGAGTCGAATTCGTTTTCGCTTCTTGAGCCCATAGAGAAGCAGCTCGATCGAATGTTGGACGGGTATCGAACGAACAATGGGCTCAAGATCGATGTTGCGCTCACCAGTGTTATGGCGGATGGTCGCCAATGTGTATTCGGGCCACTGAAACTGTCGGATAACATCAAGCCGGAAATTCAACTGCAAAAGGCGGTTCTAGAGGCGGCAGCTACAGGGTTCTGCAAATGGTCAAGTAAACGAGGCACATCAGCAGATCAGGTTTTTAGTGTTCCATGTGTAGTAGGGGATGTGCCATGGGCAATTTTCTACTGTAGCTTTGCGCGGTTGGATTGGGGTGGTGGAACCCTCCTGTATCGTGATGTTTTGCCGCGGCTTCTTGAGCATGTGCGTCAGTTGGCGCGTACCGCGTACGTATCGCTGCTGTTGGATGTCATGGACGAAGAACTGGCCAAAGGCGGCGATATCGGCGCTATCAATGCACGATGGGAAGAGCTGGCCCGGGTGTTCCCTTTCACCTTCCCTCAATTGAAAGCTGCTCAAAGTGCCAAAAAGGGGGCAAATGATTTTACGTACCGTGGGGCCCAATGGGTCGTACAACCTGTTCCAAACAGATACTTCCTAGTAAAAATCTCAGACTCGAGTGGCGACTCGTGGGGCGATATTAGCGAATTGCAAGTTCATATTGAGCGGTCGATCGAAGCAAGACTACGTATTGCCCGTTTTGAGTCATCAACAGCGGCGTCGATCTTGGCGCAGGACGTTTCTCATGAGTTTAAGAATCTCACGCAGGACATCGCAGTACTCGCACGCGGTGTTAGTTTGGAAGCGGGAATCGAAGCGGGAGTGCCGAAGCACATTCTTGACGCTGTTCAAGTAATGACCGTATATGCGCGTCAGCTCAATGCTATTTCACTGGCATTATTCGAGTTAACTTCACCGGAAGTCAAGCACAAGTTTAGAGCTAGTGATGATGCGTGTCCTCTACTCCGCGCGGCTATCCGAGTCATGCTGGAACTGCGTGCGAAAAGTGAGTTGGGGTTTGTGGTGGAGGATGAGGTTGATTTTGATGATGCGATCCGTTTGTTGGCGAGTACATACGGACGCATGAGGACTGTTGGAGGAAGCCGGAAAGTTAGTGCTCTCGATCAACTTGGGGATCTCATTGAGATTCCTTCAGTAACGCTACTACTGTTTGCTGCGTCTGAGCCGGTACGCAATATCAGAGTGATCGAACATCAGGACGTATCCACACCAATTAAAGCCAGGACCAGAATTGTGCCCCAGGCACAAGAAGTAGTTCTCGTACAGGAAACAATTGAGGCGGTCCATACTCCACGGACACCAATTCCTCCCAGTAGGGGAGCAGAGCGGGTGAACCGGCTACTTCCCCAAGGTTTCTGTCAGATATGTCCTAGCATCACGCCTCGAGAAAGTGAAGGTAACTTCACGCCGGCGACAGATTGTAGTCAAGGAGTCGTCGTGATAAGAGAAACGCATTTCGTAGTTAGTGGCCGACCGTTCCCTGAGAGGGAGTAGCTTGTGCGCGCGCGAAAACTTGTAGTGTTGGACATCAACGACTATGACGTTCCGGCCTTTCGAACGGGAAGCGGCACCGCGTTACATTTTGAAGTGCGTAGGCTTCGGTCTTGGAAGGCGGTGCAACAGGATATTGGGGGCCCAGCACCATGCCGACCAGATATCGTTTTGACCGACATTGATTTCGAAAGGGACCACAGTCTCGAGCACGTCGAATTTCCCGAATGTGGGCGAGCAAAGCCAATTGGACCGCTATTGGCTCTACCCTATGTTGGTAGCCGAGCAGTTTGGTCTCTAGCGGTTTACTCGGCGCATTTTAGGAGCGACACACCCGGCGTTATGGAGAGTCCGTGGGTACTACTTCCGTTTGGAATTCTTATTTCAAAGCTTGAAGGAAGGGTATTTGATTCAAGGACTTTATCGAATGATGCCGTGCCGCAAGGCGCGCAAACCATCGAGGACTACTTGGCACAGATGCCGCGGGTCGGCAATCCGTCGTCCGCACTCCGAGAGGCGCTAGACCTACATATCGCCCGACTTATGTCAGCGGTGAGGTCGGGGCGAGTGCGCGTAACAAATGCCAAGCAGCTCCGCCGTGCATTGGATAGTCTTTTGCAAGTATGTGAAGCAGCTAATGGTGCAACTGTCCCGATATCACAAGATTTATATCTGGAACTATTCAGCCGGAGCCATGGCATCGACAGGATTCAATGGCTGTCGCTGTGCGCCGACATGGTTAAGTACATTGGTAGTTCGGTTGACGAGCAAGGCGCCAAAGAGATGATTGACTTTGCGAGCGACCTCTGTGGCGCTGATCCACCTTTTCAATGTGCACTTGAAGTGATTCGCGTTCAAGACGAAAGAGATGAAGTTGAGGGCCGTCGGCCCCCGTTTGACGTAATTGCGGCAGAACTTTATGGAACCGAATCCAATGAGATGAGACGCGAAATCCTCAGGCTTGGCGTTCTTTTCGCCAATATCCATGCGTGCGCGAATTCCCAATTCAATGGATTAGTTAAAAGGGACGTGTTCTTGAGATTGGGGATCTCGGAAGAAGGTCACACGTACAATGGCTGGTTCGGAAAGCGCTCAAGTTCAGGAATCATATCCTCAAGGACGTTAAAGGTGGCGCCGCTTGAGTTCTATCGGAACACCGGTGATGTCGATTCATGCTTCATTAAATGGGGTATTAGCGAACTGTCTGCCGAGGATAGGATAAGAATCCACCACTATCTCGAGTCCTTCGCACAGAGCGAGGGCTACGTTGTCCCGGCAAGTCTTTCGTACTTGTCGTCTGCAGACGATCCAAGCTCACGCGGATGATTGCGAGAGTGCATCGGCCGCGGTAGCTCTGGGCGAATTGGTTCAATTGCTCAAGGGCGCATGCCAAGTGCGCTGAACGAGCCAATAGTAAGCGCGCATATCAGAAAGTCAAACGGCTGAGTTCATTAGCGATGCATTCTCATACTTCGGGCGAAGGAACTGGGCTGGGTCACCAGCGAACTATCCTTCGGTAGGGGAAATCAAGAAGTCTGTAACTGCCGGGCGCTTGCTTTGGATTCGAAATATTCGTTGGATATGCCCTCCGCTTCAGAGCACGAGATTTCGTCGATCCTACTGCCGCATGACGCGTGGATGCGCCAAATCGAAATCAGTGCAAAGTACTGGTCGTAAGTGTCCGCCGATGTAATGTCCTGCCCGATCGAGATTTCCATGATCAACCCCATTGCTCCAGTGGAGATTCCAAGGTATCACCACGACCCTCCACCTCGTTGACATGGAATGACAGGAATTGCTCGAAATTGCGATGGCAGGTCAACCCCGCCATATCGAAACGATAGCTATCGCTTGCGAGAGGAACCCGAACGAGCTAGATTTATAACCCGATCCGCATTGCCATTTGACCATGTTCCCCAACGACGCCTTTGACATCACCGCTGCACATCGACACTTCGCGACAGACAGCTTCAACGTTGTCTGGTCCTTCCTCGACAGGCCGGATCGCTCACCAGCCGATGACCGGATGATGCTGGCAGCGGCCCATGCGTCGCTGTATCACTGGATGAAGATTCCGGGCGTTTCGTCCCAGCAGCTCTCGGTGGGCTATTGGCAAATCTCTCGCGTTTACGCTGTCCTCGGGTTGGCGGGGGAAGCAAAGTGGGCCGCCGATTTGGCCCATCATTACGCCGAGAATCTTTCCCCGTTCTATAAAGGCTGCGCGTGCGAAGCCAAAGCCAGGGCCGATCTGGTGGCGGGAAAGACAGATGACGCATTGAAGAACCTTGCCATCGCGCAGGTCTACTTGCAGGAAATCCGTGACAAGGATGAAGTGGAGATTCTGGAGGCTGACTTGAAATCGCTCGGTTTGCAGCAGTAGCAGCCAATGCTTTCCATTCGCCGATTCGCGATCCGTTACGCGACTCCGGCCTCCTGGGGCACCAACCCGCAGGCATTGGCTCGGGCCTTGAGGCGCTTTTCGGAAGTTGAAGCGGACTCGGGATGGCAGGCAATGCGTATCGTCCATGCGTCGGACGACCCGGTGGTGCGTGCGGCTTTTTTTCAGATCGCACTCGAAGAAGCTTCGCATGCGAGCTGGTTCCGGGAGGCCGCGTTGCTGACTTGCGCAGATATTGAGGACGGATGGGAATTTCGCGGCCGCGAGGCGATCTACTCCAAGGGAGACGACTTGGCGCTCGCCATGGCGGAGTTCGAGGTAAACGAACGCATCGTGTACCTGGAGTTCGAAGAGTATGCTGCCGCATCGACTTCCGAGTATATAAAGGCGATCTTCCAGAAAGTTCGCGTGGATGAGGCTGGACACGGAGACAAGTCTCACGGGATCGCGGAGAGCGAAGCCGAGGAACTCAGGTCGCACCGACTCCTGAGAAAGGCGCACGCACGCCGATGGCAAAGGAATCTGGCGGCGGTGTCGCGTTTTCTCGGCGACGCGGTCGCCCAGTCGTTTCTTGTCGTGATCTTCTACGTGTTCGGCGGGCTAAGCAAGTTCATCGGCTTGTTCCACCAGCGCCGGGCTCAACCCCAAGTTTCAGTTGTTCT
>Ga0172380_10009410_pt1 | contig 10420 bp, 10 predicted proteins | sample Leawe162metaG_FD_119747 | JGI IMG/M metagenome (GOLD analysis project Ga0172380, IMG submission 119747) | Leachate microbial communities from a municipal landfill in Southern Ontario, Canada - Leachate well 162 metaG | ecosystem: Engineered > Solid waste > Landfill > Unclassified | place...
GGACCAGGGCTGCCGCGACTACTCCACCGTCGTTCCAAGTGGGAAGCCACAGGGTCAGATCGCTCAGTGACAGGTCAGCGATGAGGCTCCACGCGCTGACGATCTGCAGCAGCTGCTCGATCTCCTCCGGCAGCAGATCAGTGCGTTCCTGGGCAATTTCCTGGACTGTCCCCACACACGTGAGGGTACGCGGAAAGTGCTGATGTTCCCGGGAGCAGCGCGCGGGTCACAGCCCGCGGATTGAGGACTGGATCTGAGTGACGATTCGAGTGCGAAGGCCTTCGGGAGTCGCGGTGGTGACACTCGTTCGCCGGATGCGGGTCTGAATGATGCGCTCAGCCTCGAACTGGTCTGCACAAGGCGGGCATTCCTCGAGGTGGTGGATGATCTCGTGCCGATTCTCGCCATCGACCTCATCGTCGAGATACACCCAGACCATGGAGAGCACCTGCACACAGGGCACCTGATGAGGATTGCCGCAACTCATGACTTCACCTCCGCAGAAACGAAGCCACGCTCGACCGCGTATTCGCGCAGCAGTTCGCGCAGCAATTTGCGACCACGACTGAGCCTGGACATCACAGTACCGACTGGAGTCTCCATGATCTCAGCGATCTCCTTGTAGGAGAAGCCCTCGACATCTGCCAGGTAGACCGCAATCCGGAAATCCTCAGGCAACGCAGCGAGTGCCTCGACGATCTCGGTATCGGCCAGATTCGCGAGCGCTTCTGCCTCTGCCGAGCGCATGCCAAGATGCTCGCCGATGTCGTTGAGTTCGCCATCGGTCAGTTCATCCGCGCTCGTCTGGAATGGCTGGCGCTGCTGCTTGCGGTACTGGTTGATATAGGCATTGGTCAGGATGCGGAACAGCCACGCCTTGAGATTCGTGCCCTCGGTGAAGGAATCGAATGCGGCGAACGCCTTCATCGTCGCCTCCTGGACCAGATCCTCGGCGTCAGCCGGCTTGCGAGTCATGCGCAAGGCCGCGCCGTAGAGGGAGTCCAGGAACGGCATGACGTCACGCTCGAAGCGCGCGACCCGTTCCTCTTGGGTTTCGATGGACATCACCATGGAGCCTACGGCACTCGGCTCAAGCGCGATGACTTCCATGGTGGATTGCACACTCACGCAAACACCTGCGTCCCGCCCGCTATTCCCTACCGGGCCTCAATGGACTCCTGGAGCAAGGGTCAACCATTCCGGGAAGGGATGAGCACTACCCTTGCCCCGATGACGCCTTCACCGCAACCGAATTGGGCAGCGCCCCGCGCAGCCGGCCCCGTGCGCGCAACGGTTCGCATCCCAGGATCGAAGTCGGCAACCAATCGCGCCATCATCCTGGCCGCATTGGCCGATGGCCCAAGCTCCATCGAGCAGGCCCTTGACGCCCGCGACACCCGCCTCATGGTCGATGCCCTGCGTGCGCTGGGCACTGGCATCACGGTCAGTGAGCCCTCTGTCGTCGGCAATGTGCGCATCTCAGTGCAGCCTGCACCACTTGCCGGACCTGCGGCCATCGATGTGGGCCTTGCCGGGACGGTGATGCGATTCGTTCCGCCGCTCGCCGCATTGGCCTCGGGCTCAATCGCCTTCGACGGCGATGAAGGTGCTCGGGCCCGCCCGATGGCGACGATGCTGGATGCCCTGCGTGCGCTTGGGGTTCACGTGGACGGCGCTGACCGGCTGCCCTTCGTGATTCAGGGCACGGGCTCGATCCCGGGCAAGGAGGTGACCATCGACGCATCGGCGTCAAGCCAGTTCGTGTCCGCCCTGCTGCTTGCAGCTGCTCGATTCGACCATGGACTGACCATTCACCACATCGGGGAGCGTGTTCCAAGCCAGCCGCATATCGACATGACCATAGCCATGCTCGCCGAGCATGGAGTGACGGTCCAAACCCCTGACACCGTGACCTGGCAGGTCGCCCGTCAGCGCATCGTGCCTGTCAACCGGACCATCGAGCCGGACCTGTCGAATGCAGCACCATTCCTCGCGGCCGCACTGGTCACCCGGGGCAAGGTCACCATTCCCGACTGGCCCGCACAGACGACTCAGGCCGGCGACGCGCTGCGCGACCTGCTGGCATCCATGGGAGCTGTCGTGGCTCATGACGCCCACGGCCTGACCGTGTCCATGCACGACGACATCCGCGGCATCGATGCCGATCTGAGCGACGTCGGCGAGCTCGCTCCCACCTTGGCAGCACTGGCCACACTTGCCACCACCGCGAGTCGCTTTCGTGGCATCGCCCATCTGCGCGGTCATGAGACTGATCGGCTGGCCGCGCTTGCGCATGAGATCAACCACCTCGGCGGCGATGTCTCCGAGACCGAGGACGGCCTGCATATCCGTCCGGCCGATCTGCATCCCGGCCACTTCAGCACCTACAGCGATCACCGCATGGCCACGGCCGGTGCCGTCATCGGCCTGCGTATCCCGGGCGTGCAGGTCGAGGATATCGACACCACGTCGAAGACACTGCCGCATTTCGCCTCGCGGTGGGAGGCACTCGTGTCGGGATCAGCAACTCCGTGACGAGCCGGAAGGCCCATGAGCGCTGGGATGAGGACGATGTCCGCATCCGTCCGGGACGCACCAAGTCGCGACCTCGCACCAAGGAGCGCCCTGCCCACCTCGAAGCCGAGACCGGCATGGTCGTGGCCGTTGATCGCGGCAGGTTCACGGTCGCCTTGAGCTCGGCGGATCAGGTGATCGCCATGGGCAGGCAGATCTACGCGATCAAGTCGCGCGAGCTCGGCCGCAAGGGCATCGTCGTCGGCGATCTGGTCGACCTCATCGGATCTGACACTTCAGGCACGGATGATCTGGCGCGCATTGTCCGACGCCAGGAACGCACCTCCACCCTGCGCCGCACAGCCGATGACGACGATCCTGTTGAGCGCATCATCGTCGCGAATGCGGACCAATTGGCGATCGTCACCTCAACCGCCGATCCTGAGCCGTCCTTCGGACTGATCGATCGGGCATTGGTTGCCGCCTTCGATGCCGGCATCCAGCCGCTGCTGGTCATCACCAAGACCGATCTCGCAAGTGCCGATTCACTGCTCGCCATGTACGGCCCCCTGGATCTTCCAGTCTTCACCGTTACCAACCGGATTCCGCCACCAGACCTGCTCGCTGCCCTGCGCGATCAGGTGACCGTGGTGCTCGGCCATTCCGGGGTCGGCAAGTCGACACTGGTCAATGCGATGGTCCCCGGCTCCGTTCGCAGCACCGGCCATGTCAACATCGTCACGGGCAAGGGTCGGCACACCTCGACGAGTGCGGTCGCGCTCGGCCTTCCCGAGGGCGGCTGGATCATCGACACACCCGGTATTCGCTCATTCGGCCTGGCTCACGTCAGCGCAGCGCAGATCATCCATGCCTTTCCTGAACTCGAGGAGGGTACCGAGCACTGCCCCCGCTCCTGCTCGCATGATGAGCCCGATTGCGGCCTCAATGACTGGATAGCCGATCAGCCCGAACAGCTGCAGGAACGACTGCTGTCGCTGCGCCGGCTCCTTGCCCAGCCGACTCAGGCGCCAGCTGTGCTCAACGGCATCACTGAATAAGCGGAAGCCATACTCCCTGCGCGCCACTGTGGCCTGCGCCCAGCACCACGAGCGTGGCAATGACCGAGAGCACCACGATGCCCCCCGCGGCTACGCGCAGCCATACCGGTCGAGGGCGGTTCGCCGGTATCCCCCGCTCGAAGGCCCAGAAGCCGATCACGGCCAGGCCGAACAACCCGATCCAGATGGGAGCACGATTGCCCCAGCTGAAGTGGTCGGGAGTCACAGCGATGACGCGAGCGAGCTGCTCGCCTGCCTCCTTCGCCAGGAGAGCAGAACCGATGCTGACCAGGCCGCCCAAGGCCACCAGCACGCCGAATCGTCGCGAGAAGTTGCGATGAACAGCCATCAGGATCGCGCCCAGCGCCGTGAGCGGCACGATGACGACTACGACATGCACGACGAGTGGATGCAGGGGTACGCCGGAGATCGTCACAAGGTTCGACATATTCATGGAGCCTACGAGCACTGCGCACCCAACCAGTACATTCAGCGACGTGTCCGACTCCTTGACTGCTGATCTCGCTCTGGCACTGGCCATGGCCGATCGTGCCGACGAGATCACCATGCGACTGTTCAGGTCAACGTCATTGCGCGTCGAGACCAAGCCTGACCTGACACCGGTGACCGAAGCCGATCAGGAGACCGAGCAGGTCCTGCGCACAATGCTGGCCTCGCAGCGCCCGGCTGATGACATCCTCGGCGAGGAATTCGGCTCCACCTCCGCAGCAGGCGCCCGCCGTTGGATTCTCGATCCCATCGATGGCACCAAGAACTACGTCCGCGGTGTCCCAGTCTGGGCAACTCTCATCGCCCTCGCGGTTGATGGGATTCCGGTTGTCGGCGCGGTGTCAGCACCCGCACTCGGGCGTCGCTGGTGGGCGGCCCAGGGACTCGGCGCCTTCGGCACCACTCTCGATGCCGACCCGGTAGCCCTGCGGGTCAGTGGCGTCCAGGCAATCGCCGACGCCTCATTCTCCTATTCCGATGCCATCGGCTGGAGTGAGCGGGGAGCCCGCAATGGACTCGACTCGCTCCTGCACTCCACCTGGAGGCAACGGGCCTTCGGGGACTTCTGGTCGCACATGCTGGTCGCTGAGGGAGCGGTGGACATTGCCGCAGAGCCGGAGCTCGGCACCTGGGACATGGCTGCGATCGTGCCCATCGTGCAGGAGGCAGGTGGCATCATCACCGCATTCGACGGAACCCCTGCCCTCAGCGGTGGTTGCGCCCTGTCGACCAATGGCCTGCTCCACCCACTGGTATTGGACCTGCTGCATCCTTGATTTTCGCTCCCTGAGGCGGGACCATGCAGATACCGCTGAGGATCGGAGTCAGATGCAACTCTCAAAGATCTTGGCAAAGAAAGGCTCACACGTCGTTACCATCCACCCGGATGCGACGGTCTTCGGGCTGGCGAGCATGCTGACCGAGAATCAGATCGGCGCAGTGGTCGTCTCCGGCGACGATCGACGGATACTCGGGGTGGCATCGGAGCGCGATGTCGCCCGAGCATTGGCCCGGCAGAAGGACGTCTATGAGTTGCGCGTGGCGATGGTCATGACCTCGCCTGCAACAGTGCTGACCGAGCACGACACGGTCGACAAGGCGATGGAGGTCATGACCGTCAACCGCATTCGCCATATTCCGGTCATCGACGACGGTGCAGAGCTGGTCGGCATCGTGAGCATCGGAGATCTCGTCAAGTGGCGCCTTGATGAGCTCGAGTCCGACCGCTCAGCCCTGGTCGACTACATCACCCGCGGCAACTGACGCCACCGCCTATCCCCGAGGCGTGACCGATAGGTGCAGCCCACCTATCGGTCGCATCGTCACGCTGGGATCGGCTGCGGGGATCTGCTTGCCCCTCGGGTACTGCAACGTGAAGCGCGAGGCGATCCGCGCAATGAGTGCGACTGCCTCCGCATAGGCGAAGTCCCGGCCGATGCACAGGCGCAAGCCGTTCCCGAATGGAATGAATGCATGTCGGGCAGCGCCGCCATCCATGAATCTCTGGGGCCGGTAGGTGTCCGGAGCGTCCCAGAAGTCAGGATGTCGATGGGCAATCCACGGACTCATGATGATCAATGCGCCAGCGGGAATCCGGGCGCCTCCGAGTTCATCTGCGCGCAGTGACTTGCGACTGATGAGCCAGGCAGGCGGATACATGCGCAGGGCCTCATCGACGCACGCGCGAGCAAATGGCAGTCGTGCGAGATCCTCCAGCGTCAGCGGTGCATCGGTCACCACCGCATCGACCTCTGCCTGAAGGGCAGCCTGCACCTGCGGATGCGCAGCCAGCAGGGCCCATGACCAGGTCAACGCAGCAGCGACAGTCTCATGTCCGGCCACGATGAACGTGACGATCTCGTCTCGGATCTCGCGCTCGGCCAGCGGTTGCGCATTGTCATCACGTGCGGAGATCAGCAGGTCCAGCACATCAGGTGCGTGCGGTGCCTGCCCCAGCCGCCGATCAGCAAGCAGCCGCGATACCGCAGTGTCCAGGGTCCCATTGGCCGCCTGCAGGCGACGATTCGCGGGGGTGGGCAGCCAGGCCGGCGGCGTGATCGGGACTCGAGCCCGTGCAACGACGACTTCAAGAGCTGCCAGGCTTGCATCAGTGAGCTTGGCCGCCTCTCCCGACAGGTCCTCGGTGAACAGGGCACGGCCAACGGTCTCGAGCCCGACTTGGAGCATTGCACGCTCGACATCGACGACAGTCCCGGCATCAAGTGCCTGCCAGTTGCCGACGAGCCGCGTTGCTCCGCGTTCGACCTCGCCGACCCAAGGCCCCAGTTGCCGCGGATGGAAGGCAGGCTGCAGCATCAGCCGATGCCGCTTCCATGGCGGGTCGTTCGCGGTCAGCAGGCCATTGCCCGTCACCAGCGAAAGCGCGCGGTACTGGATGGTCTCCTTGCTGTACTCCCGAGGACGCTCAACGAGGACCCGGCGAATCGCGTCCGGATGACTCACCAGGTAACTCGGCGGGCGCGGGATAGGGAACTGCACGACATCGCCATAGGTGCGCCAGACATCATTGAGATAGCCCAGCGGATTGCGACGGATTGCCGCAAAGGCAGGCAGCATCTGCGGCCCGGACGGCCCGGGCGCAGTCGCAGGGGTGCCAAGGAACGAGCGCTTGGGTATGTCGAGGGCGGCCATCTCAGGTTCGAGCAGGCGCCGTGATCGGCACGTACAGGGTTGAACGCTCCAGCAGCGGACGGCCGAGCGGATCGGTGATCTCGGCGAACTCCTCGACCGTGATCCCCTGACCGTGGGCTGCCCCCGCAGCACGCGAGATATTCTCGTCCATCAGCGTTCCGCCCAGGTCATTGACACCTGCACGCAGGAGCTGCTGCGCACCATCGGTGCCCAACTTGACCCACGACGCCTGGACGTTGTCGATCGCACCGCTGTAGGCAATGCGCCCGACTGCATGCATCAGCACGGTCTCACGCCAGGTCGGGCCTCTGCGCGCACCCCTCTTCAGGTACACAGGAGCAGCCATATGGACGAACGGCAATGGGACGAACTCAGTGAATCCACCGGTGCGCAACTGCACCTCGCGCGTGCGCACCAGGTGCCGCGCCCAGTGCACGGGCTGCTCGACACTGCCGAACATGATGGTCACATTGGATCTCAGGCCGACCTCGTGGGCGGTCTCGTGCACCTCAAGCCACTGGGCCGTGTTGACCTTGTCAGGACAGATGATCGACCGGATCTCATCGTCAAGAATCTCCGCTGCAGTCCCGGGAAGCGACTTGAGACCGGCATCGCGAAGTGCCGCCAGGAAGTCGCGAAGGGGAAGACCCAGGCGTCGAGCGCCCTCCCAGACTTCAAGTGCGGAGAAGGCGTGCACATGCAACTGCGGGGCAGCGGCCTTCACTGCGGCCAGGATGTCGAGATACGACTGCCCGTCGAAGTCGGGGTGAATGCCGCCTTGGAGGCACACCTCCGTCGCGCCGAGCTCAGATGCTTCAACGGCGCGGGCCGCAATGTCATCGACCGTGAGCAGGTACGGCTCACCGCGCAGGTTGAGTGTCGCCGGACCCTTCGAGAAGGCACAGAAGGTGCACTTGTACGTGCAGACGTTGGTGTAATTGATATTGCGATTGCGCACGAAGGTCACGACGTCGCCGCACGCCTTGGCCCGAAGCTCATCAGCGAGCGCAGCCACGGCGCGCACCTCGGGTCCGCGCGCACCGAAGAGCGTCACGAGCTCTGGCACGTCGACCATCTGTCCAGCACGGACGCCATCAAGGACTTCGGCCACTGCCCCAGAGATCGCACTGGCCCGATCAGCACCGATCAGCACCTCAGGCAACCTGTCCGAGCCGGAGTACCACGCAGTGGACCGACGTCCTATCTGCACGACCTCCGGCCCCGTCCCGACATTGATCGCCTGCTTGTAGCGCTCAGGGAACACTGCGCCCGCGTCATCCCTGGCCAGGCTCTCCGCATCACTACGGTCAAGCACGGCAAACTGCAGCCGAGGATCCAGCCACCGTTGCGGGTTCCGGGCGAATTCAGGATGGATCGTCAGTCGCGGGACGAGGGACCGGCCCTTGGACTCCACCATCGCGCGCAGATCGTGAATATGGGGCCAAGGACGCTCGGGATTGACGTGATCGGCCGTGATCGGCGAGATTCCGCCGAAGTCATCGATGCCGGCATCGAGCAGGACCCCGGCATCATCCACGAGATTGGGTGGCGCCTGCACATGCACATCAGCCGGGAGGATCGCGCGTGCGAGGGCGATCGCATCCAGGTGCACGTCGGCAGGACAGGCCGGGGCAAGCCGCATGACGGTGTCTGCCTTCGGCATGAAGTTCTGAACGATGACCTCCTGCACATGACCATGTCGGGCATGCGAGGCAGCGATCGCCTCCAATGCGGCAATGCGATCCTCGCGATGCTCTCCGATGCCCACGAGGATGCCCGTGGTGAAGGGGATCTGGAGCTCGCCGGCCGCCTCCAGGGTGGCCAGCCGCCGAGCCGGCACCTTGTCCGGTGCACCCCGATGCGCTGGCAGGTCCTCGCGCAGCGTCTCGATCATCATGCCCTGGCTCGCAGCCACGGCACGAAGCTTGAGCAGCTCGTCGCGTGAGATGGCTCCAGCATTCGCATGCGGCAGCAGTCCGGTCTCATCGAGCACGATCTGGCAGGCGGCAACGAGATAGTCGATCGTCGATGCGTACCCCTGCTCATCGAGCCAGGCTCGCGCCACTGGGTAGCGGTCCTCAGGGGCCTCGCCGAGGGTGAAGAGGGCTTCATGGCAGCCCACCTCGGCGCCCGCCCTTGCGATCGCCAGGACCTCGTCCAGCGTGAGGAAGGGCGCCACGTGCGCCGGCGACTGGGCAAAGGTGCAGTAACCGCAGCGATCACGGCACAGCGTGGTCAATGGGATGAATACTTTCGGCGAATAGGTCACGCGTGAACGAACTTCCTCGTTGCGCACGCTCACCTCCGCAGTTCTCGCCCTTGAGTCCCTCGACAATACCGGTAGGTCCCAGGCCCTACTCGTGCATCGTCGAAGGTGGATGCTCGAAGCCTTCGGGCTCGATCTGCAACGTGGAATGGGCGATGTTGAAATGCCCGAGCAGGCAGCCCTGCAACTCGATCAGCAGCGATCCCGTGTCACAGGCTGGCACCTGATTGCGCACGACCACGTGGGCACTCATCACCTCGACGCCGGAAGTGATGGTCCAGGCGTGCATGTCATGCACGTCGACCACCTCGGCCTGCTCCATCAGGTGCTGGCGCACCTCACTGAGGTCAAGCGCCTTGGGCGTGGTTTCGAGCAGGATGGACAGTGCCTCACGCAGCAGCAGCCAGGCCCGCGGCAGGATCATCACCACGACAGCCACTGACGCCAACGGGTCGATGCGATCCCACCCGGTGAGCCAGATGCCGAGGGCTGCGACGATCACGGCGACGGAGCCGAGGAGGTCGCCCATCATCTCCAGATAGGCGCCCCTCATATTCAGGCTCTGCTTGGAGCCTGCCTGCAGCAGCCTCATCCCCACGAGATTGGCAGCAAGGCCGACGACTGCGAAACCGAGCATCAACGGGCCGTCGACACTCGACGGATCCTGCCACCGCTGCCATGCCTCGAATGAGATGAATGCCGCCACAACGAACAGCAGCCCGGCATTGGCCGCTGCGGCCAGGATCTCGAGTCGCTGCAGCCCGAAGGTGCGCTTCAAGGTCGCCGGGCGCGCTGCGAGCGTGATCGCCACCAAGGAGATGAGCAGCCCAGTGACATCGGTCAGCATGTGGCCGGCATCTGCCAGCAGCGCGAGCGAACCGGAGACGATTCCGCCGACAACCGCGACGATCAGGACCAGGAGCGACAGGCACAGGGCCGCTATCAGACGCCGACGCATGTCGAGCGGGCTCAGGTCCTCACTTGATGGCCCTTGGTGATGATGGGCGCCGGTCACTCGCAGAGTATGGCGCAATCAGGCTGCGGACCAACCACCATCTGCAGTCAACAGGGCTCCGTTGATGTTCGAAGCCTCATCGCTGGCCAGCCAGGAGATCGCCGTGGCGATCTGGTCGGGTTGTGCCATGGGTCCCATGGTTGCCATGGACAGCTGCGCACGCTCCATCGACCAGGTCGTGAGCGGTGCTGCCGTGGTCCCGATGTTGGTCTCGACCCCGCCTGGGAGCACTGCATTCGAGCGAATGCCCTGGGGGCCGTAGTAGTAGGCGATGCTCTTCACCAGCCCAGCGACGGCATGCTTGCTCGTGGTGTAGGCAACGCCGGCAGCGCCGGCGCCAAGTGTCGCCTCGGATGCCACGGTCACGATCGAACCGGTGCCTTGTGCCAGCATGATCGGCAGCAC
>Ga0172380_10009411_pt1 | contig 10419 bp, 12 predicted proteins | sample Leawe162metaG_FD_119747 | JGI IMG/M metagenome (GOLD analysis project Ga0172380, IMG submission 119747) | Leachate microbial communities from a municipal landfill in Southern Ontario, Canada - Leachate well 162 metaG | ecosystem: Engineered > Solid waste > Landfill > Unclassified | place...
AATGATAAACGAAAATGCTTCATTAAACTTAAATTCATGTTTATAATTACTATCCATTGCAGCAAACCATTGACCATTCAGCATAAAATCAGTAAAGTTAATAGTACCTTCAATATCAGGTTCAGAATTAGCAGGATAACGGGATATAATTCCTCTTTTGGTATCCTTAAATATCGAAATATAATAATCAGTTGCCTCTTCTGTTTTGCCACTATTTTCTTGTACAAAAAGAAATGAAGGAATTATAACTGGTCTCTCCTCACCTTCCGGGTTCGTTAAAATCAATTGCCAAGACAAACCATATTTATCTTCAATCCAGCCGTAAAGATTGCTAAAGGGATATTTATCAAGAGGCATCATCACTTTGCCACCTTCTTCAAATTTTGCCCAGATTTTCTTGAGCAATTCTTCGGGGTTTTCGAGACGACTCGGATCGAAGTTAACCATAAAAGAATTGGAAGGATTTAACTTGAAAACTGGTCCGGCACTAATTGCATCGATACGATATCCAAATATTTCGATATTTACAATTTCTGCATCTCCACCAGGAGTATTATGCAATGTAATTGTATTAAGCAACCTTGAATCAGGAAAAATAGATATATAAAATTCTGCGGCTTCTTTTGCTTCTTTATCAAACCATAGATGTGGAATTATTTTTTGCATATAGATGCACCTTAATTATACCATATATCCAATTTAGTATATTTTTATTAATTCGTCAATGGGATAATTATTCCAATTTTTTCATCTAATTATATAAGTTTTTCGAAATGTTTCTACTTTATAATGGTAGGTTAAAGATGAATTAAAATATTATCTAAACTATTTTTTCGTATCTTTTGAGCGGTGAGGACAGCCGGGCCAGCAACATGGTCTTCATTTACCTTTGAGCAGATCAGAACATAATCTCTCTACATGCTCTTTTCTTGTTTCTTGCTTTTTAACAATAGTTACCCAACATATCCATTCATTACGTGCGAGAGGTGTAAGTCCGCTCCACTTTTCGAGAACATTGGAATCGGAGATTAACGCCCTTCTTAAATCATTTGATACTGCATTAACAAAACCTGTTGCTATTTTTTTAATTACCATTCAAAACTAAATCTTTCTGCCAATATAAAAAACATATCCGTAAAACTCTTTGTATTTATAATACAATCCAGCTTCGTATCTTTCGTTAGCGACAAATTCCTCTGCGGTTTCGTTGCCGGCATATTTCTTCAAGAAGTTTTCCTGCACCAAAACCTGTGGTTTGTAAAAATTTTCTATCCAACAATTTTCGGGAAGTATGAAAGTAGCAACTGGAATATAACCTGCTTTTTGCATTTTCTCCACTTTGTTGGCAATAGTATCTATTTCAGGGTAAGCACTTTCCCAAAATCTATTAATTTCTTCCGGTCGCTTTTCGGTAAACCACGAGGCTTCAGAAACGGCTATAAAACCACCCTTTTTCAAAAATTTATGCCATTCATTCATACCCTTTTCAAAACCGATATTATAAATCGCCCCTTCTGACCAAATTAGATCCAATTCCTCTTCTTTAAATGGCAATTTGTCCATTGAAGCAACAACACCTTTCATTCTGCTTTCCAAATTAACTTTTTTAGCATTGAAGTTGAATAGATCAATAAAAGAGGGAAATAGATCAATACCGGTAATATGCCCAGGTGCATTTTTAGCCAGAGTAATTGTTAGACCGCCCGTCCCGCAACCAATATCAGCAATGAGGGATTCCCCATTTAATCCACTTATAAAACTCAAAGCTTTCAAAGTCGCTTCCGGGCTACCTGGTCCTTGTCGTTCCAAACCCGAAAAATATTCGCAAATGAGATTGAAATCAAAATCATGAATTGTTTTAATTTCGTCGGTCATATTTATTTTTTATCCTTCCAATTCCACCATTTCAATTTCTCTGGGTCTGGATTAAGGTTCTCCGCAAAATAAACAGCTTCGCGATAAACATACAGCAAACACCTATCTTGTATTTTGCCTTCATAGAGATTAGACATTTTGAAAAGTTTCTCCGGATCTTTGCCTTTCAAATCCGCAACCGTTTGGATACCAATATTTCGCAAATCCTCGGCAAGGCTTTTGCCTACACCGGGAATGGTTCGCAAATTGTTTTTATCTTCCATCGTTTTTAATTTAAATTTGATATCAAAATAGAAATTATTTCAATAAATTTATCGACTCATTTTTTTCAAAATGCTAAATTCCGAAGCGAAAAAGGGATGGTTCAAAAACCCATAAATTCCTTGCCAGACTAGTCCAGAGAACACCGCCAAGTTTCTTATTCAGAATATTTGGCGGAGAGGGTGGGATTCGAACCCACGATACCCTTGCGGGTATACTACCTTTCCAGGGTAGCCAGTTCAACCACTCCTGCACCTATCCGTTTTTGGAATCCCAAATATATTAAAATTGCATTCATTTTACCACACGAAAAAATCAAAAAGTCCAAAACTCTAAATCTTTTCAAAATATAGTGGTTGGGTAATTAAGGATATATAATGAGATTTATGGCTCAGGATAAAGAATTAATTTTGCAAATTTATCATCAATAAAATAATGGCAGTAAGAATATGAGTAAATTAAAATATCACTTAAAGAATACCACACAATCATTTATATTTTTCCGTTAGTTAAATATTTTTGCTATTTTAGCCAATTGATTTTTATAGTTGTACTTGGAAAGGTGGCAGAGTGGTTGAATGCGGCGGTCTCGAAAACCGTTGTTCCGGATTCCGGAACCGGGGGTTCGAATCCCCCCCTTTCCGCATCTTTAATTTATTTTTGGATTATTTTATGAAATCATATATATCACTATTTATTCTCCTTTTCTCTATTCAGATTTATTCGCAATCTTCTGAAGATTGGATAGCATTAGCCCCATCAAGTGATCATGCAATCTCTGTGAATGTAAACGGTTTAGAAAAATTTACCGATAATTATTTTTTTGTTTGGTCTTTTTTTGAATACAATTCTCCAATGCAACTTGAAGAGATATCTGATGATATAAAAAAAGCTAAATACTACTATATCTTCAATAAGGAAACAGAAAAATATAGTCTCCTTCAAGTGATCTATTATAACAGCAAAAACAATGTAATAAAAAGTTTTAGTTATAATAGAGACACCGATAATGCAAAATATAATTTTAATTTTCCCATTTATGATAGTGGTGACGAACGAGAAATTTTTAATTTCTGCTCTAACTATATAACTAAAGCAAATAGTAAATAATGCCATTCATAGAACAAGTTAGCATAAAAGATTCTCCTCTGCATGGGAAAGGTATTTTCAGCAATGTATTGATTCCCGCTGATACTCTAATTCTGGTTATTAAAGGAGAAGAGATAGATGGTGCCGAATGTGAACGAAGAGAAAATAACGAGGATAACGTTTATATATTTTGGAACGGTGAAGATTCTTATATCGATACTAACAATTCAGATAAGATAAAATATATAAACCATGATTGCAAACCAAACTGTTATGTAGATGATGATGATGATGAAGGTAATCTTTGCTTATTTGCACTTCGAGATATTAGTAAAGATGAAGAATTAACTATCGACTACGGTTATGATGAGATTTACGATAACTGCAATTGCAGTTCCTGTTCAAATCAATAAAGTTCTTTCATTATAAATTCTTTGCCACCTATAAAATTCATCTGCTTGGTGATACTACCTTTTCTACCCTGCATATAACCAGATGGTCTGCCGGCATTCCGTTTCTTTGGATTTGGCAACGATGATGCAATTAACGCTGCTTCTCCTGAACCTAATTTTATTGCCGGTTTCTTAAAATAAGTTTGTGCTGCAGTTTCTACTCCATATAAATTTTTCCCCATTTCAGCAATATTTAGATATACTTCTATGATTCGTTTTTTGGACCAAATAGTTTCCATTAATACTGTATAATATGCTTCCACTCCCTTACGAATTAAATTTTTATCATTCCATAAAAACATATTCTTTGCTACTTGCATCGAGATTGTACTTGCTCCTCTTTTTCTTTTTCTTCTCTCGTTTTCTTTTAATGCCTTTTCCACCTGCTCAACATCAATTCCCCAATGTTCAAAAAATCTTTGGTCTTCTGAAGCAATGACGGCCAAAGGTGCATTATAACTTATCTCCGAAAGTGAGACCCACTTCTGCGAATATGGTTTTATTGAAATAAGTTTTTCAAAATAATCTTCGTTATTACTATTCTGGAATGCACTACTCGCAGGATTAACAATTATAAATACAGCCAAAACTATTATATTTATTAAAACGAATATCAATCCTGTATAAAATATTTTCTTTATTACATTCCAAACCGTTTTCAATTTATTTCAGCTCCGAATCAACTTTATATATTGGGTAAACATTTAGATTGCTATCATAATAAGGAGAACGTTCATAAATAAAATTTAATCTCTGATATGGATTATTTCTGAATTTTTCATCTTCAGCGAGTTTCCTTTCAAACTCTACTTTTAGCTTATTGTCTTTCTCTAACATCTCTTTTGCAATCGGCTCCATCGAATAATCTTCAAAATACTCTTTCTGTTCAAATATTGAATTTAAGAATCCCCATTTCAAAAATGAATCTGGACTTTTTGGTTCAAGTAAATATAACAATGGAATAAAGTTCTTTTGATTTGTCGAAATGATTAAATCATTCGCGTTAATAGTAAATTCTTTAGAAAATTCATTTACTTTATATGATGGAAGCTGTCTCCCTTCAAAAGAACGTGGACTTAATTTTACATCCGAGAATTTATAAAATTCACCAATCACTTTCTTTGAAGTTTTATTCACAGTAAAAGTAATTCCATGTAACTCAATAATTTCTTTTAAGTAACCAAATTGTGCAGGAATGATATAGTACTTTGGCAGTTTCAAAGAATCAGTTGTCTTATATTCAGTATAATAATCCAAAGAAAATGTTTTGGGAGTTTTGGTATAACGAATAATACTATCTCCGGTAATCTCGCTTTTTTCTAAATACGTTTCATATCCAAGAAAATCTGTTTTATATGATTTATTTAAAAGTTCGTGATTTATCGGAAACCGTTTATCGCCTATAACAAAATTGTCTATAAACCAATTATAGCTTTCTTTTTTCTGCTCTGTTAATTGAGTTTGATTTTGCGATACTATCTTCATCATGTTTAATAATGCAAAGTAAGTTGCATAAACTCTATTCTTAAAAGGCTTTAGAGAATGAGTTTCTATTAATACTCCAGGCACTCCGCGCATTGAAGAATAACCATGTGAAAATCGTGGAGATGAATTCCATTCAACTACACCATCGGTTAATTCCTTACCCTTGAATCCGAAATACTTAAATAAGGGATAACCATCTTTTAGCATTAATGATTCAAATGTTGGTTCGAAAGATTTAGTGATCCAGTTTCTTAGCATTGGCGAAACAGAGATTTTCTCGATACTATAGGTTAATTCGTACTGCATATCCAAACCATCAGTCGTATGAAGGTCAACAAAAAAGTCAGGATTTATATCATTCCACAATTTTAAGAAAGCCTTCATTTCGGGAGCATCTGCTTTCATAAAATCTCTATTAAGATTAAGATTCTGGGCAGTCGTTCTCCATCCCATTTCTTCTGGACCATTTTGATTTATTCGATTGTATTTACTTATCCTCTCATGTCCATCAACATTGAAAACAGGGATGATGATTAGAATTGTATTATCTAATAAATCATTATATTTTTTTTCAATAAGTAAATCTCGAGCTAGTAATATAGCAGCGTCTTTACCTTCAATTTCGCCGCTATGAATCCCACAATTTATTAGCATTTTTGATTTCGGAGAGTTCTTTAATTCATTATAATTGAAAATTTTATCTTTGGAAATGATAAATGTATAAAGAGTTCTTCCTTGTGGCGAAATACCAAATGGAACTAATTTTGCATATTCAGAAATTTTTTCTAATCTTTTTAGGTATTTAATGGAATTATTATAGTCGGGACTTTGTTTATAATTAGAGGATTCAAAATATGTAGTCCAATTATTATCCGTTTGTGCAAAAGCAGATGTTATAAATAAAGCTGAAAATAAGATATTTAATAGAATTTTTATCATATTATACCAAAAGTTAGAATTACTTTTGTTAAATTAAGTAATAAAATAAAACATTTTCTAATTAATTGACTAAAAAACAAAAAACGAGGTTTAAAAATGATTTCCGATAAAATGGCAAAAGCTTTAAACGACCAAATTACAGCAGAAATGTATTCATCTTACTTATATCTTGCAATGGCAGCTCACTTAGAAAACGAGAACTATAATGGTTTTGCCGGCTGGATGAGAGCTCAATCTTCTGAAGAATGGGGACATGGTATGAAATTTTACAAATATCTTGGTGAAGTTGGAAAGAAAGTTGAATTAGCAGGAATTGAAAAACCAAAAACAACTTGGAATTCTCCTCAAGAGATTTTTGAAGAAGCTTTAAAACATGAATTATATATCACAGAAAGAATCAATAATTTAGCTAATCTAGCTCATGAAGAAAAAGACCATGCTACAAATATATTTTTACATTATTTTGTTACAGAGCAAGTAGAAGAAGTAAATGCTGCTACTTCAATCGTTGAAAAATTCAAAATGGTTGGCGAAAATAAAATGGCTATATATATGCTAGATAAAGAATTAGGACAAAGAGCTGCACATTAATAAAATCTTTTGATTTTTGTATTAATTTATTATATTTGCTTTCTATATTTAAATAAGTGGGTTTGAAAATGGCTAGAAGATGTCAAATATCCGGAGTTGGTCCTATAAGTGGAAATAGTATTTCACATGCACATAATAAGACTAAAAGAAGATTCCTACCAAATCTTCAAAAGAAAAGAATTTGGGTTAAAGAATTGAATAAATTCGTTACCGTTAAAATTACTGCAAGCACTTTACGTACACTTGCTAAAAACGGTACCTCTGTTATTGCAAAAATGGTTAACGACGGTCAGATTAAGGTAAGATAAGCAAATCAGTTTTTCAAAATGGAACCGTCCCCGAATTTCGGGGACGGTTTTTTTATTGCTATATCAAAATAAATCAATATTTATCATCTTCTGGATTTCTCACCGGTATTGCTCCTCGATGATCGTTCAGACTGAGGTCTCTCACTGCTACTTCTACTACTTCTATCTACTGAAGGTCTCTCGCTACTATTCTTACTACTTCTATCGACAGTAGGTCTTTCGCTATTGCTACGGCTATTTTCACTCCTATTTACTTTTGGTCTTTCTGTACTTTTATTCTCGTTGCTTTTTCTCTCAAAAACCGAACTATCATTAGTTGTTCTTTCACTGCTTCTTTCAGTCTTAGGTCTTTCAAAAGTTGCTCTTTCTGTTGTTGCTCTATCAGTATTTGTCCTTTCAGTTTTAGAGCTCTCCATATTTTCTGTTCTATTTGTTCTCGAATTTTCGACTGTCCCTCTACTTGTCCTTGTCGTATTATCAGCATCTTTATTTATCCGTTCAGTTTGAGTTCTTTCAGTTTTTACTTCGCTCCTATCATAATCATCACGTAACTTTGAAATATCCATTTTATAAGCTCTGTCTGTAGTGCGAGCAGTGGTTCTATCTCTTGATTCTACATCTCTTAGGCGATCAGTTTCCGTAGTTCTCACTTCCCTAATAGTAGTTCTAAGTTTACGCTCAATTCTATCTCTTCCAAGATTGTCTCGCATATCTATTTGTCTATTTTTTCCATAATTTCTATTGAAGTATGAGTTAGTTCTCTGTTTTGTATAATAGTATCTATTGACATCTCTATCTAAAAAGCGATTATAAGAAACGATATTCCAATAGTTGTAATTGAATCTAAAATTGATTGAAATTCTTAAGCCGGGAATAGAATATATTGGCTGCATTGGAACCCAACCGATTGCATAATCATCATAATGCCAATTAACCCAAGCTGGACCCCAATTTGTATCAGGAATCCATATCCAACCGTAATAATCATCCATTACCCATCTACCATAATGATAAGTAGCCCATCCATAAGGTTCATAAGAATCCCAATACCAACCATCGCTAGTCCATATCCATCTACCGTCCGAATAAGGACGCCATGAATTAGAATATTGATATGGCTGCCATACCCAAACATCATAATCAACCTCAACCCAATTACCATAAGGGCTCAAACTTTTATAAAAATATTCGTGAGCACCTCCACGATAAAACGAGCTTCCTTCTGATGTAGTAAATGCAACTACTACAAATAATATTATTAATAAACGTTTCATCCTACACCTCCATTGACTTATATTTCTACATATATACAATCAAATGGAATGCCAAGATTTCATACATTTTTTCGTATATTTAGAATCGAAATAACAAACAATGTCCATTTTTTTATACATAGCTGACTAATTAAATAGAGGAAATATGAAACAATTCTTTAAAGATAGGATTCCCCATAACGGGTTTACATATAGCGAGTATCAAAAACGATTTGAAGAAAAAGCAAATAGTGATTTTAGTTCCTTGGAAGGTGAGGAATTGGAAAAGTATAATTACACTAAGCTAAACTTACAAAGAACTGTAAGAGCTCATAAAACATACAAAGTTAGTGAAGAGTTAAAAACTGTATTAATTGAAATTAAGACTCCACAACTATGGATGGTTTTAACTGAAAACTGGTGCGGTGATTCAGCTCAGAATCTTCCTTATATCGCAATGATTGCAGAAGCTTCAGATAAAATAGAACTAAGAATTTTAGAAAGAGATTCTAATCTTGAAATTATGGATCAATATTTAACTAATGGTATTTCTCGTTCTGTACCGAAATTAGTTTCATTTGATGAAGAAGGTAATGAAATTTTTCAATGGGGTCCACGCCCGATGGAAGCTCAAATGATTGTAGAAAATGCTAAACTCAATAATTTACCAAAAGAAAAATTTGTTGAAGAATTACACCTTTGGTATGGTCGCAATAGAGGCAAAGCTATCGAAGTAGAATTTATCGAATTATTAACGGGAAAGAAATAAGTTTCTATTCCCGTTTGATCTTATTCGTCTTCTTCCCCTGCTCAATTTGGAAGGATAAATTAACTGTTAAATTTGATTTTACAGATTTACCATTAGTTTGACCGGGAATAAATTTTGTTTTCATTACTGCTTCTTTAGCCGCTTCATCACAACCAAGTCCTAATTGAATTATTACATTTGTGGAAATAACATCTCCTGTCTCATCAATTTCTGCAATTAACGTAACAGTTCCCTCCAATCCATATAATAAAGCGTGCTCAGGATATACTAATTTTTCTTGAATTGTTTTTAATCCACCAATTGGTATAGGACAGATTTCTGCATCGCAAATTAATTCTCTGCTTTTCTTTTTGGCTATCTCTAACTGCCTATTTCCCCCTTGATATAATTCTGAAGATGCTATAAAATTTTTATCCGGCTCAAAATAATCAGATTTTGTAAGAATACCATCCGAGTAATAAATTATAGATTTTAGAACTCCATTTTCATAGTAACGTTTATTTGTACCTTCAATCACACCAGATTCTGTAAAGTATTCTTCCTTAAGTAATCCTGATTCATAATATTCTCTTATCCAGCCATTTAAAATACCTTTAGTATAATTCTTCTCGTATCTTAGATTTCCATTTGGATAATACCAGTACGATGTTCCATCCAAGAGATCATTTATATAACTAATTGCATAGCTTGAAGTTCCATCCGAATAATTTCCTTTTATTATTCCGTTCTGTCCAAACAATATTGATGATAACGTAATTGATATAATTAAAAACAGTCTTATCATACATCTTCCTGAAATGAAGAGATAAATATATAATTTTTTTGATAATTATTTTAAATTGTTCGGGGATTTAGTCATTGAAGAAGTATTTATAAAAAAATATACTTTATGGATATTTGCATCTTGTTATTTTATTAAAAATATATTACGTTTATGAAAATCATTTCAAAGGACGACTATGAAACGAATTCTTTTTATTCTGCTACTTGTTTTATTAACCTCCAACATTATCAAATCTCAAACCGCATTAGGTACATTAAAGTATGAGGATTTTAACAAACCCGAATATTGTGGTACTTCTTGTCATACTGATTTTTATATGCAATGGAAGCAGTCAATGATGTCTCAAGCTTATACACATGATTGGGATGAAATAGAGTATTTTAAGCTCGCTATTCCGCATGCAGAAAAAGATGATAAAGTGGCTGAAGTAAAAGCAGGATGTAATGGCTGCCATGCACCCATTTCTTACGTTGTAGGTGATGTGCCTCCTCCACTTCCAAGTATGAACTCCAGAGCTAATGAATCAGTTCAATGCGAAGTATGTCATAGCATAACCGGATTCAGCGGAGATATTCCTCATAATTTTAATTACATAATGGAACCGGGAAAAACA
>Ga0172380_10009412_pt1 | contig 10418 bp, 10 predicted proteins | sample Leawe162metaG_FD_119747 | JGI IMG/M metagenome (GOLD analysis project Ga0172380, IMG submission 119747) | Leachate microbial communities from a municipal landfill in Southern Ontario, Canada - Leachate well 162 metaG | ecosystem: Engineered > Solid waste > Landfill > Unclassified | place...
CTTGTAGAGCTTTTTCTCGCCGCCGAAGATGACGTCGTTTTCCAGCATCTCGGTGGTAAAGCCGCGCCGGTAAAGCTGGGAGCCGCTGGAGCGGGCGCCCCGGTTGTCCCAGGAGTTGCCGGCGCAGGCAATGGGGCCGTGCACCAGGTGGATCACATCGGTGATCGGCATCAGCACCACGCGGGCGCCGTCATAGGCGCAACTGCGCTCGGTCCCTTCGCCCGGTTCCGATTTCTTGCAGAATTTGGGCGCGCCCTTATCGTGGGTTTCACATTCGGTTGTATCGTACCAATCGGGCTTTGCCATAGTATTCCTCACCTTTCCTTGGGTGAGCATTTGTGAGCACCCAAACAAAAAGGCGCCCTGAAGTATGAACTGCGAGGCGCCTTTGCCAAAGTATCTATGAAAACTGATTTTGCTCTCTTATGAGCATTTGGCATGCCAACATTTCAAATCATTTCAATACACTGAAATCACTCAGATATTTACAAGTACACCCATAACCGCCCCACCGTGATGCTTAAATAATGTGCAGATTTGCCCGTAACAAGCACCATTTTCCGGCTCCCGGCCAATGAAAATTTCTGAAATGATGGTATTCTTCAAATCTGGCGATTTACTGATCGTTTCTGCCTGGTCTAGCCAGGCCAAACACCTCAATATCCATAACCAGGCTACCAGGAACCAAGCACAACAAGGAGGAATCATCATGAAAAAGATGCTCATCGCTATTGCCACCTTTACGGCCTTTGCGGCACCCGCTGTCTGCTCGGCGGCCCCTCCCCATCCCGGTCCCTATGCATCCGGGTTTGTCGGCATCAGCGCCATCAGGAACACGGACGTGACCACGGTCGCCAACCAAACCTTCCAGGACCGGGTAGAGCTGGATCCAGGCCTGTTCATCGGCGGCACCGGCGGTTACGACTTCGGCTTCCTCAGGATGGAGGGGGAACTATCATACAAATATGCGAATATCAATTCGATCAACGACCAGATCAACAACTTCCAATTCATCAGTCCTGACGGCAATATCGGGGCCCTGGCAATGATGTTCAACGCATTTTTCGACCTGCACAACGACTCCCCAATTACCCCTTATGTGGGAGGAGGCATAGGTTTTGCCGCCGTTCACCTGAGCGATACCTACGCTACGGATCCGTTAAATGGCCGGCAGCTCCTGTATGGCGCCGACGACGACACGGTCTTTGCCTACCAGGCCGGCGCCGGCCTGGAGTTCGCGATCAACCGCAGGCTCTCCCTGGACCTGGGGTACCGCTACTTTGCCACAGATACCGCCAATTTTAATTCAAACCCGGCCGGGGCAATCAGCCTGAAATTAGAGAGCCACAACGCGGCACTTGGCTTCAGGGTGAAATTCTGAGCCGGGTAACGGTGCTTCATGCCGGAGCAGCAACAAAAAGCTTGTAAAGTCGGCCGGTCTCCGGCTTAATTCGCCTGGCTTCCCTTAACAATCAGCATGCCTCGCGAAGGAGCTTCCGTAATGCCGAATACCAAGCATATCAGTTACCTGCTCTCAGCACTGGCCGTACTGCTCGTGCTGCGCTTTCACCTGATGCCGGCAGCCTTTGCAGGGTTGGCCGTACATGTCCTGACCGTCAAATTTGCCCGAAAACTCCCTACCCGCTGGTGGGGCGGGCTTGCCCACAAGCTCGCCCTGGCCGGGATCGTGGTCTGCGTCATGCTGGGGGTCTTCGGCCTTGGCCTTGGGTTGTGGTCGTTTGTACGCGGCCATCACGGCATGGCGGCGCTACTTGCCACCGTGGCCGAAACCCTGGACAACCTGAAACGGACCTTGCCGGTTGATATTGCCGCCATTTTGCCGGACACCGCCGATGAGCTGCGCGAACAGGTGGCCGCCATGTTGCGCGAGCACGGCCAGAAGATCTCGGCGGTCGGGATGGCCGGGTTCAAGACCTTTGCCCATGTGGTCCTTGGCATGGTGGTCGGGGGCATGACCGCCCTGCACCATTTCAAGGGGGGCGAAAACTGGCCTCCCCTGGCTGCCGAACTGCACGCCCGTTCACGGTTGCTCGCGGATGCATTCGACAAGGTGGTCTTTGCCCAGGTGAAGATCTCGGCGCTGAATACCGTGCTGACCTTTATTTACCTGGCCGTCATCCTCCCCTTGTTCGGTGTTCAGTTGCCAATGGTGGCGGTCCTGGTCCCACTGACATTCGTGGCCGGCATGCTTCCCGTAGTCGGCAACCTGATCTCCAATGCCGCCATAGTGCTCATCAGCCTCGGCATGTCAACTGGCGTCGGCATTGCTTCGCTCGGGTTTCTGATCGCGATCCACAAGCTGGAATACTTCACCAACGCCCGCATCGTTGGCGGGGAAGTCAATGCCAGCGCCTGGGAATTGCTCTGCGCAATGCTGACCCTGGAAGCGCTCTTCGGAATTGCCGGGCTGGTGGCCGCGCCGGTGGTGTATGCCTGGCTGAAGTCGGAGCTCAAGGCGCAGACACTAGTCTAAAACCGGACTACGTCGATGTTGTTCGAATAAGATCACAATCAGGCGCCCGGATTTAGGCGGGATGCCTGCAGGGGGAATATGTCTATTCTTCGCCAAATCGCCCAACTGGGCCAGCCGGTCCTGCGCCAGGAAACCCGCCGTATTGACGATCCCCTGGAGCCGGCCATTCAGTCCATCATCGAAGACATGCTGGTAACCGTGGCCGAAGCCAACGGGGTCGGAATTGCCGCACCCCAGGTCTTTGAGCCGCTCCGCCTGTTCATCATCACATCCCGACCCAACCCGCGTTATCCCCAGGCCCCGCTGATGGAGCCGACCGCCATGCTGAATCCCGAACTGCTCTGGTCAGCGGACGAGACAGAGAAAGGGTGGGAAGGATGCTTGAGCGTTCCCGGCCTGCGCGGGCCGGTGCGGCGCAGCCTCCGTATTGGCGTGCGTTACATCACCCGCAGGGGCGAGATGCGCGAGGAAGAGTTGGCCGGTTTTATCGCCCGGGTCTTCCAGCATGAGTATGACCATATCAGCGGCCTGGTCTTCCTTGACCGGGTGGAAAACCCGCGCGAACTGATCAGCGAGCGGGAGTACCTGAGACTGGTTGCACCGCCAGGCTGAACTTCCTGCCACCCATCGCCGTCGATCCCACCTCACCATCCTTGCTTGACTGGAGCAAAAAGTCTGTTTCAATAGAAAAGACTTTGCTCCCGATATTCCATCCGGGACGGATAACAATTACCCATTGAAAAAGGAGGATTTGGCATGAAAGGAAACGATAAGATCATAGAGCACCTCAATCTGCGCCTGGCAGAGGAGTTGACCGCCATCAACCAGTACATGGTGCATTCGGAGATGTGTGACAACTGGGGATATGAGCGCCTGCACAAGATGGTCGAGAAACGGGCCATCGAGGAGATGAAGCATGCCGAGAAGCTGATTGCCCGGATCCTCTTCCTGGATGGCCGACCGATCGTCAGCAACCTCAACAAGATCCATATCGGCGACGAGGTGCCCAAGATGCACGCCAACGACTGGAGCGCGGAGGAAGTCGCCATCAAGGGGTACAACGAGAGCATCCGCCTTGCAGTCGAGGTCGGGGACAATGGCACGCGCGAACTGCTGGAAGCGATCCTCAAAGATGAGGAGGACCATATTGACGAGCTTGAGGCCCAACTGGACCAGATCAAGCAGATGGGGCCCCAGAATTACCTGGTGGAGCAGATCCACTGACAAATAACACGTAGGCGTGACCGGAAATAGCCCTCTTTCCTTGACGGAGAGAGGGCTTTCCTTTTATGTGATTCAATAAGGTAACATCGCGCTTTGCTTGGACCTGCCAAGGGTTATCAGCTTTCGGGCAATGGCGATCTTAAAATGGCGTTTGATACATTTTAGCAATAATTAGACGACTTTACGCATAGTTACGTTATTTGCCGGGCGGATTGCGTGATTAGGCCAGTGACCCTTTGGATATTTAACAATCAGTATATTGATTATTGCTAATATATTCGCAACACCCCAAATAATATACGTTTTTACCATCCAAACCTGCTGGTATTATTGAATATTAATAACAAACAAAATGCAAATTTCGAGTTCGTAATTTTTCTATAATCCCGTCTGAAATCCGATCAACAGACCACCACGCCCCAACCTTTACGACAACCATTTCAAGCAAACCAGCGCAACCAACTTGAAGAAAAACAGTACGTTGAGCAAACTTTTGTGCGGCTCACCACTCCCCAATGCTACGGCAATAGCGGACATATTCCGTGCCGGGTCACCAGGATTCCTGCCATGCAACCACGGAAGCCAAAAATTCCTCTCGGCGAAAGACAGCCACATCGTCACAAACATGCGCTCTTGTTGGTTGTGGCGATGAAATTTCGGATCTCAGTCAACATAAATACCGATTAAATAAGATATTTTTATTAGAATTGTGACATGCGGCACAAATGCTGCTTATTAAGATATATCAGATTTACATCTCATTACCCGGAGGACACCGATGAAGAACATGCTTTCAGTTATCACCATGGTATTTGTATTGGGCTTATCGAGCTTGGCTTGGGCAACCATCTACGATTTCGAGGACACGATTAATTACGGTAACGAGATTGCGTATTATAATTTCACCGCGAACGGTTCAACAGATGTCCGAATCTGGACCGACTCATGGCATCAGAATCTGGATGGCATCAACCTGGACCCGATTATGTATATTTGGACAAACAGCGGCAATTTTGTACGCATGAATGATGATAACGAGACTCTGGAAACTCTAGATTCTGCTGTCTTACTGCCCAATCTTGCTGCTGGCAGCTACATTTGCACCATTGGTTCGTATAATAACTATGCAAAGGGGTCAACACTGGCCGAAGGGTTTCTTTATGACGGGACACCACCAATCCCCATCGGGGAGTTCAGCGACCAAATTGTATTTAATCCCAACGATACCGGTTATTACCATATTAATTTTGAGGGAGTCAACTCTGTGGCCCCAGTCCCCGAACCCGGCACCATGCTGCTGCTAGGTTTTGGCATGTTTGGCCTTGCCATTTACGGAAAGCGGCGTTGCAGCTTCAAAGAAGCCTGAAAAATATTGTCGCCAAGGGGAAGAAAGGGCGCTGTATCTTAACTGCAGCGCCTTTTCTTGGCTAAAAACCCGATCATTGTCGCAATGACCACACCAGTTGCCAAATGTGCTGCGCTTCATCCCGCCTGCATATGATACGCGCAACAAGATGTTGCAATGTACTAATGACTGTTATTGTTTTTACGATTGTTCACCGAGCGCTGAATCCGCTCGCGCACCGTGTGCAGAAGTCTGCGGGCCCAGACGAACTCGGTGGCAAGAAGGCCCAATCCGGCCGGAATGACTATTATGGCCGGACCTGGCAGGACTATCATGGCAACACCCATGGCCAAGACCGTAATGCCGATGACCGCCACGATCGCCCGCCGCAGTTTTTTGAGCGTCCAATCATACATACCGACCCCATCGAATTTTTCCTATAATGCAACATTATAGCAGGAATGCCGCTACAAAAAGAGTCAATCCCTATTGCCGTGGTTACAGGTGTCTGACAATTAGTTTGACACAAGATGTAGTACCGTGCTATCAAATCCACTCAATATATTGCAACTATCTGCACAAAAACTGAATATCGGATCAGGGTGCCCGTAAGGGCTTGATAGGGAAGAGGGGTGCACCCCCGATTCAGATCAAGGATGATATCAAGACGGCGAGGATTGAGGCGACGAGGCGTACGCGCAGTACGTTGAGGAGCCGAGAACGAGCCAACAATGATTGCGCCTTGATATGGAATCGGGTCGATTCCCCCGCGGACCCGCCGCTGTAAGCGATGACAATGGGCAACACGCCACTGGTCGAAAGACCGGGAAGGCGCCCGGAGGATGAATCGCGAGCCAGAAGACCTGCCCTGATCCTTGCCACATGCCTCCCCGAGGATAGGGAGAGTGGAACACGCGTTATCAGGCTTTGAATACGAAAAGTCCGCATGCTGCTTCGGCACATGCGGACTTTTTTTATGCCGTTCGAGGGAGGAATGTCATGAAGAAAATTATTGTGTGCCTGCTGTTGCTGTCAACCCCGTCCTTTGCCGAACCGGCCCCTACTGTCCTGCCGGAGATCGTTGCCACCGCTTCCCGCTGGGAAGAACCGGTGGAGCGTGTCCCGCAGGATATAACCATCATCGGCCGTAGCGAGATCGAGCAGAAAGGGGTGCCCTTTGTAGCCGACCTCCTGAGACTGCAGCCGGATCTGCAGGTAGTTCAAAACGGCGGGCCAGGGGCGCAAGCGACCCTGCTCATGCGCGGCGGCGGCAGCAATCAGGTACTGGTCATGGTGGACGGCATCAAACTCAACAGCCCCTCCACCGGTTCGGCGGACCTGTCTGCCTTGCTGACCTCCGATGTTGAACGGATCGAGATCATCAAGGGGCCCCAAAGCACGCTCTACGGCTCCGAAGCCATGGCCGGCGTGGTCAACATCATCACCAGGAAGGGGTCCGGCCGGTTAAAAGCCGACCTCAGCGCGGAGGGAGGTTCCTTTGCCTCCGTGAAGACGGCGGGCTCTGTTTCCGGTGGGACCGACCGCATGAATTACCGCCTGTCGGCAACCTGGTTCGATACGGACGGCATCCCCACTGCCAGGAACGGCTCGCAGCCGAACGGCTATACCAACAAGTCGCTAGCGGCGCGGCTCGGGGTAAATCCGACCGATAATTCGTCTGTCGAGCTCAACCTGCGCTACGGGACCGACAGGTCGCAACTCGACGACTTCCTCTTCGGAGTCGGGCCGGTGGACACACCGAACTATGTGCAGAAACGGGAAAACTATCTCGTGGCAGCCACGGCAAAAATCTTCCCATGGGAGCATTACGAGCAGAGCCTGACGCTTTCCTGGTTGCGGGACGACCTCGACGCCACCGACCCTGTAACCGCCTACAACAATTACCGGATCAAAGGAACGACCGAGCTCCTGGACTGGCAGCACACTCTCGAACTGGACCCATTGACGATCACGGGCGGCTTTGCCTACCGCTACGAGGCTGCCGAAAACACCGGGTCGTTCGACCGGTCCATAGACAACAAGGCCGGCTACCTCAACACCAAACTAGGCCTGCTCGACAACACCCTGGTCCTCAGTGCCGGGCTGCGCTACGACGACCATTCTACCTTCGGAAATGCCGTCACCTGGCGGACCGGAGTACTTTATTCTCTCAAACCGCTGGAGATGAGATTCAAGGCCAACTTCGGCACCGGATTCCGGGCGCCGTCCCTGAACGAGCTTTACTACCCGTTTTACGGCAACCCCGGCCTGAAGCCGGAAAAGAGCATCGGTTATGATTTCGGAGTGGAAAAAGACCTTTTCGACCGGAAACTGGTTATGGGCGCCACCTGGTTCCGGCAAAACTACAAAAACCTTATCCAGACGAATTTCACTACCTTCACCGCCGACAATATCGGCACTGCCCTAACCCAAGGCGTGGAGGTCAAGGTCACGGCCCAACCGGCCGAAAACCTGAGACTGAATGCCGCCTATACCTACCTTGACGCGATCAACAAGGACAGCGGGGCGTTTCTCCCACTTCGGGCCAGGAACAAGTTCACCTCATCCGTCGAATACACCTGGGCGAAAAAATTGACGACCATTGTCGAATATTTATATGTTTCCAAACGGTTCGATTCGGCCCTGCAACGGGACATGGCTGCCTATTCTCTGGTCAATCTGAAGGGCTCCTATGTGTTGCACAAAAATCTGGCACTCTTCGTAAGGATCGACAACCTGCTCGACAAGTCCTATGAAGAGGCAGCCGGCTACGGCACACCCGGCATCTCCGCCTTTGGCGGCATCAAGGCGGCCTTTTAGATGCTGTCGAAACTGCGCTGCCTGACGCGTCTGCTGCTGTGCCTGTGCCTGCTCCTGGGATGGAACGGGACAGCGCTTTGCAGCCAGCCGCCCCCACCACAGCGGATCGTCTCCCTGGCCCCGGCCATGACCGAGATGCTCTTTGCGCTTGGACTGGGGAAGCGGGTCGTGGGGGTGACCAGCGCCTGCGACCGTCCTGCGGCGGCCCGCAACAAGGCAAAGATCGGCGGCATGGCAAACCCGTCCATCGAGGCTATCGTTGCCCTGAAACCGGATCTGGTGGTCATGAACACCGACGGCAATCCGAAAGCCGTTGCCGAACGCCTGGCCGGGCTCGGTATCAAGACCTATGTCTTCAGGGCCAGACGCCTGGGCGAACTCCCTGCCGGCATCCGGGAGATGGGTCGGGCACTTGGGGCGCAAGCTGCTGCCAAAGGCCTGGCAGCCGGGATCGAGACCGCCATTAGGGCCACGAAGGTTTTACACCAGGGGAAACCATCTCCATCCGGTGCTGGCGGTTGCCGGAAAGTGCTCTTTGTGATCTGGCCGGCCCCGCTCATCGTGGCTGGCCCCGGCACGATCCTGGACGATGCCATGGGGCTGCACGGCATGTGCAATATCGCAGCCGACGCACAGGTACCCTACCCCCGCTTCTCCCTGGAGGCGGTCATCGAGCGCCGGCCCGACCTGATCCTGATCGGCCAGGGGCACGCTGACATGAAAAAACTTTCCGGCAGGTTACTGAAGAGCCTGGGCATGCTCGAAGCGGTGAAAAAGGGGCGGGTATGCTACATGGATGATGCCCTGTATCGCCCCGGGCCAAGGATTCCGGCCGGCATGGCAGAGCTTGACCGCTGCGGTAAGCTGCCATGAAGCTGAGTCATAACCCTACTGTCCTGGTCGCGGCAACCTTGTGTGCCGCCTCCTGCTGCCTGATTGTCTTATCGGTAGCCAGCGGTCCGCGCCTGTTGAACCCTTTCAGCCTGGATATGGAGACCTGCCGGACGCTCCTGGCCATCAGACTCCCGCGGACCGTGGTCGCGCTGCTCATGGGAGCGGCCCTGGGAGCATCGGGCGCCATCCTCCAGGGCATCTTCCGCAACCCCCTGGCCGACCCCTATGTGCTGGGTATTTCCAGCGGCGCCTCGCTGGCCGCTTCGTTCGGGCTTATGCTCGGCATCTCGGTCTTTCCATTTAGCGTCCCGATACTGGCTTTTAGCGGCGCCATCGCAACAGGTGCGGCAGTTGTCGTTCTTGGGCATGGCTGGAAAGGCCTGATACCGGAGCGACTGCTCCTGGCCGGGGTGGGCCTCGGATTTTTCCTCTCCGCAGTACTGATGCTGGTCATGACCGTGGCCGTGGATGATGGCCTCAAAAGGGCAATACTCTGGATGTCCGGCGATCTCTCCATGGTTGATTGGGATTTGGTCCCGATCGGGTCACTCTTTATCCTGACCGGGTTTGCCCTTGCCATGGCAAGAAGAAAGGGACTGAACGCCTTGACTCTGGGGGACGACATTGCCCACAGCCTGGGCTTCAACCCGGTGCGGGAAAGGTTTTTTCTCTTTGTCGCGGCTTCGCTCATGACCGCCGCAGCGGTCTCGCTGGGGGGCGTGGTCGGCTTCATCGGGCTGGTTGTCCCCCATGTGGTGCGCCGCCACGCCGGTTCCGACGCCGCCATCGTACTGCCGCTGTCGGTCGTTGCCGGCGGGACCCTGCTCTGCCTGGCCGACGCCATCGGCAGGACCGTTGCAGCACCCCTGGAGCTTCCGGCCGGCGTGATTGCCGCGCTGATCGGCTCCCCCTATTTCATTTACCTGTTGGGCACCGGAAAGAGCCGCTGACGCCAGCGCAGGGAGTTATCATGACCGCACTCGAATTTGACAATGTCTCATTTTCCTACAGCCGGGACCGCTTTTTGGAGCAGCTCGCCTTTTCCGTGGCCAAAGGGGAGATGGTCGGCCTGATGGGGCCAAATGGGGCCGGCAAATCGACCATTCTCAAGCTAGCGGCCGGCCTGCTCTCCCCCAGGGAAGGGAAGGTGTTGATCGCAACACAGGCGGTCGCCTCGTACAGCGGCAAGGAACGGGCAAAACAGGTGGCCTATCTGCCGCAGTTGCTTGATTTGCAGGCCCCGTTCCGCGTCAGCGAACTTGTCCGGATGGGGAGCTATCCCCAGAACGGGTCCCAAGCTCTCACCACCGAAGAAGCGCTCCGTATTGTCGGCCTGCACGGGAAAGCCCAGACGCAGCTGGCGGAATTGAGCGGCGGCGAACAAAGGCGGGCCTATATCGCCATGACACTGGTACAGGGTGCCCAGGTCATGCTCCTGGATGAACCCCTGGCCAGCCTCGACATCAGGTATCAGTTCGACCTGTATCGCATACTTAAGGAAATCGTTCGCGAAACAGGCGTTGCCGTGGTCATGTCCCTGCACGACCTCGGCATGGGCGCCCTACTGGACCGGGTTCTTTTACTGAAGGATGGCCGCCTGGTTGCCCAGGGAGACCCGGGCAGTGTGCTGACCGATGAAAC
>Ga0172380_10009414_pt1 | contig 10416 bp, 10 predicted proteins | sample Leawe162metaG_FD_119747 | JGI IMG/M metagenome (GOLD analysis project Ga0172380, IMG submission 119747) | Leachate microbial communities from a municipal landfill in Southern Ontario, Canada - Leachate well 162 metaG | ecosystem: Engineered > Solid waste > Landfill > Unclassified | place...
ATCATCGGAGGTTTTTAGATTGTTTTGCGTATCTTAACTTCTGGCTACTTCCACCACGATCAACGTCTGCGGAATTGACGCAGCAGATTTGACCTTGTATTTTGGCACTGTCTCCACTGGAGCGCCAAGCTCACTCGTAAAGGTGTTCAGATCATCCTGCGGGACTTCATACTTGAGGGCTTTATCGGCGTAGTGGACCGGAATAACGACCTTCGGGTCAATCAGGCGTACTAAGGCGGCTGCAGCCGTCGCATCAAGCGTATAACCACCTCCCCCGACAGGAAGGACCAGAATGTCTACCACCCCGAGTGCCTCGAGCTGCTCCTCGCTGAGCTTTCCAAAAATATTTCCCAGTAAGGCAATCCGGACATCGCCGATCTCTATACGGTAAATCGTAGCTACTAGTTCGTCGGTTTCAGCATCAAGATGACGCTGCGCTGCCGTTCCTCGAATAGAAAAGTCGGCTACCTCATACTCACCTGGACCCTCAAGGGACAATCGAGCAGTTTCGCTGTTAAGCGCAAAGCGAGACTCTGTCGCGATTTCTATTGCCTCCTTTATAACCAGATCCTTCAGCCCCACGATTGACTGCTTGGGATCGACAACCAATGTTGCCTTCTTGGTCGCAATCACGACCGTGTTTCCACCTTTGTATTCAATTTCAAACATGCCTCGTACTCCTTTATTTCTGACTATTTAGGACATTATCTGTATCGACAAGCACAGTGTACTTGCCGTTTAGTATCTCTGTAATAAATTTATCACGAACGCTTAAACGATAATAGAACTCATCGTACGACAACAAGCTATAGTTGAGCTCTCGCCCCTCTGATTTCTCGATTGCCTTCAGTGTACGCTGGACCTTAGCTGGCGCTGCATCACCCACAAGCAGGATATCGACTTTACTGATAGATCCCGGCACCAGTACTCCAGCGAGAATGGCGATTCTGACATCGGTTAATTCTTCGACGAGCTTCTGCCACGAACCGGCAGTCTCTTTTGGCTTCACGAGTTTGGCGTCACCGTCAGCGAAAATAGCTCGCAGTGGTACATAGTACTCGTAGCGCTGATCCACTTCATAATACAATTTATTGTCAGCACTATCACTGGTAATGACCCCGACTTCGAGCATATTCGAGAGCTCACGACGGACCGAGTTGATCTGTTCATCAATCAAGCGGGTTATTTCGCGCACATAAAAAGACTTGCCTGGGTTGTTCAGGAACAGATGGAGTAGTTTTACTCGCGTCTTTGAGCCAAACAATGCGTCAATCATCTCTACCTCTAATAACTTTGTTACTCTGATACCTTCCTACTGTATCAACTTTCGTGTTTATCATATCACGATTTGTGTTCATTGGCGAGTCGCTGCGACAGATATGCTTTGGCCTCTGTTAGTGGAAGCCATCTAATAAAAGAGTTCCGCTTTAGCCATGTTAGCTGTCGTTTTGCGAGTCGCCAGTCTAGTGTTGTAAATTTTTCTTTCATTTCATCATGAGAAATCTCATTTTCCAGATACAAATGGACGAGTGGATAGATATTTCCGGTCATGGCTTCGTTATCCCAGCCATATATTTTGCCCAATTTAGTTGCTTCCTCCACAACACCATTTTCAAACAGGTGTTCACTTCGCGCCGCAATTCTCTCGCGCAGCTCATCACGATCTGTCGCTATTCCCACAATAATGCTTGTGCTTATTGGTCGCTCCATTTTTTTCATAACAGATCCGTTTCGCTCAATGGCTCGGATAAGGTAGCGTCTATTGTATTTATTCTCAGGGAGCGGTATGTTGCTTTTTTTGCAATATTCATGAAGTTGCTCAATAGTTAATTGTTCTAGTTCTGCACGCTGCGCTTCGTCAGCTTGCGCGCCGAATTGGTAATCAAAAATGACGGCATCAATGTAAAGACCCGTACCCCCCACCAGGAACGGAATGTGACCCCGGGCGCGAATCTCGGCAATTGTTTTGAGTGCATACTGTTTAAAATCAGCCACGCTAAAGCCTTCGCCGGGCTCCACGAGATCAATACCCCAGTGTGGCACCCGCGCTTGCTCCTGCGGGGTAGGCTTAGCCGTACCAATATCCATGCCTTTATAGATGGTCCGACTGTCGGCACAGACGATCTCCCCTCCGTAACGTTCCGCTAGTTCTATAGCCAGTGACGTTTTGCCGCTCGCGGTCGGTCCGACAATCACCACAAGAGGCAGACTTACAGGTTCGGCTGCCATCGTCGCGCCTTAAAATCATCGACAATGAAATTCGTGCAGGTAATGCCCTCTTGTTCCAGTAGTTGTGCTTGAGCTTCGCGCCCTCCATGAAAGCCACTTGCCAGACCCCCAAATCGATTCACTAAGCGGTGCCAGGGCAAATCCGGATCACCATAGTGGGCTATACCGCCTACTATACGACTGGCGTTTGCTTGACCAGCAAGCCCAGCCAGATCACCATAGGTCGTCACTTCGCCGTATGGCACCTGAGCCATGAGACGCTCTATTTTGTTACGGAAGTTCCCATCGAGTTGCATGTTTTTTTGCTATAGCTCCTGTAGATAGTGGCTCAGCTCATCGAGGGCTATTTTTTTCTCGACCATCTGCGTACGCAGACTGACTTCTCGAGCCTCTTTATCTTGGGGTCCGACAATAAGTTGAACAGGAATTTTCATAGTGGTCGCCTCCCGAATTTTTTTGCCGAGGCTTTCGTTGCGATCATCACGCGTAAAGCGAACCTCATTGTATTTTACGGGATTCATCAGCACAATGTCTCTCAGGAGCGCTTCGACCTCTTCTACGTAATCGAGAACAGTCTCATTAATCGTCAGGATACGAATCTGCTCAGGTGCAAGCCAAAAAGGGAACCAGCCAGCTGTGTGCTCGATGTAAACGCTTAGAAATCGTTCGATCGATCCCAATAGCGCACAGTGCACCATAACAGGGGCCTTTTTTTCTCCGTTCTCGTCGGTATAGTAGAGCCCGAACCGCTGTGGCATTACGAAATCAAGCTGAACCGTCGCGAGCTGGTGTTCTCGACCAATAGCATCGGTCGCCAGAAAGTCAATCTTAGGACCATAAAAGGCCGCTTCGCCCTCCTGCTCAAAATACTCGAGATCATTGGCAATAACAGCAGCTCTGAGCTGCTCCTGCGCCGACTGCCATAATTCGGCGTCTCCCAGATAAGCATCACTTTCGTCTCGGTAGCTGAGACGAACCCGCAACGTTAAGTCTACCTGGCTATAGAGCTGTTGGGCTGCCGCCATCAAACCGTTAACCTCTTGCTCGATCTGGTCAGAACGAGCAAATACATGACTATCGTCCTGCGTAGCAGAGCGGACTCGATTCAGCCCGCCGAGCTCACCCGTTTTCTCATCTCTGTAAATAGTTGTCGTTTCAAGGTAGCGTACTGGCATGTCACGATAGCTTCGTGGTTGTGACGCAAATATCTGCGTGTGGTGCGGGCAGTTCATTGGCTTCATGACAAAATCATCACTTGTTTCCTGGCTCTTCACTAGAAACAGCTCATCGCCAAATTTTGCCCAGTGGCCAGATGTTTCATACAGATCGTGTTTGGTAATGTGTGGAATCCACACTTTCTGGAAACCATTTTGCTCGCGCAACTGATTACTGTACCGGCTCAGTAACTCCCTGAGAACTGTGCCCCGGGGTGAAAACATCGGTAGTCCAACTCCGACAACAGGTGAAGTTGTATAGAGATCCAGCTCTTTGCCTAGCTTACGATGATCTCGAAGCTTAGCCTGCTCGAGGTTCTGGAGATAGGTATCGAGTTCCTCTTGAGACGCGAATGCGACGCCATATAGCCGCTGCATCTGTGCATTCTTCTCATTGCCTCGCCAGTAAGCCCCGGCAATACGCAAAAGCTTAAAGGCACTCACCTCTTTGGTATTAGCCACATGTGGCCCCCGACAGAGGTCGACGAAGTCTCCATTTTTATAGAATGAGACTTCTTCCACTACTGCATCGCCTTCTGTAATCGTGCCAAGTTCATCAGCATCGAGATCTTTCGCCACTGTTGTCCCGCTACGCTTCAGATCGTTGAGTAGTTCCTCTTTGTATGGCTGGCTATTTTCCTTCGCCCAGTCGATAGCCTGATCAATCGGCATCGTGAATTGCTCAAAGTCTTGCGCTTCGGTAATGATCCGCCGCATGGTTTTTTCGATTTTACCGAATTGCTGATCACTAATCTTCTCTTCACCAAGGTCGATATCATAATAAAAACCATTTTCGACTACCGGTCCGACGCCAAATTTTGCCTCTGGCCACAGTCTCTTCACAGCTGCAGCGGTAATGTGCGCCAGACTGTGTCTCATCGCGTGTAATTGCTCGTCGTTCATACCTGTCTCCTTATTTATAATTTAATAAAATAAAAACATGCGATGTTCAGACTTATTACTATAAGTCCATAAATCGCATGTCTCGGACCCTTGTAGTAAGGGCGGTTCCACCGGACTTCCTGGTCTTCCAGGCACTTATGAGGCGGCGTTGTCGTACGCTGCCACTCCCACGAAGCTCGACGGCTGGTTAAACCGTGTCGTCACTTACAAATAATTATACTAGATCTCTCTTATATTAGGTAAGTGTGATATAACTATACTATGAAGTCTAAGTGGTTCGAATACTACGAAGAAGTTCGCCTTCTACGCAAGGATGGTGTGTCTATGACCGTTATCGAGCGTGAATACGGTATACCCCGTTCCACCCTGTCGGGATGGTTTAAGGATATACAATTAAGTGAAGAGCAGCGCACGCGCCTTATGAAGAGAAGTCAGGACGGATGGAAGAAGGCCAGAGAAAAAGCTGTAGTCGCTCACAACACTTTAAAAGCCGAGCGATTATACATTGCCGAAAGAGACGCAGCCGATATAGTGAACCGCCTACAGGTTACTCCTGAAGTGCTTGATGTTGCCTTCGCGATGTTATACTTCGGCGAAGGTGCGAAGAAAAATACGACATCAATTGGCAACTCGAACCCGCTTGTCCTCCGCTTCGTATTGGCCGTTCTATACCGAAACTACGCTGTAAAACCTTCACAGATACGATGTGATCTTCACTTAAGAGCCGATCAAGATGGTGATGCTATGAAACAGTACTGGTCAGAGAAACTTGCCCTGCCATTATCACAGTTTAAATACATAGCATACGATAAACGAAGCGTTGGCAAACCGACCTATAATCACTACAAGGGCGTGTGTGTAATTACGTGTAATCAGATTGCTATTCAAAGAAAGCTTATATCGTTGTATAATCAATTCTGTACCAAAATTTCAGAGGAAGTTTTGGGCGCGTAGCTCAGCTGGCTAGTAGCGCCTCATTGACGTTGAGGAGGTCGGGGGTTCAAATCCCTCCGCGCCCACCAAATTAGTAAGTAGACCTTTTCGAAGGTCTTTTTATTTATCCTCAATTTTGGTAAGTTTTCCACTTGCCCATTCTGGCAATAATACCATTCTTAATATCACCTATGGTATATACCCGCTCCGTCTGATCTATTGACAATATTCCCTGCTTATGCTAATATGTTTGTATGGCTACAAAAGACGTAACCCACACAAACACCAAACAATCGCTCCTTTCCCAATTTCACCTTGACTTTGAGATGGATAAAACCTGGCAAGAAGCTAAACACGACGTGAAGCGTCGAACTGAGCGCTAACCCTTACCAACTGCCGACCTAAGCAGCAGGCTTTTCTCCACTACCCTTCACATTTTGAAGGGTAGTTTTCTTTCCCCATATTTTCAGGGTTATCCACTAGCTTTTTTAATAGCCATATGTCAATATATAGACATGTTTTGCATTAATTGTTTTCATGAGAATACTTCTGTCACGAACTCGCGCCCACATAAAAAACAGCCGTCCGTCTGGCGGCGGCGGCGGTGCACTCAGTGCGGTGCAGTCTTTAGTACGATAGAAGTCCCATCTTTAGCCCAAAACACGCCTGTATACGCTCCTAGTGGCCTCAGGGAACCATTCAACCTCGGCCAGCTGGTTATTAGTATTGCAGAAGCATTTACTCACCAGCCCGACGCAGGCAAAAAACAGGCACTCTGGCTCGCTCAGACCGTCGAGCTTACCCTATCGACACAACATCCGGCCTCTCTCACCTCCGAAGACATTGCTGCCGTCACCCACACTATCCTAAAACGATTCGATGAGCTAGCCGCGATTCAATATGCCGCTAGGCACCGACTTATCGTTTCCGTTTCCACAAAACGCCGTGGCCGTCCTTCGCTCGGCGCGCCCGCGCCACCGACTGATGGGTCGCCTTCTCGGTAACATCAAACTTATCGAGGTATTTACCAAGGGCAAGCCGGGTCTGAGAGTAGAAAGCCGACAGCGCGCTATACCCGACCGCTGTCACTGGCATGAGTATCCATTGCAGAATCATCCCTATACTACGGTGGCGTTTATACCGTTCGGGTCGAGGTGGTAGCATCTTAAAGGCTAAGAAAATCGTCACGAAGAGTCCAACCATGGCGAAGCGCTGAAAAATACTGATAACCTCTGGGAGCTGGTGGGCAGCCACACTGCGTGCCGCTTCCCCATTGATTAAGAGCGGTACCCAGCCGCCAATCGTGACGAGAATCGCCACGCTCGCCAGTGTGACATGTCCGTCGATCAGACGAATCAATCGTGCTAATGAAGGTAGCAGCGGTACATTACGTTGCCGACTAAAGATACGAGTTGCAACGTAGGGTATATCTGAGGCACCATACGCCCAGCGACGAAGTTGTACGAATTGTGCCTTCAGCGTGCGGATATAGGTGTCCGACAGGACCGCATCTTGATAAATTGGCACATAAATAGGTGTTACCGCGTAATTACCACCGAAGTAGAAGTAACTCCTCCAGTACTGATGTCCGTCCTCGACGATCGTGCGCGTACTCCAGAAATCCATCTCCACCAAGGCATCCATCGGCTGGGAGTGAGACGCAAAGTTACGTAGCGTATGAGGTCGCATCGAACTAATAATATTCCAAAACGAATTACCGGTTGCCACCACGCGCATGGGCGCTGGCGCATCCCAAATGTTATTCAAAAAGAGCGATATTGGCTGGTATGCGAGATGTTTACGATTTTCATGCACAATATATTCATAGGTCAGATAGTCGAAGTACGAGCGATGTGGCCGGTTGTCACTATCGAGAGTAGTCACCATGACATCTTCGTAGCGGATATTCTGAGTATCGAGCCAGTATTTAAGATACCTGCCTCCGTAGGTAATATTACCACCTTTGCCGACAACTTCGCTCGGCAAGTCACTGGGGTGTTCCACTAGATGAAACGCGTGGAACGCCTCGCCGTATTTTTCTTCAAGCTGATGGACCGTTGTCTGGATACTAGCACCGCCCCGCTCCTCGTACGCCAGTACGATAATCATGCGTTTTGGATCGTAGTGTGTCTCAATAATTGATTTAAGCGTCGGGTCAAGCACCTCGAATGATTCGTTGTAAGCGGCGATGATCACTGCGTTATAGAGCTGCGAGGGCTTCGGAAATGTATCCGATGCAGCCGCAATGAGACGCAGGTTCTCTTGGTGCTGATAAAAACCAAACTGTCGACGGTGTTTCCCCTTAAGTACTTCGTAGCTCCTAGCTGGGCTCTCTAGTTCCTGCAACCGAGCGTGCCAATCCACCTTCTGGGCTTGATTGAGGCGGTCTCGGCCTCTTACGGTGTGAACCGCAATGCCCACGGCCTTGACGATGACAGTGACGATAACAAGCAACAGATACGCCGAGGCTATCAAGGGATCAATCAGTGAGAGGATCACTAGTAGAACCAACGATCCGTAGCTCAGCATAGCTGGAAGCATCTCAAAAAAACGATAAGCCTGTGTTCGTTTTCCCAGAGGTATTTCAAGATTTATCATAAGATAGATTTGTCTCCCTTAGGAAACAATGTGCAGTACCGAATACGTGTAAACGAAAATAAGGGTAATTGTAAGGAGAGATAGCCAGCCAAAGGCCAGTGCGAGCGGCCGTAGTGCCTGGGCCGCAAGTTTTACAAGCAAACCAATGTGCACCACCATAAATAGAAGGCCAAACACAGCAAAGGAAATAAAGTAATACCACTTATCGCGGTAAAAATGTGTTTCCCCAAAAGCTGAGTAATGCGTCGGTAGCCACGAGGCGTTTGGCTGCAAGGCCACGATCACGTAGATTATATAGGCCGCAGAGAGCAGCAAAATAGCAAATGCAAAACCAAGGATAGCCCGGTCGGCAAAGAGGTGCTTGAGTGAAGAAACAAATCGTGTATTCATAGTTTTTAATTCTCTTATGGAGCCGCTGACCGGATTTGAACCGGTGACCTACGCTTTACGAAAGCGCCGCTCTACCAACTGAGCTACAGCGGCAGGTTCCGTACGGCTCATTATAGCACTCTCAGTCTCTCGCTGCCAGTGTTGCACCAGAGGCCAAAAACTGCTATCATACGAGAGTTCATTTATACGGGCTCGTAGTGAAGGGGTTATCACGCCTCCCTGTCACGGAGGAGATCGCCGGTTCAAATCCGGTCGAGCCCGCCATAAAAATACCACATCTGTAGATGTGGTATTTTCTGCTATTGAGCCTTGGCGCGCTCGGCAACCAGCTCCCAATTCACCACATTCCACCAGGCCGCGATATAATCATCACGCTTATTTTTATAATCAAGGTAATATGCATGCTCCCAGACATCGAGACCGAGAAGGGGTGCGGGCAACCCCTGCATAATTGGTGTATCTTGATTGGGTGTTGTAATAATATCCATGTTTGGCTGTAACCATACCCAACCACTGCCAAACACGCTCAGTGATTTCGATGTAAATTCGTCTACGAAAGCTTGAAAGTTGCCGTACTTTTCGACAATCTGCACTGCAATCTCACCAGATGGCTCCCCGCCCCCATTTGGAGTCATCCATTGCCAGAACAAACTGTGGTTATAATGACCACCCCCATTGTTGCGGATGGCTGTCTGCACGGTTGTTGGCAGACTGTCGATATCTGCCAGGAGCGTTTCAAGTGATCGCTCCTTCAAGGCTGGAGCATCGTCAAGAGCCTTATTGAGCTTATCGACATAGGTCTGGTGATGCTTGCTGTGGTGCAACTCCATGATATCTTTACTAATATACTTGCTTAGCTCGTCGTAGCCATAGCCCAGTGTTGGTAAGTGGTACATACCGCGTGCCTCCTTATTTGATTACTTGGGTTTGCAACTTAGGAATAGAGATATACTCTTTTATCTTGTCATCTTTACGGAGCGCACTAAATGCCGATGTAAACGTCGTGAGCGGTACTTTAATAAAGCGGTAGCTCAGTTCGTTCGTATTGCTCTCGGTCAGTTTGACGAAGTAATAACCGTCACCGGTGGTGGATTTTATAGCCGAGGACGTCTGACCGATCGTTAATTTCAGCGCCGCTTGCGTCAGACCACCATCTTGGTTGGTCTTTCGAACAAGCCCAGATGTACCCGCTTGCACACTACCGCCAACTTGCTTGGCAACTGCCTCGAAGTCAGCATTTGGATCCGCGACAAGCTTGGCAACCGTATCAGCCGTTTGTGATGCCGTGGTGTCGATTGCATAGGCGACTTTTTGCCTCAGCAGTGACTGACGAATCAGTAGACGGTATTCATCTCTGTCGTAGCCGAGAGTTTCAAGAGTAGACGCATCATAGAGCTCTTGCGATATTGTGCCGTTGGCGGTTTGGAGACTCCGTTTTACCACTTCATCGACTTCCGTATCTGTGACAGTAATATTCTTTTGACGTGCCAACTTCGCAGCATAGGCATCGGTTTCCGCCCCATCAATTACACTTCGTTTGATGTAATTAATCTGACGTTCGTTGTCTTTTTTACCCTGTTCGATCTGACCCTTGGTTGAAAGCCAATGTTCTTGGCTACGCAGACGCATAAGATAATCACTGTAGCGGACTGTTTCCCCGTCAACCGTCGCTACTGGAAGTGGCACAACTCGTGTCACTCGATAAAAAAATGTACCGGTATTTTGAGCCAGATAGAGCTGCTGCCACCCGATAGCGATTAAAATAATAATGGCAACCACAGCGATAATAATCGCATTGATAACCAAGCGGTGCCGAGCATACTGGACAGGATATTTAAACTTTCGCCCGCCGGCTAAGATGCGTTCGCGATGCTCGGCTACTGTCTCGTTGGTAATACGGAGCGGTGGCTGGTCTTGCTGCTGGGCTGTGCGCTTTTTTTTAAATATCTTCTTCATATACTCCCTGTTCGTCTACCGCTGACTCAACCGCGTCTTGTAGCTTATTATAAATCTTGTCGGGGTGTTCGGCATTATGGATCACGAGATCTCCGACGTAGGTCTGGATAATGATCGTGCCAAACTTAAATAACTCACCCGAGAACCCAGGTATATTATAGCTTATGTTTTGAATCTTTGACAGCTTCAGCTC
>Ga0172380_10009415_pt1 | contig 10416 bp, 18 predicted proteins | sample Leawe162metaG_FD_119747 | JGI IMG/M metagenome (GOLD analysis project Ga0172380, IMG submission 119747) | Leachate microbial communities from a municipal landfill in Southern Ontario, Canada - Leachate well 162 metaG | ecosystem: Engineered > Solid waste > Landfill > Unclassified | place...
AAACGGATATTTTGAATATTTCGGTATTTCAACATTTGACTTCTGTGTTGACGAATACGAGTACATAGTAAACGATCAAATGGTCAAAGCTGAAAACATACACCACATTTTATTTGGAGCCAGCAAATACGATGATATTAACAATTGGATGGCTTTATCATACGACAACCACGCAAAGGCACACAACGAAGAATTAAAGCGGGAATACCTACTCGAGATACATTTGAAATTCATGAATAATAATCCTTACTAAAATGGAAACCTACACACTTACAATAAAACAGATACAAGCCTTAATCCACTTCTTTGCTGATAAAGAAATTCGGGCGGATAAAATAAAAGGATATTTGAATGTAAGTAAATCGAATTGTTAAATATGACAAATATCATAAAATATATTACATAGAATATGACATAAATCATAAACTGATAAAGGGGATTAATGTAAATTTGTTGATAATCAAAAAATAAAAGGCTATGGAATCAACGCAAATATTATTTATTATGGGAGTTGTAAATGTTTTATGTGCTATTTTCTTTAATAAAAAAAAGCCTGCATTAAGATTAATTAACGCATTTGTCGGGATTTTATGTATAGTTCAGTCGTATGTTCAAATTTAATCACTATGCTAAACATATATGAAATAAAATACCCGAATGGTGAAAAAGAATGGTGTACAGGTAGTACTACCCTTCACGCCCTGTTCAACTTCACAAATAAATCAAATTGTGATTTACATGATTTGCAGGAAGCTGAAATAAAAAAGATAAATATGAGGGACTGGCATAGATACCACATTGATGAAGAGGATGGCCCGGGAATCAGTTTTGATGAGTGGATGAAAGAGAACGGCGAAGAGCCAGGTATAATTTGTGGAACTTTTTATTTGTAAAATCATGAGATATTTAATAACAACACTAACAGAAATGCCGTTTTTGACTAAATGGTTCGACTTTGAAAACAACTACAGTCCTGACATGGTCGTGTTCGATTTGCAAGATCGTAAATTCACAACAGACGGGCAAACGTGGAATGATATTGAGATTGATAATTCATAAACTTGACATACCATGATAAATATCATATATTTGTAGGATGAAAGTAAGTGAGCTAAAACCAAATGAAAACATACATTTGTAAATATTGTGGAAATACGTTTGAAAGTAAAAAAGGATGTAAGTCAAGAATTCCTTTATATTGTTCAATGACCTGTTATGCTGAAAGTATGAAAATGCATAAAAAATGTTTACTTTGTGGAAAAGAAATAGAAAATAAACATTCAGTTTCATTAAAGAATCGAAAATATTGTTCAAAAGAGTGCCAAGGTTTGTCAAGAAGAAACGTTCCATTAAGTGAAGAATGGAAAAGGAAATTAAGCGATGGAAGAAAAAAATCTGAAAAATGTAAGGGCATCAATTTGTATAATTGGAAAGGTGGAAAGGAAAACCAAAGACTTATAGCGAAAAATAGATATTATAGAACACGTCATAATATCATTGGTAAATTACCAACAGAATTTTTAAAACGAATTTTGATTGCACAAAATAATAAATGCTTTTATTGTGATGCAGATTTAACTAATTATAAAGCAATAGAACATCTTACACCAGTAACAAAAGGTGGTGATAATTCATTTTATAATTTAGTCTATTCATGTCAGAGTTGTAACTCAAAAAAAAGGCAACAAACACTTGAGGAATATGCAATAAAAAATAAAAGATATGATTTACTCGATAAATGGGAGCAAAAATTAAGCATGGCATTATGAAAATTGAAAAAAAGAAAATATCAGACTTAAAGCCTGCAAAATACAATCCTAGAAAAAGTACGCAGAAGCAAGAAGAAAACTTAAAGGCAAGCTTGACAAAGTTTGGAGTGGTAGAGCCAATAGTTTTTAATGAAAAAACAGGTAATATTGTTGGCGGACATTTCAGGATAAGAGAATTGAAAAAGCTAGGTCATAAAGAGGTTGATTGCGTTATTGTTGATCTGGATGAGCAAGATGAAAAGGAGTTGAATATAAGACTTAATGCAAATACAGGCGAATGGGACTGGGATATGCTTGCAAATGAATGGGACAGCGAACAGTTGGAGGAGTGGGGATTAGATATTCCTAATTGGGCAGAAGGGGTGGATGAGAATAATATGACTGAGGATGATATTAATATTGAAGATGAATTTGAAGAAACATTTATAAAATCTGACAAATTTAAAGTCGGTTTTATGTTTACAGATAAAGATTCAGCAGAAAGCTATTTAAAATCAATAAATGTAAACCCTAATAAAAGAGGTCAGATATGGACAGTAGATTTAAGTATCCAGTCTACATAATTTCAAAGGGTAGATATAAAAATCCTATTACTGCTTTGTATTTTCAAAATACAGGTATTGATTATTTGATAGCTGTTGAACCACAGGAATACGATTTATATTGTGCTAAATTAGGAGTAAAAAGAGTATTAAAATTACCATTTTCAAATCTTGGTCTTGGTAGTTATCCAGCAAGAAATTACTGCTGGGAACATTCAATTCAGCAGAGCGCAAAATATCACTGGATATTTGATGACAATATAAGAGGTTTTTGCGTTTGGCAAAAAGGCAAAAAGGTTAATACTGATGAGGCTAATAATATTCTGAAATATTTAGAAAAATATGTTAAAATAAGCAATACAGATATAACAGGGTTTGAATACAGATATTTCTCATCACAACCACCTAAACGACCATTTAAAACTAATTGCCACGTGTATAGCGCAATGCTAATAAAAAATGATTTACCGTATCGATGGAGATTGAAATATAATGAGGACGTTGATTTATGTTTACAGGTATTACATAACGGGGGAAAAACCGCAAGCTGTTTGCTTTATTTAACAAATAAAGTTAGTACGGTAGCAAAAATGAAAGGCGGCAATCAAACAGAACTCTATAAAGGAAACGACCCAAAAAAGAATTTATTAAAAGCTAAAATGTTAGAAGCTGTTTGGCCACAATACACAAAAACAGTTATTCGTTTCGGTCGTCATCATCATTTAATTGATTGGAAACAGTTTAATAAATCAACTAAAATTATAGTTTAAGCAATTTAAAAGCAATTTAAGAAGTGGCACGAAAAGACATATACAAAGATGCTAAAGGATTCGACAAAATGCCGGAGAACATTAACCGTACCGGATTGAACCGTAAGACCATATCCAAGGTTAATACCGAACTCGAAGCAGACGGATACCCGGAGGCCACCAAGACAGACATTGTGAGCTGTTATCTTCGATTAATTCAACTGCCTATACCAGACCTTGAAACGAAAGTAAAAGACGACAAGCAGCCCGCCTTAATCAGGATCGTAGGTAAAGCGATATTGTCCGGCAAAGGATTTGAAGTGATTGAAAAGATACTCGATAGGGGTGTTGGTAAGGCCACACAGTATGTTGAAGGCCGTATGCAAATAGATCAGCAGCAACTTTCACAAGACCAGATAAACAAATTAGTTGATAACCTTTGATGAATATAAGCCAGCGATAAGAATAGCAGCCCGATCGAACTTCTGGGCTTTTTGCTGTTATATGGATTGGGAATTTTTCAAGATAAACCGCCATTTTTTCAAAGAAGTAGCTATATTATTTCAGGAAGTTGTTGAAGAGTACCGACAAGGCAACGCTATCACAGTCGGAGTATCTATGCCGCCAAGGGCTGGAAAGTCTTATATTACATCTTTGTTTGCCGCTTATTGGCTTGCTCAATTCCCTGAACAGTCGGTAATGAGGAATACTTGCACCGCTACTCTTTACCAGAAATTCAGCTATGATACCCGAAACCTGATACGATCCGATAAGTTCCGGGAGGTGTTCCCTGATATTCAATTACAATCTGACAAACAAAATTTAGACGGGTGGAGCCTTAATACTTCAAAACAGGTAGGGTACTTTGGGGCTGGTGTCGGTGGGACTATTATCGGTTTTGGTGCTAACCTTGCAATAACAGACGACCTGTACAAGTCAATGCAGGACGCTCTATCAACCACCACGAACAATTTTGTAAAGCTATGGAAGGAATCAGCACACGACAGCCGGAAGGAAAAGAACTGCCCGGAAATTTACATAGGAACCAGGTGGACAAAAGACGATATTATCGGTGAGGCGATTGATAAAGAGTACATACATAAGTCGATCACCATTCCCGCTTTGATAGACATGGAATCATTTTGTTCAGATGTGAAGTCAACAGCCGAATATTTAGAGATACAATCCAGAATATCAAAATCAGTATGGGAGGCAGAATATATGCAGAACCCGTTAACTGTAGAAGGTCTGTTAATCCCTATTGAATCAATCCGTTTCGCAAAGAAGCCTGAAACAGCACACTTCAAAATGTCAGTGTGTGACCCGGCAGATACCGGAGGGGACAAATACTCAATGCCTTTTATTTCGATTATCGAGTACGATGGACAGTTAGCCTGTTTTGTCAGTGATGTAATTCACTCCACAGCTGGTATAGAGGCGAACGCTTTCCGGGTAGTCGAAAAGGCTAAAACAAATGAGACCGAATTTATATATGTTGAGGTGACTGGAGTAGGTCTTGCCGCATATATAACAATTAAAAATAATATGGGCCAACATGTTAAGGTAAACCCATTCCCGGCTTCGATAAATAAGGAAGTTCGTATACATTCGCACTATGAATTTGTTCGGGACTACTTTATATTCGACAAAGAGAAATATGATACAGATCCTGAGTATAAATTGTTCATTTCTGACTTGACAAGTTATGTCAAAGAGGGGCAAAACAAACATAAAAAGGACGCTATTGACGTGCTTTGTTCAGCGGCTGCGATTATTAAAATTAAGTATAAAAAAGTTTTGTACGGCTAGATATTTATTATATTTGAATCCTAATAATCAATTTTATGAAACTATTTTTTGATACAGAAACAACCGGGCTACCTCCTAAAGGAGCCAATTATGAAACTGATTTTAATGAGTTTCCTCATATTGTACAACTTGCGTGGAGTTTTAATAATATGCAATACGACTACATAATTAAGCCAGATGGCTATTTAATCCCAAGAGAGGCCACAAAAATACACGGAATAACAAATGAAAAGGCTAATTTATGTGGTATTGGATTAGGTTTGGTTCTTAATATATTTCTTTCGCACGCTGAACATTCGGAGAATATCATAGGACACAACATATATTTTGATACTTCGATAATCAAAGCAAACGGTTTAAAAATCGGTATTGATTTAGAATACATGAATACAGTAATGGACAAATCAAAGCGTATTTGCACGATGGTTAAGTCTAATAAGTTCATGGGACTAAAACAGGCTGATTCAAATAGGCCAAAATACCCTACGCTTTTAGAGCTTTATAGTAGATTATTCGGGGAAGAATTCCCCGCTCACAACGCTAAAGCTGATGTTGAGGCAACAATCAAATGTTATGATGAACTTGTAAGAATTGGAATAATTTAAATAGAATGATACTAATTAACACACTCACAAAAGAATCATGGGTGAATTGTTACCCGACATTTGCCGCTGAAAAGATCGGTGTTAATGCTGAAACAGCCAAAAGATGGAAGCGGTCTGGTGATATTTATAAAAAGGAAGGTATATGGGAAATGTACTTTTACCCTGTTGAGGTGAAACAATGTAAAGGATTTAATGTAAAAAAGTAGTGTTTATATCGACATAATGACTACATTTTGTATATTTGCTGTTCTAAATAATTAAAGCTATGGATGCTAATAAAAACCAACGAAAGGCAAAATATAAAGAAATTAGAGTGTGGTACAGACTTAGACCAGAGATAAGTATTTGGACTACCAAAAGGAAAGGAAAAACTCACGTACATAAACTTCCAGATGAAACATGGTATGGTGGTTATTGTTTTAATGCTGGCTATTTTGCATTTATACAATGTGGGTTATTTGCAATACATATAATGTTTAAATGGTGGCGTTTAAATATTTAATAGCCATCTGGCTGCTGTAAATTAATAACTAATACTTATTAAAATGAAACGGAAAATTTTAGAATTACTCAAAGAAAGGCGTGAAATAAATATTACTGATTTTCACAATTTCATTCCAGAATCAAAAGGAGAATATTCAATTTATATGCCTGTAAAAGAGGGTATAAATCCTAATATTCTATGGATGGCAGGGCTAACACAGGATTTTATCAAAGCATTTAATGAGTTAATGATTGATGAAAAATTGATTGAATGGAAACCTACTGACATAATGTGTTATATGTTTGATGGTTCGCCTATTTATGATATGAAATTGTGTGAAAAGAAGTACATTAAAAGGCAAGTTGAATGTTGGTTGCCGATTGTGATTACTCTAAAGCAGTAATTTTTTATTGTGACTAACGTCTGTATACAGCCAATTGGCTAATATATCCCGTGACCGTTTATAAACGTTTAATAAATACTTACATAAACACAACACCAAGCAATCAAAACATGATTAACTGTCTTATATTTACACCCAAAATAAGACAAATATGTCATTTTGGGACTTACTTAAAGGCAAAAACATAGATATAGTCCACGATGAGGGCGACAAATGGAGCACTGATAAAGTCGGTTCTTTGTCTATTCCTGATGAATTAACTCACAAAAACGCCTTTACCTTAGCCAATACGGTAACAGAAATATATTTCCCTATTGATTTTTACGCAGACAGGATAAGCAAACTCAGATATTTTATAGCAGACAAGAAAGGGAATGAAGTCCAGAATACTGAATTAAATAGATTCCTGACAAACATAAACCCGCTATACTCATTCACCGACCTGGTTTATCAGTATGTTTTTTCATACCTTAGTGCTGGGTATGCCGTGACTTACAAAGGTATTCCCAGCAGCTTTAAGAACATATCAGCAAGCACGATAAGCAGGGTTGATATATTACAACCTGATTTATTAGACGTCTATGAATATTCAAATGTTTCAATACTTGACCTCAATAGCTTGACCGACTTAATAAGCCGGGTAAGGTATGATCAATATTCTGTTTATTACAAAGAACTTGAATTGTCACGTTTGCAAATAGATAACATTGATTCGACCCGTAAATCAGGGTCAAGAGTATTCAGCCAGTCTCCTTTATTCAAAGCTATCAGGCCAATTAATAACCTTCTTGCGACTTACTCAGCAAGGTATAATATCTATGTTAACAACGGGGCAGCTGGATACTTAGTTAAGAAACCACAATCAGGTCAATCACTCGAACAGGCCATTGAACCGAACTGCAGACAGGATATTATTGACGATATTAACAACCGTCACGGAATCACAGGCCGCCGGAATTTGTGGGGTATTTCAGGAGTGCCGATTGAGTTTATAAATACTCTATCTAACATTAAAGACTTATTGCCTTTTGAAGAAACGTTAGAGGATTCGATAAAGATTGCAAGCGTGTTCCTTATACCCCCTGAATTGATACCCAGAAAAGACCAGTCCACCTTTGACAACAAGGGCGAAACAGAGCGGTCCGTATGGGAAAATGGATTGATGTCAATTACACAGGTAGTGTGCCAGAATTTCGCTAAGGCTTTTATGATAGATAAACTAGGCTACTCGATCGGTGCAGACTATTCAACCGTGTCAGCTTTAAAAATAAATGAGGGATCAACAGAGGATTTGTACACGAAAAGGATAGCAAATTTAACAGCATTAAAAACATTGTACCCTGAGAATACCTCCATTGATAACGAATTGAATAAAATACTTTTATATTATGGACAAAGATAAAAACAGTGATCGCAGTATATGCCGCGCATTCATCCAACCTCCAAGCGGCGAAGGGTGGGATTTTGAGTGTATCGCAGTACCGTCCGAAAACGGACAAATGAGACGGTCGTATGAGAATGACGAGTACTTCATGCAGGTATTAAGAACCGGAAAAGAAAACGTTGATACTTCCCGTCTTGATTCAGGACTTCCGCTTTTTGACAATCACCCGTGGGACAATTCAGCCGTGAACACTTTAGGCATTACCGTAGCGTATGACTTTACAGAGAAAGGCATTGTTGTTCGTTGTAAGTTCGGAGCCAGGGCAGACGAGGCTTTAAAGAACGATGTCAAAAACGGCATCATCAAAACAGTATCAATTGAGGGGATGATTTCAAACTACACAGTCGAGCGGGAAATGGGTAAATTGCCTGTTTATTATGCCGACTTATGGACACCTGAAAGTCTATCTTTCGCACCCGTGCCAAATGACATAGGCGCACAGATCGAAGTCAAGAGGGCTATTCAGAAACAAATCGAAAAAACGCCTTCAAAGGGCGAACAATCAGTATACAAATCATTAATTAACAAATTTTAGAACAATGAAAAAAGATGACTTCATGAAAATTGTTCGCTCAAAGAGTAAGGAACCTTTGAACGAGCAGGCCGAAAACATGTTCGGTTCTATCGGGGAGGCGATTGAAAAAGCCTTTTCTGAATCAGTTGTCGAGCGAAGTGCGCAACTGAAACAAATAACCGACAAACTTGGAATGATCCCGGACGGGGAAACCCATGCCGAAATTGTCCGCAATATCGCCACTAAACTGGATGAATTGGAGGCAAAAACAAAACGTACCTTTACGGAGGATGACCGCTACAAACTAAAATCTATGCTCCTTGAAAAAAAGGACGAGATTGTAAGAGCAAAAGAACTCAATAAAAACTGGGCGATTGAGTTCAAGGCCAAACGTGCTGCCTCAGCGATGATGACAACCGCTACTGTCTTGACAGGGGCATCGGCCATCAACACCATGTCAGTACTCGATGACCTTGAAGTACTCGTAATACAGTACCCGAAAAACTTCATCATTGATGCAATTGGTGGCCGGGGTGTCGCTAAGGTTCCTGCCGTTCTGAGATGGAAAGAGCAAGCAGCCGAATCAACCAGCTCATTAGGGCTTACGACTGAGGGGTCTGTTAAACAGATCACCGACAAATCATTTGTCTGGAAAACAGCCAACCGGGCTAAATATGCTGGACGTATTGAGTTCAACGAAGAGCTGGCAATGGACTTCGATCAGTTGTTGCTCCAGATCATTGACATGTTCGAGCAGCAGGTTATCCGCGCATGGAACGCCGGTATTCAGGCCGCTATTGTGGCTTACTGTTCAGCCTATACTGCAACCGAAATGGACGGACAATTTGTTTCTCCATCGACTTCCTTGGTTATCAAAGCAGGGAAATTGTGTGTAGAAAACAGCCTGTATGAGCCTGATTTGCTCATGATCCGTCCCGGTGATGCCGCAATGGCCGGAATTCAGCAAAATGCCAACGGTGACATAGTTTATGTTCCTGATGCAATTGCCTTTGCCGGACTTACTCCCTTCCTGAGTACCAACGTGCCAGAAGGCAAAATGATTATCGGTACTTCACGCACCGTGTCAGAGCAACACTCGAGTTTCATCCTTCGCCGGGGAATGTACGGTGATCAGTTCATTGAAAACGAGGAAACGATCGTAGGTGAAGTGTTCTCACTGTTGAAACTTCCTACAATCAGCAAAGCAAGCTGGTTGATCGTTGACATTGCCACAATGAAAGAAGCTTTAACCATAGTGCCAGCCGCATAATGACAGCTAAAAAAACCGTAACGGAAGCCCCTGAGTTGGGGGCATTCGTTACCGTAATCGCGAACGAAAACGCTAAATTTCTTAAAAAAGGCAAAGAGTACACAATGACCAGAGAAATGGCCGCAAAACTCTTAAAATCAAAGAAAGTAACATTAAAATCATAAACAATGAAAAAACTATTAGGACTTTTATTTCTGTTCGCCTTCACTATTTCGGCAATGGCACAAGAGCGAACCGTGGACGTTGATATAAAATCAGGTTTCACATGGGGAACGTATGTCTCATACACAGGACTTGCGCCCGATACTTTAAAGGAAACGAATCAGGATAGCATTTCCTATCAATTCCTGTATCGACTTAACGAGGCTATTGATAAGATCGCTTTTACAGTCGTGGCAGATACCTTAGCGGGGAATGATTCGATTTACTACACGTTAAACGGGTACAATGATGCATTAGGAGCCGCTACACTAATTAAAACAGCGGGGGCTTTGTTTAATGCTACAGCGGATGTATTGGAAATTTCCGTAACTGATACCGATTCTACCGATATTTCGTATCGAATTTATGAGCTTCTTTTGATACAAGACGGGAATAACGACTACGATGGAGGTGCAGAAATCGAGACTATTAACCTCAAAATTCACACGAAGTAATGTCCTTGATTGATTCTACATATTTCACGGGCGAGTACCTGATAGTTAATCTGACAGGTACCGCCTCTGTTGTTACGGCAAACGTGGCTTTGTTAAACAAGTTCATTGCAAAATATGAACCTATTTACTTAAAGTTGCTGCTTGGTGAAACATTGTATGATCAGTTAATTG
>Ga0172380_10009416_pt1 | contig 10416 bp, 1 predicted proteins | sample Leawe162metaG_FD_119747 | JGI IMG/M metagenome (GOLD analysis project Ga0172380, IMG submission 119747) | Leachate microbial communities from a municipal landfill in Southern Ontario, Canada - Leachate well 162 metaG | ecosystem: Engineered > Solid waste > Landfill > Unclassified | place...
AGCCTCAAGACCATCACCAACCAAACGAACCGGGTAGCCATCGGGATAACGGGGATCGTTGGTGGTAAAGGAGAGAGTGGCTCTATCAACGCCTACTTCACGCGGGTTGAAGTAAACTTCCAGCATTGCAACTTCGCCAATGGCAATGTTCATCGGGAAGTCACCGTTCGCACCGAAAACTTCGTTGTCGCTGTTGACTTCGGAGATTTCGAGAACGTCTGTACCGACGTTTTCAACCGAGAGCATGAGGGTCTTTCCGAAACCGATATAGCTTACGCCGAAGTCGGCAGGACCTTCGCCTTCTTCAGGGCCACCAGCGGTAACGTCAATGTTACCCACACCGGTCACTTCGAGAACGATGTTGACGACGGTTTGCGGATTGGCGGGATCATTTGAGTAGATCGAAAGATCAGCCTCATAATGGCCACCAAGGAGGCCTTCTGCATCGAGGGTGACCATCAAGTTCTGGTCAGCGCCGCTCTGCAGCTCGCCCGATTCCGGACCGTACATCAGCCAGTATGCCTCAAACACGCCGTCGTCATAGACGCGGACGGTTGCGTTTGCATAACCGGCAGCCCAGACGTTGTGACCGTCGTGAGCAACGGTGCTCCACGGCTGGTCGTTCGCAGGCATAACCTGGAAGTTCTGGACGGCTTCGGTGCAGGTCCAGTTTTCCGTGTCAACTGCGATCTGGTAAACGTTACCATTCTGGTAATTGAGCATCCAAAGTTGACCTTCGGGATGCTTGGGAACCCATTCCATACCGAGCGACTGCAGATTGCCGTGGAATTCGTTGTGGTTTTGAATCACACCAATTTCGTTCCCGTCAATGCTGCCGTCTTCATTCAGGGTGAAGACATGGGGGTTCTGGTCGTTCGAACTCATTGCGAACAGCCAGCCATTTTCCGTATCAGCCGCGAGGCCATAGACCCCGAAGTTGAACTGGATTTGGCCAATGTTCTGACCATCGCCATCCCAACGGTTCACGACGTTGCTACCGAGGGATTGCGGAAGGTAGAGGGTACCGTATGCCCAGCAACCGTCCATGTTGTTACCGCTGTTGATGCGGATTTCTTCCTGGAAGTTCTGGTAGTTATTGTCATGCGAGTAAGCAACAGCGATAGCGTTGTTGTACTGCGTGACCCACATACGCTCGTTGTCCCAGTCCCAACCAACCGGCGAACAGTAAATGTTCTGCTGGTTGATGCCCTGGAACTGACCGAGGAGTTCGCCTGCATCATCTCGGCTCGGGCCGGAACCATTCAGGCTCCTGATCGAGCGAGCGGCTGCGTCGCGACCGCCTTCAGCAACAACCTCAACATCAGTCCACCATCTCAGCAGAGCGTCGCCTTCATTCGCGATGTTTACCGCGATTTCGGCAGCTTCACCCGTGTTGAGGGCTTCGTTGATCGCATTGGGATCAACAACGATCTGCGGCGGTGAGGAAGTCCGGCCATGAACCGAGACTCCATATTCACGACCATTGACCGCGTTCGAGAAGATGGTCATCGTACCAGCATGGTCGCCATCTTCATCTGCATTGAGGGTGAAGGTGACGTCAACGCTTTCACCGGGGCTAAGGACGAACTGCACCGGATCGGCGGAGAAGAAGTCGTTATCGCACGCGATATCGTCAACCGCAAGGTCTTCGGTACCTGAGTTCGTAACGGCAACCGGAATGCGGTACGGACCGCCTGAGAAGAGATCCTGGAACGCGACGTTGAAATCAACGACGCCGTTCTCGAATCCGGGACCCCAAGTGGCTTCAACGACTGGCGCACCGGTGACAGTCATGTTAATCATGACTTCGGCACGTGGTGTAGCCGGATCGTTAGAATCAATGTAGAGGACCGCTTCGTAGTCACCACCGAGCAGACCAGTTGCGTCGAGCGTTACAGTGATGTCAATGTCGCCGCCTGATGCGACGGTCGCATCGGTCGGATCCCAGCTCAGCCACTGGCTCGCGTTGGCGAGGTAATCGAAGTACGCAGGAAGGAAACCAACTGCGACACCCCAGTTACCAGCTCCGCGGTAGTTCATATACTGGTGGGAGTCAGTCGTGCCAGAAACCACAACTGTTCCACGACCGAAGTTGTACACCGCTACACCGGCTTTGTCGTTCATGCCGGAAGGAGTGGCGATAACCTGGTACCAGTCGCTGTTGTCGAGATTCTCGATATCGTTGATCGAGTAATTGGAATGCTCCCATGAGCTGCCGGGAAGGTTCTCGCCACCATTCCAGCCCATCAGCTCGGCGAGGTAGTTGTAGTTGTCAGCATTTGGATCCTGACTTACAACGACGGTGCCGGTGCCGACGTTCTGGTTGATGCGCTCCAAACCGCCGGGCGAAATGGGAAGCACATTCCAGTTGTTCGTAGCGGTCGCATGATACAACACGCCGCCATTGTCAATCCAGTCTTCGAACCGGGCGCGGCTGTTGTTCCAGTTGTTGTTGAAACCGTCGGACTGATATTCGCGAATCCAGATGACGTCATAGTCGTCAATCGGGAAGTTCGCCATATCGTTGCTCGAATATGTGGTCACATTCGCTTCGGCGGCCTGCCAAATGGCATCAATATTGCCCCAGCCGTCACCTTCCTTGAAGTAGGCGAAGACCGATTCAAGTTCGTCACGACGGGGACCTGAATTGTGACTACCCTTAGCAACGGAGCCGAGGTTGTCGGAAGAGCCGACACTCTGCTTCGCGTTCCATGAGGGGTCGTTTGATGCAACGACCGGACCGGCGTTGAAACCGACCGGGTTGGCTGCCGCTTCGATCCGAGCTGCACCAGACAACTTGCGAATGCCACGCGCAGCGCCGTCACGGTCACCCGGCTCAACGAGAATCTCGCTGTCGGTAGTGAAACGAAGGTCTGCATCGCCGTCATTAGCGACGTTGATGGTGTGTTCGTGAATTTCACCAGTGTTCAGGTCATCCTGAATCTGGTTCGGGTCCACAACGATAATCGGCGGTGTGGATGCATTTGCATGCACCGGAACGGCGATTTCCGCGTGGGCACCCGAGTTGTTCGGGAAGACCACTGTGGAGAAGAACTCATCCGGATCGGCCGAGTTGAAGGTGATGTCAACCATACGGGACTCACCAACACCAAGCACGAACTGATCGGGATTGGCGGTGAATACTTCCGCATCGGAGTACGCGCCGTCAACGACGAGTTCTTCGGTACCGACGTTGGTCACTTCAACTTGGAGGGTGTAGGGACCACCTGCGAACACGTCATCGAATCCGCGGTTGAAGTCAAGTACGCTGGCTTCAGGATCTTCACTGTAGCCAAGAGCGTCATCCCAGACGATTTCGATGTCTGGTGCGCCGGTAACGGTAATTTCAACAACGACTTCGACGTCCGGGTTGGCCGGATCGTTAGTCAGGAAGTGCAGTATCGCTGCGTAGTCACCGCCCATGAGGCCGGTGGCGTTCAGCATAACTGAAATGTCCTGGTCAGCGCCACCCTGGAGTTCGCCACCTTCGGGTGAGAAGCTGAGCCAACTGATTTCCGCATTGCCACCATTCGTATCTACGATGATGGCTGGTGCGTAACCGGAAGCCCAGAGGTTCTTGCCATCGTGCGCAACCGAAGAGTAAGGCTGATCGGCACCCGGGAAGACTTGGAATGCCTGGAATTCTCCGGTGCAAGTCCAGTTGTCGGTGTCAACCATGATCTGGTGGACACGTGCATCCTGCGGGCTGGTCATCCAGAGCTGGCCGTCGGCATGCTTGCCGACCCACTCAAGACCATACACCTGCTGGTTCCCATGGTACTGGGCATGGTTCTGAATCGAACCGATGGGGGCGTTGGGGTTCACACCGCCATCGCCGTCAAGTTCGAAGACATAGATGAACATGTCGTTGCCGCTCTGAGCGAACAACCAACCTTCATCCAAGTCGGCGGCGAGTCCGTAAACGCCCCAGGGGAACTGGATTGCGCCAACGTTCTGGCCGTTTGCGTCATAACGGTTGATGACGTTGCTGCCGAATTGGCCGATGAAGAAGTAACCTTCTGCCCAGCAACCGTCCATGGTGCTGCCCGGCTGAATGCGAACTTCTTCCTGGAAGTTCTGGTAGTTGGCGTCATGCGAGTAAGACGCGGCCGTTGCGCTGATGTAGTTGGTAACCCACATCCGCTCGTTGTCCCAGTCCCAACCTACGCAGGATGAGTACTGGTTCTGAGCGTTGATACCCTGGAACTGACCGAGCAGCTCGCCCGCATCGTCGCGGTTTGGAACATTTCCATTCAGGCTGCGAATGCCGCGACCGTTTGCATCGCGACCGCCTGGCTCGGCAGTGATTTCCTTCTCGATAGTGAAACGCAAGGTGGCGTCACCTTCGTTCGCGACATTGATGATGTGCTCGTGCATCTCGCCGGTTGTCAGGTCGTCCTGAATACCTTGGGGATCCACCACGATCATCGGGGGAAGGTCTGCTTGAGCATGAGCATTGAAAGTGAACTCAGCTTCATCTGGATCATCAGACTGAATCGTGAAGACCGCGTTGTAGTCGCCCGGCGCATCTGCGGGGGCGTTGAACGTGATCGTCACAGGGCGGGATTCGCCCGGGCTCAGAACGAACTGTTCCGGATTGACGGTGAAGTATTCCACATCCGAGTAGAAGTCCTGCACGTCGAGATCATCGGAACCTTCATTGGTAATGACGACTTCTTGAGTGTAGGGACCGCCACTGAAGAGATCAGCAAACGCCCGGTTGAAGTCGAGGACATCGGGGAAACCGACAGCTTCGTCCCACTCAACCAGAATGTCCGGCGCGCCTTCAACGTGAAGAATCACGTTTACGGCTGCATCGGCGTTATCGGGGTCGTTCGAGAGGAAGTGAAGGTCTGCTTGGTAGTCGCCTGCGAGTAAGCCGGCGGCGTTCAGCATAACATTCACGTTGGTCTCGGCACCTGCACCGATTTCGCCTTCTTCGATGTCGGTCGAGAGCCAGCTAACTTCGGAAACGCCGTCGTCATAGACGCGGATGTTCGCCATCGCATAACCACCCGCCCAGATGTTGTGCCCATCGTGAGCAATGCTGCTCCAAGGCTGGTCGTTCGCATTCATGACCTGGAAGTTCTGGACGGTTTCAGTGCAGGTCCAGTCATCCGTGTTCACTGCGATCTGGTAGGCGTTGCCATTTTGTGAGTTCAGCAACCAGAGCTGTCCGTCCGGGTGAGCTGATACCCACTCACAAGTGAGAATCTGACCGTTGCCAGCGAATTGGGCGAGGTTACGGATCATTCCGATTTCCTGACCAACTCCGCCGTTGCCGTCGAGCTGATAAACGTGAAGCCCGTCCTGATTTGAGCTCTGGACGAACAGCCATTCGTTCTCAACGTCTGCGGCCAAACTGTAGATACCGAAGTTGAAATTGATGCCACCGATGTTCTCACCGGCTGCATTGTAACGGTTGAGTACGTTGCTGCCCAGTCCCTGGGTCATGAACAGATAGCCATCGGCCCAGCAAGCATCCATGTTGTTGCCACCGCCATTGATGCGCTGAACTTCTGCGAAGTTCTGGTAGTTCGCATCATGGGTGTACGCAGCGGCGATGCCGTTGTTGTACTGGGTGACCCACATACGTTCGTTGTCCCAGTCCCAGCCAACCGGTGAACAATAGATGTTCTGCTGGTTGATGCCCTGGAACTGACCAAGCAGATCGCCTGCATCGTCACGAACCGGTGACTTGTCGCTGAGGCTGCGAATAGCGCGGCCATTAGCGTCGCGACCGCCTGGTTCGGAGATGATTACTTTCTCAATGGTGAAGCGAAGCGGTGATCCGCCCTGGTTGCCGACGGTCACTGCATGGTTGGAAGCACCACCGGTGAAGAGGTCGTCTTCAATGGAACCCGGGTTAAGACTGATCGTCGGAGGAGTACCAGTCTCACCGCGTACAAAGATGTCGAACTCAGGTTCGTCGGGATCGTCGGAGAAGAATGTCATTGTTCCTTCGTGAACGCCGTCATTCTCTGCGCCGAGTGTCAGAGTCACATCCCGTGATTCACCGGCTGCAAGCACGAACTGGTCGGGCGTGGCGGTGAAAAGGTTGTTGTCGCAATCTACGCCATCAACAGTAAGGTCAGCGGTTCCTTCGTTAGAAACATTGACCACTACGTCGTAAGCATGTCCGGTGAAGAGGTCGGCGTAAGCCGCATTCCAGTCCACCATGTCAGGGAAGCCAAAGCCTTCGTCCCATTCAGCAGCGATGTCTGGTGCGCCATGAACGAACATGTGGACGTTCACTGTGACATCGGGCTGTTCGGGGTCGTTCGACATAATGTGAAGGTCGGCTTCGTAGTCGCCTTCAAAGAGTCCAGTCGCGTCGAGAGTGACGAAGAAGTCGAGGGAGCCGCCCGGCTGAATCGAGCCTTCTTCGGGAGCGAACAGAAGCCAATAGGCTTCGGTAGCACCGTCATCATAAACGCGAATAGTGGCGTTCGCATAGCCGGAAGCCCACAGGTTGTGCCCGTCGTGGGCTACCGATGAGTAGGGCTGATCGCCACCGGGGAAAACCTGGAACGCCTGCACTTCTTCGGTGCAGGTCCACTGATCCGTGTCAACCGCAATCTGGTGCACGCGGGCGTCGCCCGGGCTGGTCATCCAGAGTTGGCCGTCGGGATGCTTGGGCACCCACTCGAGACCATAAACCTGTTGGTTGGCATGGAACTCATTGTGGTTCTGGATAGAACCGATCGGAGCATTGACATCAACATTGCCATTGCCGTCGAGTTCATAAACATAGATGAACATGTCGTTGCCGCTCTGGGCGAACAGCCATCCTTCTTCCACATCTGCGGCGAGTCCGTAAACTCCCCACGGGAATTGGAGGGCACCGATGTTCTGACCGTCGGCGTTGTAACGGTTGATGACATTGCTGCCGAAGCTGCCAAGGAAGAAGAGACCATCAGCCCAGCAACCGTCCATGGTGTTGCCTGGTTGAATGCGGACTATTTCCTGGAAGTTCTGGTAGCCATTGTCATGCGTATAGGCAGCAGCAGTGGCACTGATGTAGTTAGTGACCCACATGCGCTCGTTATCCCAGTCCCAGCCTACGCAGGATGAGTACTGGTTCTGAGCGTTGATGCCTTGGAACTGACCGAGAAGATCACCAGCATTATCGCGACCCGGGACGGCTGCACCGCCGAGGTTACGGATACCGCGATCTGCCGCGTCGCGGCCGCCGGCCTCACGGATGATCTCCGGCTCGGCGGTAAATTCGAGAACTGAACCACCCTCATTAGCGATGGTGAGACGATACTCGTTCACTTCGCCGGTGTTCAGCTCATCGTCAACTACCTGCGGATCAACGCTGATTATCGGGCTGCTGATCCCGTTACCAGTAGCACGAACGACAAAAACGCCACCTTCGGCGTTTTCCGCGTTGCAACTGATACGAATGTCTGCCGCGTGCTGACCGTCTCCCTCAGGAGCGAAGCCAACTTCAGTCTGGAAGCTCTCGCCGGGGGCGAGTTGAACTTCTCCGTCAAGCTGCGGAAGAATGAACGCTGCATCGTCGCAGTCAACTGCGGTGATGTTGAGCTGTTCAGCGCCAACATTCGAAACCGTAGCGCGGATCGTACCTTGCTGACCCACAAATACGTTGCCGAAGTCGAGCGCACCCGGTCGAACGGCAATCCCGGGACCATCAAACTGCACCCAGTTTGCGCCAAGGGTGATTGCCATACCTTCGGAAGGATATCCATCTTCGTTACGCGAGATCTCGAAACCGCGATCCTTGTTACGATTCTGGAATCCAATCAAAAAGCCAGGGTTAATACCGATGGCTGCGTACTGATACTGGATATTGCCACCGTTGGTGATGACAATCTGGAAAGTGTTGTTTCCCTCACCCCAGTAGGAAATGTTATCCCAGGTGACGGTCGCGGTGTTACCATCGGTGTAGAACCACGCGGTCCCACCGTCCGGCATGTACCAGTCGGCCATCATCGGCGAGAGCATGTCCGTATGCGCGTCGTTGGACGGGAATGCACCCCAACCGTTAAAGTTGTAGTCGGTTCCCTGCTCTGAGAACGAAGCCCAACCATTCGAGCAGATCCAGAGCTGACTGTACTGGTTTCCATACCAGGTAAAGTTAAAGCCGAGATCCACCCAAACGCCGTCATCGTCCTGGAAATTCCAAGACTGAGCGCCTTCACGACCGGCGATGTCAACCCAGTTATAAGCTGGAGCGCCATTTTCGTCGGTGTCCATAAATTGGTAGCCCTGATCATCAGGACCGCCAGCTCGGTCGCGTCTCGGGTTAGCCTGCGCGACAGCGTTCTGTCGGCGGACGATATCCAAATAACGCGCCTGTTGTTGGGGAGTTAACTCCCTGTGCGAAGCTTTGGCAGGTGCAATGACTTCATTCAAGAAGACATTATCGTCCTGCACAAGCATATTCCCATCGTTGTTACCCGACGCGACATTCAAGACCGTACCGGCGGGAATCGCCCAGAGTGGTCCTGCAATGACGAGCAGGATAAGAAGCAATGAGAAATAGCGGGACCTGAGCATACCAACCTCCAAGAAATGCTTAGGGACTATTTCTGATGCTGAGATGTGATAATGAGATGCGAACGCTGAGAAGATTGATGTGGTGCGGGTAAATCGTGCTAAATGAGGATGCCGGGACAGCGAACGATCTGTCGCCTCTCAGTCAGCTAAGGCGACAATGCAAGATCACTCCGTCATTTTTGACGGGGAAAGCGATCTGCATTTAAGAATCGAGGGCTTCGGCAGTGCGGTGGGAAATGCGAGTTGTTCGGCTGGTTGCAGTAAGGTAGAATTCAATGGAGCCAAATATAATGATTTCTTTTCCACTCCGCAAGTGGGTACTCGCGAGCTTCCAAACCTCATTTCTTCGCGCTCCTTCTGAAACAAGTATAACTACGTTGCGAATCGCCAAGTGTGAGGATGCTCACAATATCTGTACAGTTATTTTCGCGTTTTCATGTTGACAGACTTAGAGTTCCATGAAACAATCTTGCCCAAGATATAAAACCATCCCACTTGCCATGCATAAATCCCTTTAGGACGATTCGAGTTACCATCAGGGACTTTCTTTCACTATATTATGCGTCTAAGAAATCAATAGGCTGTACACATGATAGATGAGTTACTCCAAGGGCTGAGCGAAGCCGAAATCGGGCTTCTGGCTGAAGGCTCCCGAAGCCTTGAACTCGCGGAAGGCGATATCCTATTCAAGCCGGGCGATCCCGCCTCCTCTCTCTACATTATCTATGCTGGCGAAATCTCCATCACCACTTCGTCAGAGGGGAGCAGCGATCAAGGCGTCAAACTCGGCGTGGGAGACTTTCTGGGTGAAATCGCGGCCATTGAGGGGCGTGCCCACTCAGCGACAGCCACCGCATTGACAGCATCGAAGATTGTCGAAGTAGATTGGGCGCTTCTCGAAGATTTGATGGGGCGTCAGCCACAACTGCGCCGCAATATGACGCGATCCCTGACCGAACGGATCCGTGACACCGACCGGCGGATGTTCGGGCAGGTTCAAGTACGGGCTGAAGAGTATCAACGCCTCTTCGGTAGAATTTCGACGGTGCTTAGGCTGTCGCGCGATATGAATGATTTACTCGACTGGGATAAGCTCTGGCAAATGCTGCTTGAATTCTGCCTTAAAAATCTCAACGCCGAGCGCGGAACTGTCTATCTAATGGACTCGAACCGGAAGAAACTTATTGGCCAAGTCATTAGCGGAACCGGTCTCGAAAGTATCTCCCTCCCATTAGGACATGGCATTGCAGGGACCTGCGCTCTGGAGGCCAAACCAGCGCTCATTGGAGATGCACAAACGGATCCACGTTTTGCTCCAGAATTCGATGCTCAGTCTGGATTCAACACTTGCGCGATGATCTGTTCGCCATTCAAGGACGCAAAAGGCTCGATCGTCGGTGTGGTTCAACTCATGAACTCAACGCCGAATACTTTCAATTCTGAGGATTTGGACTTCTTGACCTTGATTGCAGACCAGTTCGCGATGGCTCGCGAAAAAGCAGCAAGCGCCACTGCGGTCATCGAAAAGGAGGTGAGCGGATCTGTCCTGCCCCTTCTCCTGAGACTCCAGATGTTGGTTGCAGCCGAGTCACCCGCCCCAGAAGCCTTGGCGAATCGTGAGTTTAAGCGGGTTATCCGCGCCTTCGATCAAAATCTCGTGCTCAGCGCTAAGCCTACACGTTTTCGCAATTTCTGCAATGACCTCGCTGCCGAAACGGAAGTTTTAGCACCGGGGATCCTCCAGATTCAGGGCGATACCTACGACGGATTTCTCACAGCTGACTCAGAACTCCTCGTTTCGGCATTTTCGATGATACTCCAGGATGCCGTCGCCTCAGGTGCCACGATGATCGGTCTGACGACACGCGATGATGAAGATTCGCTGGAAAT
>Ga0172380_10009417_pt1 | contig 10415 bp, 11 predicted proteins | sample Leawe162metaG_FD_119747 | JGI IMG/M metagenome (GOLD analysis project Ga0172380, IMG submission 119747) | Leachate microbial communities from a municipal landfill in Southern Ontario, Canada - Leachate well 162 metaG | ecosystem: Engineered > Solid waste > Landfill > Unclassified | place...
CTCAAATTACCGGATTTTCGGGTATTAAGGGAAAAGGCCGGATGCGCGGCATTTTATGGCAGAACTCCGGTTCTATCGGTGACTGGCAGCCTTGATTCTTGAACAACCGAAGTCACGCGCTCCAGCGGCCTGATACCCCTTCCCCCTCGGCTTTGCCAAATAACTGCCGCGCCAGATGGCCTTTTGCTTGTCCTCATCGCCATCTATGAACACATAGCAGTTCGGGGGGATTGATATACTCCCGTTACGCTCCCATAGCTCGACCACTTTCGCATTCAGCGCCGATGGGTGGCGGATAACATCACCATCCAGCATAAGTACAATGTGGTAATGCTGCCTCTTGGCCTTTTCCTGCTCTCTGGCCCACACAAACCCCATATGCGGCGTTTGGTAGGTTGCCGATACATATGCCCTCAGCGCCTTGATGAATTCGCTTATGGGCTCGTTTTTCGGCGTGTATGCCTCCATGCGAAGATCTACCCGCACAAACAGTACTCGGCCATACAGCGAAAGCATGGCATTCGTCTGCTCAATCAACCGTTGGAGAATGTCAGTTCGGCACCCACTCTTTCTTGAATTGATCTCGTACTGCTCACCGGCATAGCTATAGAACTTCTGAAAGGTGACGTAAACGCTCATGCTGGCCGCCTTGTTGCGACCGCGCAGGGTATGGGGTTAAGGATCAAAGATAGACAGCTATAGATATTATAAATAACCGTGTTTTTTTGGCAGTCACCCCCTCCCGCTAGCCCGCGCCAATACTGGGCTTCGCCCTCGCAGCTCAAGACAATTAACGGAAGACAATTAGCGGAAATCGTTTCATGCCGTTTCAGGGTTTCATTCGGGCAACGACGACCCACCCCAGCCAAACGGCAGGCGTGACAAATTCGCAGCATGGGATTAGTCTCGATGGGCTGGTGGCTGCCCTCGGCAAAGTTCGGCCACCAGCAGATTCAGATTACGCCTCGGGTTCGCTCGGGGCGTTTTCGTTTGTAGCGTTAAAGGCATTCAGCCGATCAATGGCATCCGCCAGTTCTGCCCGCGCTATAGCCGCTCGGCGCTTCTCTCGGTGGGCTTGCGTTGCGCTCTTGGTCTTAAGCTCTACCAGCCTCTCGTGGCGGGCCTGTCCATCAAGATGCGGATCCCCTGACTTGTGGCGGTCGTCCAACCTGCGGGCAACAATCTGCCCATCGTTGCCCAGAACGTTTTGAATTCGCCACAGGTAGCGATCACCCTCTAGTGTCTGGATTGCAGACCGGTAGTTATGGCCGAATAGGCGACAAAGCTCCCTCTCCTCTACAGTTTCATCGCGCAGCAATAGGGCCAGCATCATACGGGCTTTGCTATTCAATCGCGGGAAGGCCCAATCAGGCGCGTAGGTATTGATCATTGCGCACCCTCCACTTTACGGCGCGACTCAATCCACGTAGATAGCTCATCAGCATCAAATCGGACAGTATTGGGGCCCACATAGATAGCGCGAGGGAAATTAGCGGCAGGATTACGGCGCAGGCGTTCACAGGTCGAGCGGCTAACGCCAAGACGGCGGGATACTTCTGAAATAGGTAACAACATGAATATGTCTCCAGTTAGCATCGGCTGGATTGCCGTTGCTTCGAAGGTCATGTTGCGTCAGCGCAAGATCGGACAACAGAACACCAATTCTTGCTATTTGCTGTCCTGCTTAGTCATGCTTGCTATGGCCTCTTCATGGCCTCTTCTCAGTTCATCCCAAATGAACTTCTGGGCCTCTTTTTCTCCATCAGCATCCACAATTCGTCGTTCGTCAAAAACGCATACCACTTTGTAGTATTCACCCGCTTGGATAACGCCTTTCTTTTTCCCAAATCGATAGTCACATAGGATTCTGTTGTATTTCCTAACATCGGCTAGAGTTGAATCCGTAAAATATTCTTCCGCTCGACGAACCGTTGTGGTTTCTGCGATTTCCATCTGTTCACAAACTTGATCTTGCGTTAACTGCCGAATTTTCCTAAGCCATACGATACAAATTTCACGCTCTAGATCTCTTTGCTCCCCCTTTGGTCGCCCTCTAGAAACAGGGGGAAGAACGTCCGGCTTCTCTTTTTTCAAACTCCGAAACAAAGCCTGAGCGGCGTAGTCTAAAAGCAGCTTGTTAGGTTCACGCCCTTCTTGAACCTCATAAATGAAACGGAGCAACTGCTCTTTCGTGTATTCTCTAATATTGATCATCACCTCTCCCCAAAATTCACCGATACCACGTTATCCGGCTTGGCTTGCTCCGGTTGCGTGAGTGTCTGAACAAAATCACCCCAGCGCAGAAACAGGGCTCGTAATTTCTCGGCCATACCGCCGACCTGATAGGTGCGGATCAGCCGATCTTTTGGCACATGGTTTAGCATCAGCTCGATCAGGCGCTCGGGGGCATCCAGATATTCAGCGGCCCCCGTTGCCATACTGCGGCGCAGGTCGTGCGGGCTGAATGGCGCAAGCTCGGCAAGGTACTTGATGCGAACACGCTCTAGCGCTTTGGTGACAGCATCCCCTGTGATCGGGTGTCCAGTCTTGCTGGTGGACTCGAACACATAGGGGCCATTAGATAACGCTTTTTGCTGCTCGATAATATTCAGCGCCAGCGGGCACAGGGTTACAACGTGGGCGCGTCCATTCTTGGTTTCGGGGATTGTCCAGCGGTCGCCGTTAATCTGCTCCCAGCGCATCCCTACAGCCTCGGAACGGCGCACAGCGGTCAGGGTTATCAAACGCAAGCAGTTTGCCACCGCCAGCGATAGCACTACGTTAGACGCGATCCCACGGCCACCAGCAGCCACAGAACCACCGCCAGCAGTCGCTTGTTCAAGTGCTGCCCATAACTGGCGCAATTCATCGCGGGTCAACCAGCGTTCACGGGGTGGGGGCATAGATGCGCCAAACATGGCGGGCTTTAACAAGCGGGCGGGGTTGATCTCAATGTGACCTTGTAATACCGCATGATCAAGACACTGGTTCAGGACTATCAGCCCCTTGCGTGCGCCCTCTGCGGTCTCTACTCGGCGGAAATGCTCATACAGTACGGCACGGGAGAGATCACACACTCGGGTATTGCCAATGGCCGATTCAATGTGACGGGTAAAGGTTCCCTCATAATCGCGCAGGGTGCGCGGGCCTATCGGCTTTGATTTGGCTCGCATCGCCAGCCAATCGCGGTAAATCTCGCCAAGGGTCGGCATCTCGATGTTTTTCGCCTTGGCTTGTTTGGTGACAGTAAGCGGATCAATTCCCTGCTTTACCAATTCAGACGCTTTACCGTGGGCCTGTCTGGCTTTTGCTAGGGTCATGGCGGGATAGCCGCCAAGCAGCATTTCCCCAGCCTTGCCCCCTATCTTGTAGCGATAGACAAAGCGCTTGATTCCACTGGTGCGCACTTCCAGCTTGAGCCCGCCACCATGCTTTGACTGAATCGCCAGTCGACGCACAATGACGCCGGATTCTGGTTTGATTGCCGCAATCTCGGCATCGGTTGTAATCGCCATTCCGTACCCCTCCCCATACCCCTCTTTTGCTATGGTATAGGGTGAGATTCCGTGAAACAAGCTGACACCAGATTAATATCTCAAGCCACTGATTTTCATTGATATTTGCGCAACAACAAGAGACGAGATGAAACAGACTGAAATCGGCAAAATCTGGATTCGTAATGCGAAGGTCGGGGGTTCGACTCCTCTTACCGGCACCAGATCTCGCAAAAAACAACGCCGCATATCTTATGCGGCGTTGTTTTTTGTACGACTCTCAGGCTTGTATCGTACTGGTCGGTATGGACATGCCTCACAATACGAGCCCTTTCATTTTCCTCTATGGCCAGCAGCGCGAACAGGGTTTCTCGACCGAGCAGCTGGCATGTCAAACCAGGGCCTTGTCTATATCAGCAACAGATTGTCCTGCTGACGGGTGGCCGTCACCAGCACCGGGATGGACTTGGAGGTGGGGGTAAACGAGCCCTCCCCTATGCTGTCGATGGGCACCAGCGGGTTGGTTTCGGGATAGTAGGCCGCGATATTGCCCTGCGGGATCTCGTAGATCACCACGTTGAATCCGGTAACAATCCGCTCGCGCCCGTCGCTGCAGATGGCCGCCATATCGACCCTGTCTCCTTCGGCAAAACCGAGATGGCGGGCATCTTCCCCATTCATAAACACCACATTGCGCTGGCCCTTGATGCCGCGATAGCGATCGTCCATGCCGTAGATAGTCGTGTTGTACTGATCGTGGGAGCGCAGGCTCTGCAGCAGCAACACTGGCTGATCGCTCATCTGTTCGGCATGGCGGGTACACTCCGGCAGCACAGAGCGCGGCAGGGTGCTGGCACGAAACTCGGCGCTGCCACTGGCGGTATTCCACGTCAGTTGCGCCGCGGAGTTGTCCAGATGAAAGCCGCACGGCTGCTGGATGCGGGTATTGAAATCGGTAAAACCGGCGATGGTCTGCTCGATGAGATCGCGAATGCGGCCATAGTCATCGCGCAGGGCCAGCCAGTCGGCCCACTCACTGCCCACGGTAGCATGAGCCATCCGCGCGACTATGTCGGTCTCGGAGAGGCAGAGCGGCGACACCGGCTCGGCCGCGCCGGTCGAGGCGTGCACCATGCTGAAGGTGTCCTCCACCGTGATCTTCTGGTTGCCCGTGCGCTGGATATCGAGCTCGGTACGACCCAGACAGGGCAGGATCAGCGCCGCCTTGCCCACCTGCAGATGGCTGCGGTTGAGCTTGGTGCTGATCTGCACATTGAGCTCGGCCTGCTTCATAGCCCCATAGGTGAAGTCGGTGTCGGGGGCCGCTGCAGCCAGATTGCCGCCCAGGCAGATGAGCACCTTGCTCTTGCCCTCGTGCAGCGCCTTGAGCGCCTCATAGACATTGTGACCGCGGGCCCGCGGCAGGCTCACCCGCAAGTGACGCTCGAGCCGGTCGATAAAGGCGGCGGTCGGCTTCTCGTTGATCCCCATGGTGCGGTTGCCCTGCACGTTGCTGTGGCCCCGTACCGGACAGAGCCCAGCCCCCGGCTTGCCAAGCTGGCCACGCATCAGGTGCAGGTTGACGATTTCGCGAATGGTATCGACCGAGTGCAGATGCTGGGTCAGCCCCATGGCCCAGCAGCTGATGACGCTGCGGCTGGCGGCAAATACCCGGGCTGCCTGCACTATGTCGTCTCGGATCAGCCCGGATTGCTGCTCGATCTCGGCCCAGCCGGTGGCGCGCACCTGCGCCTCATACTCGTCAAAATGGCGGGTGTGGCGGGCGATGAAGTCGCGATCCACCACCTGTGGCGCCTCTTCCAGCATGTATTTGGCCATGCCACGGATGGCGGCCATGTCGCCGCCCAGCTTGGGCGTCAGATATTGATGGCTGATGGTGGTGGCCGCCGGGGTCAGCAGCTCGAGCGGACTTTGCGGACTGGCAAAGCGCTCGAGGGCCACCTCTTTGAGGTTGTTGAAGCTGACAATCTTGCAGCCATTTCGCGCCGCCTGGCGCAGGGCATTCATCATGCGCGGATGGTTGGTACCCGGATTCTGGCCATAGACGAACACGGCCTCGGCACGGTCAAAATCATCCAGCACCACTGTGCCCTTGCCGATGCCGACCGACTGAGTCAGCGCTACCCCGCTCGCCTCGTGGCACATGTTGGAGCAGTCCGGGAAGTTGTTGGTGCCAAACAGGCGGCCAAACAGCTGATAGAGGTAGGAGGCCTCGTTGCTGGCACGGCCCGAAGTGTAGAACTCCACCTCGTCCGGGCTGTCGAGCCCCTTGAGGGTATCGGCGATCAGGGTGAAGGCGTCGTCCCAGCTTATCGGCTCATAGTGATCGGTCGCCGGGTTGTAGCGCAGCGGCTCGACCAGCCGCCCCTGATACTCCAGCCAGTAGTCGCTCTGGGTGGCCAGCTGGCGCACCGAGTGGGCCGCAAAAAACGCGGCCCCCACCGTCTTGCCGGTCGACTCCCAGGCCACCGCCTTGGCGCCGTTTTCGCAGAACTGGAAGCCGCCGTGATCGTTGTCGCCCCAGGCGCAGCCCGGGCAGTCGAAGCCATCGGTCTGGTTGACCCGCAGCAGATTCTTGATGTTCTGGCGGGTCTTCTGGCTGCGCAACACCTGCTTCATGGTGGACTGCAGGGACGAAAAACCGCCTGCTTTGGCAGGCTTTTCAATATGACTCATGGCACTCTCCGATGGGATCCACCGGGCGATAGCTGGAGTAGCTGACCGGGGCATCAAACTTGGGAATATGGATGACGTTGAGGTTGTACTTGAGGGCCAACCTGACCGCCAGCTGGCTGGGTGACGCCAGGCAGACGAGGTGACGAGCACCGAACAGCGCCGCTTTTTGCACCAGCTCGCTGCCACAGCGACTGGTCACCACCAGGGTGTCGCAGGGGCGTTTCTGGCGCAGCAAGAGGCCGATCAGCTTGTCGAGGGCATTGTGACGCCCTATATCTTCGCGGCAGTGGAGGATCTGCCCCTGCTCATCCAGCGCCAGCGCCGCATGCAGGGCGCCAGAGTGTTGCCCCTTGAGCTGCCACTGGGCAATCTGCGGCCGCAGTTCGGCCAACAGTGCAACATCAAGGGGCGGCGTCAGCGGCAATGGCCGAAGAGCGGGAAATGCCTGCTCGACCGCCTCCACACCGCAGATGCCGCAGCCGGTCGCACCGGTCAGCCTGCGCCGACGCAGCTGTAGCCGTGCCAGACAGCGGTTGGCGATGGTAACATCCAGCACAAAGCCATGTTCAGCGGGGGATACCCGAATATCGTGCACATCGTGGTTGTGCCCGATGATCGACTCGCAGAACAGAAATCCGACGGCAAAATCGTCGAGATCGTCCGGGGTCGCCATCATCACCGCATGGTTGATGCCATTGATGTTGATGGAGACCGCCACCTCCTCCACCAGATGATCGAGCGAAGGCGAGGCAGGTGGATTGGCAGGGGTGCCGACTGAGCAGGGCGCAGGCATGAAGGGTTGGCCTAAAAATGCAAACTGCATTCAAGTTTAGAGAGGCAGGCTATGCAAAACCAATGAATTAAATCTATCTACCAATAGACTTGTTCTATTGACGATGATTTTTCAATTGATTAATTTTGGCAATAATACCGCCCGCTCACCCGCAAGATCGCCATGAACATCAAACAGCTGCGCTATTTTCACGAACTGGCCAGGCATCGGCATTTTGCCAAGGCCGCCAAGGCCTGCCACATCACCCAGCCCACCCTGTCGGCCAGCATCACGGCGCTGGAGAAGAACCTGGGCACGGATCTGGTGGTGCGCACCAGCCAGTTCGTCGCCCTCACAGAGGCGGGCGAGCTGGTGCGCCAGTATGCCAAGCGGATGCTGCTGGAACAGGAGGCGCTCAAGCAGGAGCTGGCGCTGTTTCACGGCGAGCTGTCGGGCACCTTGCGCATCGGCATAGTGCCGCAGTCCAACGTCGACATAATGCCGCTCATCGCCCGCTGCAAGCAGCGCTACCCCGATATCGTCATTCGCCTGTCGGTGCTGAGCAACGAAGCCCTGCTGTCACAGTTGGCGCTGCACCAGTGCGACATAGGCCTGGGGTTTGACGAGCCTCCGGGCGAACCTGGCAGGCGCGCCTTCCACGTTTACCCTCAGGGCCACAACCGGATGGCCGTGTTGATGAACCGCGGCGCAGCTGAGCCCCTCCCCTGCTCTGAGCCCATGACCCTGGCCAGTCTGCAACACAGACCCCTGGTACTGCCAAGCCGCTCCATGCAGTTTCGCAGATACCTGGATCTCGCCGCCGAGCGGGCGGGGATCCCGCTCAAGGTGGTGCTGGAGACAGACTCCCTGTTCCACCTGGTGAGCGCGGTGCGCCATCGGCTGGGCTGGGCCATCGTCAGCGCGGGCCTCGCCCGCTCAGCCAGCCAGCTCTCGGATCTGGTCTGCCAGCCCCTTGAGCCGCTCGAGGCCGGCAGCACCGTCTTTATTACTCGCCAGCACAGTATCACCCCCGCCATACGCGCCTTCCTTGAACTGGTGCAAGAGGCGGATGACAATCTTGAAAAATAAGGTGATGCCAACAGGCGAACTTCCCCTCGATATTTCTGCCATAGCCAAAGATGGCAGAAATATATACCTTCCCGCTAAAAAACAGTCGTGCCGTGGTTAAACAATAGAGATAAACACTCAGGGAAATGATTGCTGAAATGAGGTAAATAAATGACAACTTAATCCCTATCCCGACTCCTTAAAATAGTTACTCTTCATTGTGGATACGTTAACAAGGGGATAAGCAAGTCGAAATCAACGGATAATTTAAGCCCTCAATCGAATCCATTTTAAATATTTAAAGCGACTCTTTTATCGTTATTTAAAGGTTATTTGTGAAGCACCACACAATAACGGCTTTTCCTCCCGCACCCAATTTCCTCATATTGATGGCGATCAAGAATGACCATACCGTCTGGTCGGTATGATTGCGCCATGAGCATAGAAACCCAACATAGAAAAAAAGACCCTGTACGTCTTTATCGACAACTGCTGGAATCGGCAGCCACCATCGCTGGCCGGGATGGTATCGCCGCCCTGTCGTTGAACGCAGTTGCCTATGAAGCCGGGGTGAGCAAGGGTGGCTTGCTGCACCACTTCCCCAACAAGCAGGCGCTGATCTTTGCCCTGTTTGCGCGTCTGCTGGCCATCATGGAAGACGCCATTTCAACACTGATGACGGCGGATACGACTTCTTATGGCCGCTTTACTCGCGCTTACCTGCACTATCTTTCCGCCCCTGAATTGACGGATACCCAGGAGAGTCGCCAGCTGATGGTGCTCTCGCTGGCCATGCCGGACGAACCCGTGCTGCGAAAATGCTGGCGTGACTGGATGCTGGCGCATCTGGCGCAAGGCGATGAACTGGATAATAGCCATACCGGCACACTGGTACGTTATGCCGCAGACGGCATCTGGCTATCGGAATTGACCGAAGGGCGCACCATGAGCGCCGAGCACCGTCAGGCGCTGGTGGAGACCCTGTATAATATGACGCTTCCCACGTGAAGTGCATGAGCTGAGGCCGAGATGCGCTACCACATCAATGCCCGCTTCATTTATGACGCGACCGATGGTTCCTTGACTCAGCGGGAAAGTGTTGAGCCGGATAGCCAATTATCCATCACCGCCAATGCGCTGTTTTATTTTTTCTTGCGAAATACCGGGATCGTCAGCCGCGAGGAGGTACTTAAAAAAGTCTGGGATGATAACGGATTAACGTCATCAAACAGCAACCTCAACCAATATCTGAGCATATTGCGCAAGGCTTTTCGCCACTACGATATCGACAATATCATCATCACGGTATCGCGCGGTTATTTACAGCTCAATCCCGAGGTCAACATTGAGCCTGTTGATAATGCGCCTGCACCGCCCATTGAAATAGCGCCACCGCCATCTACGGTGACAACCGCCGAACCGGTACTCGACCCTGCCGAGTGGCAACTTCCTCTCACTCCCCGTTCACGAGGCATATGCTGGTATATCGCGGGTGGCTGCATGCTCGCTTTTGCCCTGCTGCTGGTGGCATTCGGTCTATTGAATGCCCGTGAGCCCCGCCCCGTCACACTGACCGGGATCCCCAATAACCAGTGCGAATTGCTGGCCAGCGACGAGATGCTGCGCTCGGTCAGTGCCACGGCCTACGGTGAGCATTTCGACCAGGTGCGGCAGCGTTTGAACATCAGCTGCAAACCCGGCGAGCGTTTTCTGTTTTTCTACGGAGACAGGCTGGAAACCAACGGCCTGGGCCGGGTATTTCTTGCCCACTGCGCCATGCACGAAGACAACCCGTTCAGCTATTGCGACAACTATTTCTACTACTCCTGGAAGCCGTGATGAGACTTGCGCCGCGTCCCTTCTTTCTCTTGTCCTGCACCCTGTTCCTCGCTGCGGCAGTCTATGCCTGTTATCAGCTGCCCACCGAAAATGATGGCGTCATGAGCTGCGCCACCAAAGGCATCATGCGCTTTGAAGACATGAACAAAGAGAACGTCAACGGCAACATCCACTTCAATTTCGGCCGACAGGGCAAGGGCTCCATGGTGGTTGAAGGCTATACCGATTCGGCCGCAGGCTGGCTCTACCTCCAACGCTACGTCACGTTTACCTACAGCAGCAGCCGCGTCTCCGCCACCGAGCGTCACTACCGCATCAACAAATGGGAAGCAAGCGCTTCCTCCATCGATCAGTCGCCAGACGTGATTTTCGACTACTTCATGCGCGAGATGTCCGACAGTCACGATGGGCTGTTTCTGAGTGCACAGCGACTCAATCAGCAAGCCATACTGCTGAGCTCCATCAACTCGCCGCTCTGGATCTGCACCCTCAAATCCGGCAGCGAGCTGAACTAGTCCCGACAATACTGCGGATGCCCCGACCCA
>Ga0172380_10009418_pt1 | contig 10413 bp, 9 predicted proteins | sample Leawe162metaG_FD_119747 | JGI IMG/M metagenome (GOLD analysis project Ga0172380, IMG submission 119747) | Leachate microbial communities from a municipal landfill in Southern Ontario, Canada - Leachate well 162 metaG | ecosystem: Engineered > Solid waste > Landfill > Unclassified | place...
AAGTAATGTCTTTACGATTGTACAAGAGTGGTATGTTCGAAAATCTCTTGTTTCAAATAATTAATATATGAAAGATGCTGTTAAGAAAATAATTGAAGATATATTTTTACACACAAACAGCACTCTTTCTTCGTGTGAATGTGTAGAAGATGGTCCTATTGTTTGGTTTTCTGTTGAAACACCAGATTCTCGATATTTAATTGGTCGAGATGGAGAGACACTCCGTTCTCTTAATCATCTTGTGCGAAAAATGGCAGAAAAAACAATAAACGAAGAAGAGTCCACTCGTATTTTTGTAGATATTAATGGATATCAAAAAAAGCAATTTGATGCATTGCGGGCAACGGCTCACATGATGGCAGAACGAGCTCGATATTTTAAAAGTAGTATTTCTATTGATCCAATGTCAGCTTTTGAGCGACGTATTGTCCACATGTTTCTTCAGGATCAAAATGATATACAAACAGAATCAGAGGGTGTTGGGTCTGATCGTCATGTGGTAATCAGATATATTGGTGGTGAGGGTTCCCCTACTGTGTAAGAGAGAGACTCCAAAGCGTGGAGTCTTTTTTGTTTGTGAAGAAAAGAGCGTCTTCTGTTTTATCGAGAGAGAGTGCGATTGCGTCTATTTGTTCAACATGCTGACCTTCTGTTATTTGTGTTACGATTCCTGTTTCAGCATTTATTTTTACAAAACGATCATCAAAAGATGTTTTCCCTTGGTACCATGAATCAGGATATGCTGTTCCTACGAAAAGAGCAGGAAGTGCACAATATACAATCGTTGTTTGTGTGTTACTCCAGACACATTTTTCAGGGAGTCCATACACCCCAAGGTCGAGTGTTGTGTTTTTTGCCATTGAGTAGACACTAAGACGAGGGCCATTTGTTGTGGTTGTATTATAGATAAGATATGATGCGTCTTTGTTTGTGTGGGTGGTTAGTCCTGGGATACCAGAGAGGATTTTTGTAAGAACACCTGTTTTTGTATTGAGGCCCCAGAGGCTTCCCCCTACTCTCCACGATGGTTTTGTTGTAAGAAAAATTGTTCCTTGTGTTGGCCATTCTGAAGTCCACTCTGAAAATGGAGATGTCCAAAGCTGGCTTGTTTTTGTTTCTGTGGTTGATTTTATAATTCCACGAACACCAACAGTATCTTTTACAATATAAAAGATACTGTTATTTTCTGGTGAAAAATTAACAGAGATAATATTATCAGGGAGAAACTCACCCTTTTCTCCACCAAGTGTTGCAATAAAGCTGTTTATTGTTGTCCTGTCTTCGGTATCGATATATCGATACATAACAGTTTGCCCATTATTCCCAAACAATACTTCTTGTACGCCAGGGATAGATGCGTTTGAAATAACACCTTGTTTTTTTGTATCAAGATATATCTGGTGAATATATCCCGTTGCTCTTTCTACATACCTAAGTGAAGGAACAAGTGCGTATTGTTCTGTTGTCGTGTCTTCTGTTTGGATTTTTCTCGTGTCTTCAAGGTACGTCACGCCTGCTATTTGAAAATCTGTTATTTGTGAAAAAGAAGGTTCTGTTGTTTGTGTTCCTGTAAGAGAGTCTATTGTTCGGTTGATAATACCAGAGAGCGTACCCTCTTGTTCGCCGGAGAGACTTTCGAACTGTCTATATGTTGAGGTGTCTGTATCCTGTGGACCCGCTACTTTTTTTGTTGTTACAAGACGAGACATCAAAAAAATACCTATTCCGAGAAGACTAAAAACGATTATAAATATGACGAGTGTTTTTCGTTGCATTGCTTTCTTTAGTATACACGATTAATCCCCTGTCGTTGACCAATGCCAGTTTTCTGCCTTAAGATTTTTTAATCCAAAACTGCCTGCGTTTTTATTCAGCCAATCAAAACATTTTCGTGTGCTTGTGTTGACTTGGAAGCGATTTTTCTTCCCTGTTCCTATGTTTATGAGTTTTCCTTCACAAGCGAGGTCAAAAGCCAGACCACTTTCGTGCATTGATGTTCCCGGAGGTGCTGTTTGGGGGTTGCAGACAGCTTTTTTATTATATATATTCATGCTTCCTCCGCAGTTTTTTGCGCGAAGTGCTTCTTGTTTTGCTCGTGTTCTAAATCCCCCACCAGATATCTGTATTCCCTCTGCCCATGCTTTATTTACCATGTCTTTAATTTTTGGTGCAATACTATTACACGCATAAAGGATACCACCCTTTGTTGAGATTTTAGAAATACCCTCAGGGCATCCAGCAATAGCTCCCTTTTGTATTGTTATATTGGGATCGTCTTTAATAATAGGTTCTTCATCGAGCTCTACAACTACTTCATCTATTTGAATTCCGCGTGACCCGGTCAGGGCGGGGTCGATGGTATTGAGGAGTGCATATGCTCCAAGTGCGAGGAGGAGCCCCCCTATTGCAGAGAGAATACTACTTTTTGCTTCCGTTTTGCCAAAGACAGACTCATCTCCCATATATGAGACAGAGTGAATGACTATCATTATTACCGCAAGTGCCCCCGCAAGGCCGATTGCTATTTTGAAAAAAATATTGATATATGTTCCCACGTTTCCCTTGGCGCAGTTTGGATTCGATGTTCCCTCTCCATTTTCAATACACTCAAGGTCTCCAATCGGAGCAAGTAGTGTATAGGTGTCTTTTGTTAGATTGCTCTCTGTTTTTGGTGTTACTGTATATGTTGCATTTTTTTGGGGAGGGGTCGGTGTTGCAACTCCAGTAGTTCCCTCGTTTGGTGTTCCTTGAAAGTGAATTTTACTTACTGGTATATTTCCGGTATCTTGATAGCACATAAAGTTAAGACTTCCTGTTTTTGCTAATTCAGCTGCTTTAATACAGGAGTCTTGGTTTTCGTACGGTCCAAAATATATTTTTCCATCAGAAACAAATGTGTTCATATAATACCACTTGCCTATTTCTGCGTGTGTAAAAATAGGTACCACAAAACAAAGAAGCATTAGTATTTTAAATGGTATTAGTAAGAGATTTTTTTTCATATATTTATAGGGTTAGTCTAATTGTTCCTTGTATTTTTTGGTAGAGTGACGATACTCCATCAATAATAACAGAAATAGTCGCATACCCACCCTTTTCTGTGGGTCTGATAGTTAATTCTTTTTTGTAGAGTGGTGTTTCTATTCGTTCCCCATTGATTTTCCACTGGTATATATAGGTAGTTGTTTTGTTTTTTAGATTAAGAAAATAAGGTTCTGCAACGATGGTGATTTCATCACTCAGGACCGGTGTTTCAAATGGAAGGATTTCTGAATAACGAATTCCTGTCTCTTCGTTTTTTTGATAAAAATAAAGTTCTGGTTGAACAATAGGAATACGTATTGATTTTGTTGCGGTGTATGTATTGTCAATTGAGGTTACGTCGACTGATATTTTTTCTTGTGTTTCAATAATGTCGTTCTTAAACGAAAAGACATTTTTTTTATACCCAGACGCACTTGATTGGGTTGTGTCATTTTTCTTCCAGGTGTATGAAATATTACCAAGTCGAGCCTGTCCAAGTTTAGTACTTGGAATCGCTGTTACTCGTACTGTAGATTCTTGAGTTGGAAGTGCTTTTCCTTTGTAAAATGGTGGAGTGTAACTATCAACAGCCTCCCAGAGAAGTTCTACGTCAGAAGGTGTAATGGCGAGTTGTTTGATAATAGGTTCTGGTATTCCGTTAATCACAATTTGTATACCTATATCTGAGGGTATATCGGGGCCGTCTGTTTTAAATGTATATGATGTTTTACCAAATCCAGTAAGTACAACAATGCCACTCTTTGTCCATTCTATTTGTGCAGTGTTGAGATTTGTCGCATAACTAGAGAGGGTGATTGTGACGTCTTGGTATGATTGTGGAGCAGATGGTGATACTTGTACGATAATATCATCTTCTTGTATATCAATAGCAGCATGTGTATATGATGAAATACAAAAACAAATGATTCCTAGAATCACAGGGAATGCTATTTTTGTACGGAGAATACTCACTCCTCTATTATATGATAACTCGGTGTGCTAAACAATACGGTTACTGGTTGGTGGTGATCTCTTCTCTCGCTTTTTTAATTGCGAGGATCTGTGAGGGGTCAGAAGTAATAATCTGGTCTTCTGTATAAGAAGCAACTGTTTTAATCGCGACGTGCTTAAGCCCCACAAAGAATATTCCCTCCCCGACGTTTGCCTCAAGAAGAAGGTATTTTTCTTCGTCTGTGAGATTAAAGGTTTTTTGGAGTGTATCAACAGTTGATGGGGATTGCTTGAGGAGGAGTTGAATAGATGAGTTGGTCACAATCGGTATACCATAGGTGCTTTTCATAAAGTCTCCGACGTCTTGTGTGATGGTCGCAAGGCCAAGGTAATATTTTCGCCCTCGTTTTGCAATTGAATAAAGGAATGACGCAGTATCGTCTGATTTCATCATCCACCACGCTTCATCGACAACAAGAAGGCGTTTTTTGATGTTTTTTCGGACTGCGTTCCAGATATAGTGTGTCACGATATACATCGCGACAGGTTTGAGTTCGTCTTCCATATCTCGAACTGAAAATACAACAAATTTACGATTGATATCGACATTAGAAGGTTGGTTGAGGAATGATGCCCATGATCCACGGGTGTATTTTGCGAGACGTTGAATAATTGACTCACTTCCCTCCATGCCAGCAAGTACCATTTCAAAGTCAGTGAGAAGTGGTGGCTCAATGTTGGCAAAGTTTGAATCAGCGGTGATATCTTTCATTGCGTAGGTTTCAGTAATAGCTCGGTCAATAATAGAATCCTCTTCGGGTGTTAATCCTCCAAGCATAATACGGAAAAGCCCCACAAGGTTGATGGTATTTGCCCGGAGAACATCAGCACCTGTCTCATCAGCACTTGGAATTGGGAGGTCAAAAGGATTGATATGGTGATCGGAAGAAAGAGCAATGTTGAAATATCGGCCACCCATTGCCTCTGCCAAGTATTCATATTCTCGTTCAGGGTCAATCACTATCACTTCTGTATCAAACATAAGCGTGCGAATCACTTCGAGCTTTGTTGCGTATGATTTACCAGCACCTGATGTTGCAAAAGTGATTGAATTGTAGTTTGGAAGAGAAAAACGGTCAAACATAATTAAACTTGAGTTATGTCTGTTTACTCCATAGAGAACCCCCTTGTCTGAAGTAAGGTCAAATGAAACAAATGGAAAGAGACTTGAAAGTGGTTCAGTGTTGAGTTTTTGGTGAATACCAAGAGTGTCTGTTCCAAGTGGGATGACACTTTTAAATGCTTCATCTTGCTGGAAAAGAGCTGGTTTGAGGTATACAAGCTTTGATTCAAGAAGTGATTTTATCTCACTTTCTACTTTGAAAATCTCGCTGTCATTATCTGCATAGACTGTGATGTACAGGCCAACATTAAACATCTTTTCTTGTGCTTGCATGAGGCTATCTCGAAGATTCTCAAGGTCTCTGTATGCAGTATCAAGCATTGGGTCACGAACAAGACCTTTTGATTCACGAATTGAAATCTGACTTTGTACTTCAGCAACCTTTTTTTGGAATGAACGAAGGATATCTGCTGTTTCTATTGGATGAATAAAAATTGAAACATCAAACACTTTATCGAGATTGATAATAGGAGAGAACCAATTATCAGTAAGATATCGGGGGTATGAGATGACAAAAAAGGTTCGAGTTATTTTATCTCCGAGGTTAAGTGATTTTGGTGTGATTTGAAGCGCAGACGGTGCAATAATATCTTGGAGTTCAAGTGTTGCTGCTTTGTATATTTCAGTTGGAAGAACAGGTAAAACACCAGACGTCTTTGTGTCTTTTTCTGAGGTGCTCTTTTTGAAGAATGATGAAAAAATACTCATAATTGAATCCCCTGGCTGATATCACCTGGGTTAAATGTTTTATAAAAAAGTTCAACAACTTCTTCGGTGTTTAATTGTGAGCTACGAATCCCCAACCCGCCGAGGCCACTTGTGATGACATTTATTCGCTGGTCAAGCTGAGATCTCTTTTCTTCAAAAGCAACCGTATCCTCACCTTGTTTTGATGAGGATGCTTTTTTTTGCCCCCTATCGAGAAGTGTTTCAATGATACTTCCACTTGAACGTATGAGAGCAGGGCTATATGGAACAACAACAAAAAAACTTTTCGTCATAATATTTACTTGGTCTGTAAATGTTTGTATGAAGTTGATGTATTCTCGGGTTTGGATTTTAATCAAGGGTTCTGTTTGTTCTTTTATCCTGTCTTCAAGCATCATGAGGTATGGTCTGATATCATGTCTTCGTGATTGCATGACGATTTGTGTTGGGAAATCAAGTCCATTCAAGAAATTCTGGAATTGATTAATAATTGCCATTTGTTCATCTGAGGATTTGAGGGACAGGTTTATTGATGATGCGATAAGTACCGCACGAAGACCACCATCTTTGAGTATGATGACTCCATCTCGAACTTCTTTGATTGAAACAAATTCTTGTGCGGCACGAGCGTTCAAGGCCATAATAATTTTAGTATATCACAATTAATTATTGAATATTTGTGTTTGAGGTGTCTTTTGTTTCTACGTCGAGACTCCATGCAAGGTCTGAGAGTTTATTTCCAGACATTCGCGGGAGATTGATTGTCTGTTCTTTTTCGGTCTCTTCTTTTTTGAGGCTTGGTTTTACGAGTCGCTGTTTCCATACATAGAGTTTGTTTGTGATTGCATACGTAATACTTGCTTGAAGATAATAGATAAAAGGCTGATTGTTTATCTTGTAGAATGCGAGTGCTAGTACAAGAATAACAATAGGGAGCATAAGAAAAATACCTATCCAAAGTGGAAGTAGTTTGTAGATAACAAAAACCATACCCCCCCCACCTGCAAGGTATGCAAATTGGCGAAACGTAAGTGGGCCAAACAGTTTATCTTCGATATCGATAAATTGTGGAACCTTGAATTGCATGAGTATATTGTATCACAAAAGATTAACTGATTGGTTCTCGATACACATCGGGTGTCATTTTTGGTATTGAGTAATCGCTGTCTTTTTTTGTTGTAGTGATGATGCCCTCCATTTTCTCTTGGGCAAGAGATCGTGTTTTTTGTGGGTTTTCTATTCCGTCGAGGACATTTTTTCGAACAGCATTACTTGCATAGAGATGTTCAGTATCTTCTTGTTCTTTTTTTTCAACAACAGCAATACCTGATTCTGAAAATGACCCCTTATTGTTGTCGAATCCCACCTGCGAGGTGTCTGTATCTATTGATTCAACCATTTCAATTCCAGCGGTGGCAAGAACACTTGATTGTGTTTTGTATGGTGGTACGGGGATAGACGGAGTTGTGTGTGTCTGTATGTATGCTCTCATCGGAGCGAGAATCATATCGTTAATACTACGAAGAACAAGACGGGCTTTTTCTGGGGGGAGAATATCGGCTATCGTTTGTTCAAAAATGTGTGAGGGCATTGTTCCCTTGAGATAGAGTATGGTTGCATCTTCTATTTTTTTCATATCAGCAAGAGATACTACTTGTTCTTGTCCGATGCGAGCGAGTTTCATACCGTAGTCTGATTCTTTGAGTGCTTGTGTTGTTGCTTCACTGAGAGAGAGTTGCTCGGTGGGAGTATTTGTAGTCTCACGAGGTCCTGCGGTGTATTCATTGTGTGCAGTAAGGAGGTCTTGTGCTACAGGATTTGTGATTCGACTTTCTATCTCAGCAAGTATTTTTTCTGAAATATCTTTTGGTCGAGCGAGTTCTTTTTCAAGTGTTGTTCTATATTCAGTAATAGAAATAATACCAAGAAGCACAAGGGTTGTTTCTGTGCCAAGGTGTACTATTTGTGCCTCGTTGAGAGCGTATTTTTGTGCAATCTCAGTGAGTGTAGTTGCCCACTCCATAGAACTAAATACCTGCTGCGCATTTGGCGAAAGCGCTTTGTATCTATCTTGTATGAGTTGTTGTAATTGTGTTTTGTCCATAATGTGTATTAGTGATGTGCTCCACCTCCATGATCATCGCCTCCTTTTTTCTTTTCTCCTCCTTTTACTTTTACATCAATCTGTATTTGCTTGAGTGCTTCAGCAAGGGATGTTGTTAATTCTTTAATAAAATCTTTTTGTGCAGTACCCATGTCAAAGCCAATGTTTTTAATTGCACCCCTAATTTGTCCACTTGAGAACGAAGTAAATCCAGTAAGTGCTCGTGTTGCAAAACTTTCTCTTTTGTCTTGTGTGAGAGATGAGAGATTTCGAGGATCCCAACTTCCCGTGTTGGCTTGAGAGACTGCCCTATCAAACGGAGAAACAGTTTTTTCTGCGTCTTGTTTCTCTGCGTCAAATTTTGCTTGCACTTGGATATCAATGTTTGGAGAAAGAACATCTTTAGAGTAGTTATTTGAAAGATTCTTTTCGATAATAGCTTCGTCTCTTTTTGAGAGTGGTCCTATTATTGCGGGTTTTCCTACCGGGTTTCTGTAATCATTTTCCGCCTTTGAATATTCTCTTTTTTTGTAATCAACTTCACTTTCAACACCAGCCACCCTGCCTTCCCTTATATCTTTTGTAAGGTCTTCTTTTTTGCCTTTCTTAAATTCAGCAAGAACTTTGTCCATTTGAGGAGCAGAGAGTCGTGACCATGAAACATCTCCAAATCCAGCTTTTTTCTTTGCGTCATCGATGGTGTGACGAGCGTGGTCTGTGTGTTCAACACTCTTTTGTTTTTCATTGAGAATTTTACCAACACCACTTGTCACTGTTGTCTTGCCACCTGTGGTTGTTGTTTTGCCAAAAATATTATTTACTCCAAGTCCTGCCCCTATTCCACCAAAGACTTTTTGTTGGAAGCTCATTGTGCTTCGTTTTGCTGGGTCAGCAAAACGCTGAGAGAGTGTCTCCCCTCGTGATGCACGAGCCATAACACCACCAATTCCACGACCTGCGGCTGCGATACCACCTGTTGCGGCAACAACCGCAACACCTCCAAGTGCGGAGATTCCACCTGTGACAGCTTTTCCTATTGTGCCAGAGTATTCTGTTGCGAGTTTTTTTGCAGTGAGAAGTAATATCATGATAAATATAAAAGGAATCATGATAGCCATTACCCATTCGATACCAGTGAGGTTCTCGATGTCGATAAAGTTAAACCCTTCTTTTACAAATCGCAAAATAAGATAGAGGAAGAAGATGAAAATAGGAGCAAGGACAGAAAGGTTAAAGAGTTCTTCCCACCACTGTGTCCACCCGATAATTGGTTTATTTCTCATTGAGGGTACTGTGTAACTAAAGAAAGCAAGTGGGGCAAAAATCATCACGAACCAAAGTCCAATAACACGAGAGATAAAAATAAGTCCGACAGAGAGAAATGTGATCATACCAACAATGTTGATAATAATCGCAAGAATCGTTACGAGTATAAATGTTCCCGCACTAAGAGATTCAGCACCCCCACCTGTTGCGGTATTTGCATTCCCCGCTGTTTTAATATCAGAAACTTTATCTGCGTTAAGGATAAGGTTTTGAGGGTTGATACCATTTACGAGAGCTGCTGAAAGTGGTATTTCTCCTGACGCTCCTTTTTCTATTGTTGCTTCGGTGACACCGTTTGCCCCACCTTTGGTAATGGTAATTGCATCATCATTGTAAAATACCCGAGCAAGAATATTTGAGGTATCAACGATAATTTGTGTTGCAAAAAGGCTAAAGTTGATAAGAATACCAATCACAATGACGTTTTTAATCGTTTCTTTTGTTTTTACGCCATGCGTCCCGACAATTGTCTGAAAAGCAACAAAGAGAAGAACAAAGATGAAAAACATATTAACGACATCTCGGAGAAGTGCCCATCCTTGGGTAATAAAAGGTACTCGATACGAAGCGTCATTGATAGAGTAGGCAAAAGTAAAATCAAAAAACATACCAGTAAGAGCAAAAAGGTATGATGTTGGAACAAATAAAAGATAGTAGATAACCTGAGCGATACAACCAGAGATAGAACCAAAGCCACATGATGGGAGTTGTGTTGGAGGGGTCGGTTCTTGATTTTGTCTTTCTTCTGAAAGGGCGGTGTTGAATCTATCAAGGTTGGCATCACCTCCCCCGTTTCCGTCGAGGGCGTATACAGTACGAGTGCTAAATTGTGCAGTCCCTAGATTAAACGCAACAGGCGCGAAAACAGTCGCGATGAGTATGAGCGAGAGAATAAATGAAGATACGTTTTTCACATATATAGTATACCAATTTTTTTTGATAAAATCCTATACTATAATTGTCATTTTTCTGTGTATTACCAAATACCGAGCATTTTCTCGAGCAACATGAAGTGTTTTGTCATTGATTTTGAATCTTTGACTGCCTCGAGCATTTTTACTTGCTGGTCTCGTGCGTGTGTATAGAGTCGTATCTGGCTCTGTTTCTTTGCTGTCGC
>Ga0172380_10009419_pt1 | contig 10412 bp, 8 predicted proteins | sample Leawe162metaG_FD_119747 | JGI IMG/M metagenome (GOLD analysis project Ga0172380, IMG submission 119747) | Leachate microbial communities from a municipal landfill in Southern Ontario, Canada - Leachate well 162 metaG | ecosystem: Engineered > Solid waste > Landfill > Unclassified | place...
GTAGAACATAACAATAGTAATAAAATTATTGATAGGTTTTTCATATTGATTTCCCTTAAAAGAATATTATTGAACAGTACAAATATCCTGATAAACCTCCTTTAATTTTACGTCAACAAAATTATTAATTAATTCCGAATTATTCTTTGCTTCCACACGAACATAATTCTCAGTAAATCCTTTAACTACACCATTACTTTCAGATTCAAAAAGTACTCTAAAATCTTTTCCGATCATTTTACTATAAAAATCATATTTTTTCTTTGCACTCAAAATTCGTAACATATTATTTCTTCTTTTTCTTTCTCTTACCTCTACCGCCCCATCAAATTCAATTGCTTTTGTATTTGGTCTTTCAGAATAAGTAAAAACATGTAAATAAGAAATTGGAAGGTGATTTAGGAAATTATAAGTATCTATAAAATCTTCTTCTGTCTCACCCGGAAACCCTACAATCACATCAACTCCGATTCCCAAATTAGCTATTTTATCAGTTAATTTAAAAATTAATTTTTCATAATCCTCAGTCTTATATCTTCTTTGCATCAGTCTAAGTATTTTACCGCTTCCGCTTTGCAGTGGAATATGAAAATGATTACAGATTTTTTCATTGTTCCTTGTCAGTTCAATTATTTCATCAGTTAGTAAATTTGGTTCAATTGAACTAATTCTTATTCTGAAATCGCCTTCTACTCCCACAAGCTTTTTTAATAGTTCATGAAAATTTGTGTCATAATCTTTACCATAATCGCCAACATTTACGCCCGTAAGTACTATTTCCTTAAAACCGCTATGAATTAGAGACTTAAATTGTTCAATAATTTTTTGCGGCTCTAAACTTCGGCTCTTACCGCGTGCTAAAGGGATTGTGCAATAAGAGCAAGGATAATCACAGCCATCTTGAATTTTGAAAAATGCACGTGTGCGGGAATCTTCTTCCACGCTAAATGCAGAATTAAATTTTTCTAATTCTTCTGTTGGTGAAACGTAAACGCAAGATAATTCATTCTTTTGAAAATTATCAATCAAATGAAATATTTCAAATTTCTCATTACTTCCTAGAACTGCATCCACCCCATCAATTTTTATTAAATCTTCCGGTCTTAGTTGAGCATAACATCCTGTAACGATCACAAAGGCCTCTGGATTATTTTTTAATGCTCTCCTTACTATCTGTCGGCAATCCTTCTCTGCATTTTCTGTTACACTACAAGTATTAATTACGTAAACATCTGCATGCTGATCGCTTTCTACAATTTCAAATCCTTTATTTAGAAACTGCTTGCTGATTGTCGATGTTTCTGAATAATTCAACTTACAACCCAAAGTATAAAATGCAGCTTTCAATTCTCTTTCTTCTTTCCTTTATAATAAAAAGGCTGTACTTAATAAATTAGTAACTAATTTGATTAAATACAGCCCAAAAATAAGTAACAAATTACTTTAAAGTATTATTCTGATTATGCTTCGTTAGCATCCGATTTATTTACATCCGGAGCTGATGGCTTATCTTCATATAAATTGAAGTCAGAAGAATCAAATTTTCCTAAGTCAGAATTTCTTACATCAGCGATTGTAACTTTTTCAAGCTTATAATCAGTAATAAATTTAGAAATTTCATCATCAGTTTTGTCCTTCATTACCGCTAAAACACTTAGAACAATCTTTTTATTCTCTTTATCAAACTCTACTACCATTAATTCAAGTTTAGTCCCAATTGGAAAACAGTAAGATAAATTTTTGATTTTAGATGTTGATAGCTGTGTTGCAGGAATAAATCCATCAACGTTTAATGGAAGTTCGGCGATTAAACCTTTTTCTATTATTCTTACTATCTTGCCTTCGGATGTTTTGCCAACTGCATACTCTCTTTCAAAATTATCCCATGGATTTGGATTAACTTGTTTATGACCTAAAGAGATTTTTCTCTGATCGGTATCAACACCAAGGACAACAACATCAATCTTTTCACCTTTCTTAACTACTTCACCGGGGTGGCGGATTTTCTTTGTCCATGAAAGATCAGAAATGTGAACTAAACCATCAATACCCGGCTCTAATTCTACAAATACACCGAAGTTTGTAAGGTTACGCGCAACTCCAGAATGCTGTGAACCGACTGGATATTTCTTCATTAAGTCCTGCCATGGATCCGGAGTTAGCTGTTTCATTCCAAGAGAAATCTTCTTCTCATCAGAATCTAAGCTAAGAATTACTGCATCTACGATTTGACCCATTGATACGAATTGAGATGGATGGCTGATATGTTGTGTCCAGCTCATTTCAGAAATATGAATTAATCCTTCAATTCCTTTTTCGATTTCAATAAAAGCACCGTAATCAGTTAAAGAAACTACTCGACCGGCAACTTTATCACCGATTTTGTATTTCTGTCCGATTTTTTCCCATGGATGTGGTAATAATTGTTTTAAGCTAAGTGAAATTCTCTTCTTCTCTTTATCATAATCTGTAACGACAACTTTAATTCTTTCATCAAGCTTAACAACTTCACTTGGATGATTAATTCTTCCCCAGCTCAAGTCTGTAATATGAATTAAACCATCGACACCGCCAAGATCGACGAATACACCAAAATCGGTGATTGCCTTAACGATACCTTCAAGAATCTGTCCTTTTTCTAATTTTTCAAGAATTTCTTTTCTTTGGTCTGAAATTGTTTCTTCGATTAATACTTTATGTGAAACAACTACGTTTTCAGTAGGAATATTTACTTTAACGATTTTGAAATCCATTGTTTGACCAACGAATGCATCAAAATCTCTTACCGGACGAATGTCAATCTGTGAACCAGGTAAGAATGCTTCAATTCCCAGTAAATCAACAACCATACCGCCTTTAATTCTTTTAAGAATTTTACCGGCAATGATTTTTTCATTTTCAAATGCGTCCATAACTCGAGCCCAAACTTTAAGAAAGTCTGCTCTCTTTTTGCTTAATACTAAATTACCTTCTTCATCTTCTACACTTTCGATAACGATATCAATATGCTCACCTATCTTTATCTCTTCTGTTGATGAAAATTCATTTCTGGATATACTACCATCAGACTTGAAACCAACATTAACAATTACGTTATCAGAATTAATACCTACAATTGTGCCCTGAATTATTTCGCCTTCTTTTATGTTGCGAAATGAATCGGAGTAAAGCTTATTGAGTTCTAATAATTCTTCTTCAGAATACTCATCAGCATTAAAAAACTTCTTGGTATCAAAAAGACTATCTAACACCTTTGTGTCTTTATCAGACATTGAACCTCCAAAAAAATACTCTGCTATATAACTTTCAGCCGTCCTTAAAAGTATCAAGCAGTAAATAATTTAATGTAACATTAGTTTATTATTGACGGCAAATAATTTTTATTCTTCCATATCATTAATCTTACTTAGTAAGATATTTATTTCATCAAGAATTGAAGTATGTGTATTATCAAATTCAATAGCATCATCAGCTTTCATTAATGGGCTTATTTCCCTGCTACTATCAATATTATCTCTATTTGATAGATTCACTTTTACTTCATCAATCGTAATTTCCGAATTTTTCTCTTTGAACTCGGCAAATCTTCTTTTTGCTCTTTCTTCTAAGGATGCAGTTAAATATATCTTCAAATCAGCATTCGGAAAAACTACCGTAGTAGTATCTCTCCCTTCAGCAACAAGATTTTTATCTTCACCTAATTTTCTTTGCAGCTTTACTAATTCTTTTCTTACTTCACCTATTTTGCTGATATCACTTACCTTACTATTCACTTCCAATGTTCTAATCTTATCAGTTACTTCTTCATCATCTACAAAGACTCTTGTAATTCCATTTTCGAAATTCAAACTTATTTTAATACTTTTTGTAAGTTGAATTACCCTTTCAATATCATCAACAATTCCGAGTTCCATAGCTTTAAAAGTTATTGCCCTATACATAGCTCCGGTATCCACATATGTGAAACCAAGTTTCTCAGCTAAGTATTTAGCAGCAGTACTTTTACCTGAACCGGCAGGTCCATCAATTGCTATTACAATTCTTTTTGCCATAGCTTACAAATTTATTAAATATTAATCCTATTTGCAATTTGAGAATAATTATATTATTTGGAGTTTTTCCTTAAAATCTCAATCATTTTATCGTGAATAAATCCATTTGAAGAAACAGAATCTTTACTATCTCTTATAATTTCATAATTATTCCCAACAAAATCAGTTACTTTTCCACCGGCTTCTTCTACCATTAATTTTCCGGCGCATATGTCCCAAGGTTGGAGTGTAACTTCCCAAAAACCATCGAATACTCCCGAAGCTACATAACAAAAATCAATCGCCGCACTTCCTAATCTTCTTACAGCTCTTGAGTTTAACAAAAATTCATTAAAATGTTCAATTGCATTGAGAGGATTTTCAGCGATATCATAAGGAAATCCGGTAACTAATAAAGAAGTTTTAATATCATCTCTCTTATTCACTGAGATTTTTGATCCATTTCTAAACGAACCGCTTCCCTTTTCAGTACTATAAAGAACATCAGACATAACATCATAAATTACCCCAGCAATAATTTCTTTTCCTTTTATTACTCCGATTGAAACGGAAAATATTGGTAAACCATGAGCAAAGTTAGTTGTTCCATCTAATGGATCAATAATCCATTTATATTCAGAATCTAATCCTTTCTCTCCGCTCTCTTCTGCTAAGATGCCGTGAGAAGGATAATTTTTCTTCACGTAATCAATTATTAATTCTTCTGATTTTTTATCTATTTCAGTTACAAGATTAGAAGAATTAGTTTTGTATTCAATCTCAAAATTTTGGTTAAATCCATTTCTAATTACCTCACCAGCTAATTTTGATACTTCAATAATATTATTTATCATACTATTACTCCTTTTGGTAAAAATAGTTTCCTTGTACTGCCTTATTAAATTTGGTATCTTTCAAGGTTTAATATATCACACTGGAGAAGTTGCTTGATGGATAATGATGCAAAAAAAACAAATTTAGATTACATGGCAGTTGAAGATATTCCAAAAATCTTACCCGTATTACCATTACGAGATAATGTTATTTTCCCTTACATGATATTCCCAATCTTGGTTGGGCGCGAACAATCTATTAAGGCTGCAAACTTTGCCTTAGATAACTCCAAATATATATTTCTTTCTGCACAAATTAAATCAAATCTTGAAGAACCTGCAAAAGAAGATATATATCAAGAAGGCACTATTGCAAAAATTATTCAGATTCTTAAGCTCCCAAATGGATTGCTTAAAATTCTTGTTGATGGAATAATCCAAGGTAAAATTATTAATTATACAGACAAAGACACATTTTTTGAAGCTGAAATTGAAGTAATATATCCTATTAAAGAAGACCAACGAGAACTAAATGCTCTCCTTAGACAGATGACTGCGCAATTTAAAGAATACGTCAAAATTAATAAATCAATTCCGCAAGAAGCCATTAATGCTCTTGAAAATATAACCGAACTTGATAGAAAAGTATTCTATGTAGCTGCTAATATTAATCAATCGATCGATATAAAACAGTCTATACTAAAAAAATTCTCATTAAAGGATCAGTTATTCGAAATTATCAAGATACTTAATTCCGAGATCGAGATACTACGTATAGAAAAAGAGATTGAATCTAAGGTTCAAGAAAATATTGCAAAATCACAAAGAAAATTTATTATCCAGGAGCAGATAAGAATTTTACAGGATGAACTTGGTGATGATGAAGAAGCGATACCGGAATTTCAGCAAATAAAGGAAAAAATTCAGAAAGCAAAAATGCCCAAAGAAATTGAAGATAAGGCAATTGATGAATTAAATAAATTAAAAAAGACTCCTCCAAGCTCTCCCGAAGCAACAGTAATCAGAAATTATCTTGATTGGCTTATTGATGTTCCATGGAAAAAAAGAAGCAAAGATAATCTTAATGTTAATAATGTCCGTGTAATTTTAGATGAAGATCATTTCGGTCTTGATAAACCTAAGGATAGAATTGTGGAACATATTGCAGTTTTAAATTTAGTAAAAAATATGCGCGGTCAAATTCTTTGTTTTGTCGGACCTCCCGGAGTTGGTAAAACTTCTTTAGGTAAATCAATAGCCCGTGCTCTTGGTAGAAATTTTGTTCGCATTAGCCTCGGTGGCGTGCGTGATGAAGCTGAAATAAGAGGACATCGAAGAACTTATATTGGCTCAATGCCCGGTAAAATTCTTCAATCTATGAAAAAAGCAAAAACAGTTAATCCTGTAATGCTCTTAGATGAAATTGATAAAATGAGTATGGATTTCAGAGGCGATCCTTCTTCGGCTATGTTGGAAGTTTTAGACCCTGAACAAAATCATTCTTTTAATGATCACTACCTTGATATCGATTACGATCTATCCCAGGTGATGTTTATTACTACTGCTAATGTTCGATATAATATTCCTCTACCGCTTCAGGATAGAATGGAGATTATAGAACTGCCCGGATATTTGGAATTTGAAAAATTACAGATTGCTAAAAGACATATTTTGCATAAACAGTATAAAGCACATGGCTTAGATAAATATGAAATTAATTTCCAAGACGAATCGATTCTAAAAATCATTAATGAATATACTCGTGAATCGGGCGTTAGAAATTTAGAAAGAGAAATTGCCTCCGTTCTTAGGAAAACAGCTAAAGAGATTGTTACTACTATTTTAACGAAGTCTAAAAGAAAAAATGTTAGTTATAAAATAACTCCGGAGAATATTGAAAAATTCCTGGGATCTCCTAAATTTAGAACACATACTACGGATAAGAATCCTAGGATTGGTTCTGTAACAGGATTGGCATGGACTAGTGTTGGTGGTGAAATTTTACATGTCGATGCGACAGTCATGGAGGGTGGTGATAAACTTACTATTACGGGACAGATTGGTGACGTAATGAAAGAATCCGCTCTTGCAGCATTAAGTTTCCTTAAAAGTAATACAAAACTCTTGGGACTAAAAGCACAGTTTGCTAAAGGAAAGGAGATTCATATTCATTTGCCCGAAGGTGCTATCCCTAAAGATGGTCCTTCTGCCGGTATTACTCTTGCAATGGCTATGTATTCCGCTTTCAGCGGTAAACCTGCTAGTAATGAAATTGCTATGACCGGAGAAATTACTCTACGTGGAAAAGTTATACCTATTGGTGGATTAAATGAGAAACTTCTCGCAGCTCGTAGAAACGGGATTAAAACTGTCTTAATTCCCTCAGAGAATGAAAAAGATTTAATTGAAATTAAAGATGAAGTAAAATCTGGAATGAAAATCATTCCCATAGAAATTATTTTTGAAGCTCTTCCTTATGTTTTTGAATCTTTTAAGAAAAAATCTATTACTGCCAAAAAAGGTAAAAATGTCAGAAGAACTAAAACTAAATAAAAATTTATCTGATGAAGAGATTTATCTTCAACTTATCGCTTCATTACATCATTTATTTGTTGAAAATGATAAGATATTAAGTGCACTTTCGAATTTTACAGCATTACTTAAACAGGCTTTTGAAAAAATTTCATGGGTTGGCTTTTATTTCTTAGATGGAGATAGATTATTCTTAGGTCCATTTCAAGGCAATATTGCATGTGTTGAAATTAGAATGAATCATGGGGTTTGCGGTGCTTCTGCCTATAAAAAAGCAACTTTAATAGTAGAGGATGTAGATAAATTCCCGGGTCACATCGCATGCGATTCCGCTTCTAAATCTGAAATTGTTGTACCTATTGTAATTAATAATGAATTAATTGGTGTATTAGACTTGGATAGCTACGAATATTCTTCCTTTAATGAAATTGATAAAAAATATTTGGAAGAATTATTAACTATATTTACAAAAAAAATCGATTTAGGAAAATTTAAAATAATATAAAACTTATGAACTATTTAGTAACAGCACGTAAATGGCGTCCTCAAAATTTTTCTGATGTTATTGGTCAGGAACATATTACAAAAACATTAATCAATTCTATAAAGAATGGCAAAGTAGCTCATGCATATATTTTTGCTGGTCCGCGTGGTGTAGGTAAAACTACTACTGCCCGTATTTTAGCAAAATCATTGAACTGCATGAATCCTAAAGATGCCGAGCCATGTAATGAATGTGAAATGTGCTTATCTTTTTCCAATTCACAAAGTCTTGACGTAATTGAAATAGATGGTGCATCAAATAGAAGAATAGAAGAGATTAGAACACTTAGAGATTCAGTCAAATATGCCCCTACTAAAGGCAAGTTTAAAGTTTATATAATTGATGAAGTTCATATGCTCACAACAGAGTCTTTTAACGCACTCTTAAAAACATTGGAAGAACCGCCGGAGCATACAATATTTATTTTTGCAACTACTGATGTACATAAGGTACCTCTGACAATATTATCACGATGCCAAAGATTTGATTTTAGAAGAATAGAATTAGCTGCAACAAAAAGCACACTTCAAAAAATTGCTGATGCTGAAGGAATTGTAATTGATGATATCGCATTAAGCCTAATTGCAAAAAAGGCAGATGGTGCGCTTAGAGATGCCCAAACTCTTTTCGACCAAGCTATAGCTTTTAGCGGTAATCAAGTTGATTCAGGTGTCGTTAGCATGATGCTTAATCTTATTGACGATGAACTCTATTTTGATATATCAGATTCAATTCTTAATAAGAATTTTAATGCCGCTTTTGAAATTACCCGTAAATTATATGAAAATGGATGGAATTTCTTAGATTTTATGAATGGTTTAGTTGAGCATTTTAGAAATATAATGACAGTAGTATTAAGAAATGATAGTCAACTAATTGAAACAGCAGATATATATAAAGAGAAATATTTAACTTACTCAAGTTCTTTTTCAGAAGGGGACCTTATTAGAATATTGAATTTTCTTAATAAATCACAATATGAGTTAAAATCAGCACCTAATCAAAAACTAAAAGTCGAAATTACTTTAGCACAATTGATTGGTTTGGAAAGAACTGAAACTATATCAAATCTACTTTCAAAAGTAAACGCAGGCAATTTCTCCAATAATTCCTCCGTTGTTTCTGAATCATCAGGTAGTTATTCAAGTGCTAAGGGGACAAAAACTAATTTATCTTCAATTAAAAATGTCGAGGTGGCTTTAACTAAGGATATTATTATTCCGGAAGTTGAAAAATTTGTTAGTCCCATTTATACAAATCCAGGCGATATGAGTGAAATTATCTCCAAGTGGCAAGCATTTATTGATCAGGTAAAATCAGAAAAGATATTTTTAGGTTCAATTCTTACAAACACTAATCCGGTTAATTTTACCGATAATAAATTAGAACTTAACGTTGAACATTCGGATGATAAAGAGATACTAAGAGATAACAAGAAGTATATTGATAAAAAAGCAAAAGAAGTCTTTGGTAGTAAGATAGAACTTTATGTTAATCTAGGAGCTGTTTCGTCAGAGGCAATACAATCTTCAGAGGGTGATGTAGAAAGCGAATTATTTTTAGCAGTAAAAAATGTTCTTGGCGGTAAGGAGATTAATATATAATAACTTTGCTGGATACATTACGTTATCATGATAAGTAGACCTACTGTTTCATCGGAAATAAATTTAGAATATAATGAAACAACGGTATTAAAAAATTATGCAATTACCGGTAGGCAAAAAAAACATTGTTTTAAAACAAAAAACCCCGCAAAAGCGGGGTTAAAAATAAATCCTGGCAGCTACCTACTCTTCCACACAGTTGCCCATGCAGTACCATTGGCGTATAGGAGCTTAACTTCTCTGTTCGGAAAGGGAAGAGGTGTATCCTCCTAGCTATAGCCACCAGAAAACTTATGATTCTCTGTTAAACATAAAAATGAAAAATGAAAAATGAAAGAGAAAGAGTCTAAATATAAACATCTATCTTTTAATAAAAATTAATTGGCTAAGCCTCACGACTTATTAGTACTACTCGACTAAAATTATTACTAATCTTACATCTGTAGCCTATCAACCTCGTCATCTCCGAGGAGTCTTTAGTGTCTTGCGACAGGGATACCTAATCTTGAAGTGTGCTTCGCACTTAGATGCTTTCAGCGCTTATCACGTCCGAACGTAGCTACCCAACCATACCACTGGCGTGATAATTGGTTCACTAGAGGTTCGTTCACTTCGGTCCTCTCGTACTAGAAGCGACTCTTCTCAAGTATCCTGCGCCCGCATAGGATAGGGACCGAACTGTCTCACGACGTTCTGAACCCAGCTCACGTACCGCTTTAATTGGCGAACAGCCAAACCCTTGGGACCTTCTTCAGCCCCAGGATGCGATGAGCCGACATCGAGGTGCCAAACCTTACCGTCGATATGAACTCTTGGGTAAGATCAGCCTGTTATCCCCGGCGTACCTTTTATCCTTTGAGCGACGGCA
>Ga0172380_10009420_pt1 | contig 10412 bp, 7 predicted proteins | sample Leawe162metaG_FD_119747 | JGI IMG/M metagenome (GOLD analysis project Ga0172380, IMG submission 119747) | Leachate microbial communities from a municipal landfill in Southern Ontario, Canada - Leachate well 162 metaG | ecosystem: Engineered > Solid waste > Landfill > Unclassified | place...
CCGACAGCTTCACCTACACAGCCACCAACGCCAGCGGCACCTCCGGCCCGGCTACGGTGACCATCACCGTCAACCCGCCGAGCATCAGTCTGATCACCACCACGTTGAGCAACGGCACTATCGGCACCAGCTACAGCGCGACGCTCACCGCCTCCGGCGGCACCGCGCCCTACACCTATGCGATCACCGACGGCGCCCTGCCTGAGGGCCTGAGCCTGAATGCCACCAGAGGCCTCATCAGCGGTACGCCAAGCACCGCCAGCACTACCGACCTGACCATCACAGTCACTGATGCCAAAGGTGCCAGCAGCTTGCAAAACTTCTCGATCACCATCTCTGCCATGGAGATCTCCGTGCCAGCATCCAGCCAGATCCTGGCCGTGGGGCAGTCTGCCACAGTCGACCTGACCCAAGGTGCCACCGGTGGTCCGTTCACCCAGGCAACTCTGGGTTCGGTCACCCCTGCCTCCGCCGGGCGAGTAACGATGATGGGCCGCTTCTCGATGCGTTTCGTACCGTCGGTCGCCTTCGCTGGGACGGCAATCGTCAGCTTCAGCCTGCGGAACGGTAGCGGTGCCAGCTCAGCCAGCACCGTCAGCTTCATCATTAAGGAACGTCCAGACCCGACCAAGGATGCCGAAGTTATCGGCCTGCTTAACGCTCAAACCCGAACAGCAGAGCGCTTCGCCGGCACTCAGATGGACAACTTCAACCGACGTCTTGAGCAGTTGCATCAAACAAATTGCGACCGTAATTCGTTCAATGCCAGTTTACGCAAGGATGACAGTGCCATGCCTCTGGGCGAGATCGCCAAAGCTATCCAGAGTCAGCAAGGAGATTCCGCCAACCAGGCACAACTGGAAAAAGGCAAGGCCGCAACCTCGGTGCAGAACGGCTGCAAACAGGACGCCTTGGCATTCTGGAGCGACGGCTTCGTCAACATCGGCTCTACCCATGCGCAGGGCGCGCAAGACAACAGCTTCACTACGCTGGGCCTGAGCGCCGGTGCAGACTATCGCCTATCACCAACTGCCATCGTCGGTGTCGGTATCGGCTACGGCAACGACCGCAGTGATATCGGCAAGAACAACACTCGCAGTGATGGGAAGGCCATCGGTATCGCCACTTATCTAAGCCTGAACCAGGCGCCGCAGGTATATGTCGACGGCCTGCTGGGCTACAACCGTATCAGTTTTGATTCACGCCGTTACATCACCGACAGCGCAGATGACTATGCCAGTGGCTCGCGGGATGCAGATCAATTGTTCGCATCCCTGACTGCCAGCTATGAATACCGCAAGGGGCCGTTGTCGCTGGCGCCTTACGGCCGCTTGAACGCCAGCACAACCCTCATGGAGGCTTACCGTGAAAGTGGTGGCGGCATTTACGGTCTGTCCTATGAAGAGCAATGCCAAGAGAATTTCACATCCTACCTCGGTGTGCGTACTAGCTATGACCTGATGGCTCCGCTTGGTGTGGTGACACCCAAGGTTGGCCTGGCTTGGGGCCACAACTTCAGTCGTAGCAGCGACTACAAGATGCGCTATACCGATCAGGGCGACGAAGGCATGCTTTACAGCCTCAAGCCCGATGCTCAGGACAGCGATTTAGCCGGCCTGGATATGGGTATCGACTTCAACCTGGGACACGCCTGGCAGCTAGGGGTTTCATACAAAACCAATCTTGGATCAAATGAACGCAACGACACTTTCCGAGTGGGCTTAAATGGCAGGTTCTGAACCCAGGTCTGGGAGATAGCAACAAAACAACACTCCGCCATACTCCGGCGGAGTGTTGAGCATTCACCGTGATGAAGTAGCCGATCTAGTTCTTCTGGTTGCTGAGCTCTTTTGGTGCCCAGAAAAGTGCCTTCTCTTTCAGGGTGCGCTCACTGAGTTCTGAGAGTACAGGGGATGACATAGCAGAAGGAGCCATCAGGACTGACTTAGGGGCAGGATTGGCCGCAGATTGTCCCTGTTGTTGTAGCTGCTGAGGTTCTGACTGGGCAACTACTGGCTTTACGCGAAAATGCCCACAGGGGAGCAAGGTCATCTTGCGGTAGTACCAGATACCTTGCGCAGAGAGCCAGAGATTCACTATGAAGACTCCGGATCCATCCACACAAAGTGGATGACCAAGAGGTCTAGAGGGGGGTTGGGAGGCTAACTTATTGATCTGCAGAAACAGGTGGTGGCCCCACCAGCCACATCCCGGCACTCGAGTCCCCCGCCTTGGCTGCTACCTTCCGGTCCTGACCAGGTTGACGAGTTATCAATGCGAGAGGACCAATGGGACCACCGGCGAGGAGAATAGCAAAGTCCCGTTTCATTGCAATGGCTTTCTGCCGAGGGACGAACCGTTCGCCTTATTTTTCAACAATCTGCCGAATGAATCAGCTAAACAGCATGAACTTGGCCCCCACCAGCAACATCAGCAGGGCGAACGCCTGCTTGAGCCGTTGCGGGGAAAGTTTATGGGCCAGCTTTGCCCCCACCCGGGCGAACTGGGTGCTGGTGAGCACTATGCCAAGCAGGGCGGGCAGGTAGATGAAGCCCAGGCTCCATTCTGGCAGGGAGGCATTGCCCCAGCCGGCGTAGAGGTAGCTCAGGCTGCCCGCCAGCGCGATGGGCATGCTGCAGGCGGCGGAGGCCGCCACGGCGTTGCGCATCGGCACGCTGTTCCAGCTCAGATAGGGCACGGTGAGCGAGCCGCCGCCTATGCCAAACAGCGCCGACATCCAGCCGATGACGGTGCCCGCGATGCCGGTACCGACAGGTCCCGGCAGGTGCCGCTCCGCCTTGGGCTTGAGGTTGAGCCCCATCTGCAGCGCCATGGTCCAGGCGAAGCAGCCGATGATGATGTTGAGGGTACTGGCGCTGAGCAGGTTGGCTGTCATGCCGCCAAGCCAGGCGCCGACCAGCATGCCGGCCCCCAATCGGCGGATCACCACCCAGTCGACCGCGCCGGCCTCCTGATGTGCCCGCAATGAGCTGAAACCGGTGAAGATCATGGTGGGCAACGAGGTTCCCAGTGCCAGATGGGTAATGATATCGGGGGCCACCCCCTGAGCGTGGAAGCTGAGAACCAGCACGGGCACTATGATGAGACCACCACCGATCCCGAACAACCCCGCCAGCATGCCCGCGAAAGCACCCAGCAGCAGATAACCCATAAACAGCATAAAAATTCCTTCCGAGGCGGCGCCTGACCATCCAGGCCAACACGCGCATAAAAAAAGAGATGGCCCTTGGGCCATCTCTTCATTGTGCCGGTTAACTCAAGGGAATGGTACCGTCCATCACCTTGTAGAAGGCCAGCACGGCGCAACCGAGCAGGGCCGCCGTCATCCCCTGCTCCAGCCGGTTGAGGCCGCGCAGCCCGTGGTGCTGACGCGCCTTCCAGTAGATGAAGATGCCGGGGCTGTAGAGCAGTGCCACCAGCAGCAGGTATTCCACCCCGGCGGCATAGACCAGCCAGCAGCCATAGAGGGTGGCCACCAGCGCCAGCAGCAGGTCGCGCTTGCGCTGATGGGGCTGACCCTCGTAGGTCTCCCCTTTCAGCGCCAGCTTGAGGCCATAGGCACCGGAGAAGACATAGGGCACCAGCGCCGCCGAGGTGGCGATGTTGACCAGCGCCAGATAGGTGCTGCTCTGGAAGTAGATGATGATGAGGAAGATCTGCACCAGGCAGGTGGAGCACCAGAGCGACACCTTGGGCGAGCCGTTCTTGTTCTCCTTGGCAAACCAGCCCGGGAACACCCCTGTCTTGCCGGCGATGTAGGGCACTTCCGCCGCCAGTACCGTCCAGCTCAGCAGGGCCCCCATCACGGAGATCACCAGACCTATGTTGATGAGCCAGGCGCCCCAGGGGCCCACGACGGCTTCCAGGATCATGGCGGTGGACGGGTTCTTGAGGGCGGCCAGCTGCGGCTGACTCATGACGCCGAGGGAGAACAGGGTCACCATGACGTAGAGCGCCAGCGCACCGAGCAGCGCCAGCACGGTGGCACGCCCCACGTCCTTGCGATGACGGGCGCGGGCGGAGACCACCACGGCCCCTTCGATGCCGATGAAGACCCAGAGCGTCACCTTCATGGTGGACTTGACCTGATCCATCACGGAACCCAGCTCCACGTTGTCGTGGCCCCAGATATCCAGAGTGAAGGTCTGCATGTTGAAGGCAAGCAGTATGGCTACGCAGAACACGATGAGCGGCACCATCTTGGCGATGGTGGTGACTATGTTCACCAGGGCCGCGACCTGGATCCCGCGCAGCACCAGGGCGTGCACCGACCAGATGAGGAGGGAGGCGAGCGTGATGGCCACGGGCGTGTTGCCGTCGCCGAAGATGACATTGTCCGGCGTGTCGAAGAAGTAGCTCAGGGCGCTGAACACCACGATGGCGTAGGAGACGTTGGCCAGCAGCTGACAGAGCCAGTAACCCCAGGCGGCGTTGAAGCCGATGAAATCGCCGAAACCGGCCTTGGCATAACTGAAGATACCGCCATCGAGATCCGGGCGGCGCATGGAGAGATTCTGGTAAACCAGCGCGAGACAGATCATGCCAAGACCTGTGATGGCCCACCCCAGGGCGACGGCCCCGGCGCTGGCATGAGCGGCAATATTTTGTGGCAGACTGAAGACCCCGGCGCCGACCATGGAGCCGATCACCAGCGAGATGAGGGCGCCAAGCCCTAGTTTCTTGTCCATCTCAATCCTGTTTGATTAGGCGGCGGTAGAGCATCCGTATTCATACTGCGCGCAATATGGGAGGGGCGAAAAATCCATACCCCGTGAAAAAGGCGGCAACTATATTGCATGACTATTCCGACCGCAATCCCTCGTACCGTCAATCATGCACCGTCTTGACCGCGCGCAATTCTACAGCACTGACCTCAAGCGCCTGTGAGCTGGCTCAAATTAAGAAAGACCCGTTGATATTTCACATTTTTCCATGACTTCGCCCCCGTTTTTCGGAGCAGACCTGCATGAGCATGCAGCTTGCAGCCTGGGTCGGCAGCATCGACTGCTGACAAACGTTTCAATAAAAATGCCCCTGTACCAGGGGCCAGGGGCATCTGCAAAAGGCAGCCGGAATTTAGAGTCGCAAGCCGCCGTCGAGCTCTATCATGCGTCCGGACAGATAGTCATTGGCGAGAATAAAATGCACGGTTTCGGCCAGCTGGTGCGCCTGCCCCAGGCTGCCGACCGGGATGGCCTGCTGCATGCGCGCCATCGCCTCCGGTTTCATCGCCGCCGTCATGTCGGTGGCAAACACCCCGGGGGCTATGCCCATGACCCGAATGCCGTGGCGAGCCAGCTCCCGCGCCCAGGTCACCACCAGGGAGGCCACCCCCGCCTTGCTGGCGGCATAGTTGCTCTGGCCTATGTTGCCCGCACGGGCGATGGAGGAGATGTTGACGATGACGCCTCCCTGCCCGCCCTTGGCCATCAGGGCCGCCCCTTCCCGACCACAGAGGAAGGTGCCGGTGAGGTTGACGTCGATGACGGCCTGCCACTGGGCCAGACTCATCTTCTCCACCAGTTCGCCCTCTTTCACCTTGATCAGCATGCCGTCCCGCAGGATCCCCGCGCAGTTGACGAGGCCATGCAGGGAGCCACATTGCTCTTTAATCGCGGCAAAGGTCGCCTCCACCTCGGCCTCACTCGCCACGTTGCAGACGAACAGGGCGCACTGGCCATCGCGACTGCGCAGCTCGGCTTCGGTCACCTCCAGATCGGTACGATTGACATCGATCAACGCCAGCACGGCGCCTTGACTGGCCAGGCTCAGGGCGATGGCGCGACCGAGCCCCCTGCCCGCCCCCGTGATGGCGATGACTTTCTGCTTGATATCCATGGGTACTCCTTGTTGTTAACTGAGTTGCAGCCCGCTTGATGAGGTGATGAGCAAACTGCCGCAGACTAACCGGCCTGTGACGGGTCCAGCGTTTTATCCAGATAGAGCTCGACGATACTGGAAAAATCCTTGCTCTCCTGACCCTGGCTTGCGTGCAGGTTGAGCAGTGATGGCAGGCCAGCGCACTCACTTTTCACCCTGTGTTTTACCGAGATACAACGCCAGAATACTGGAGAAATCCTTGCTCTCCTGGCCCTGGCTTGCGTGCAGGTTGAACAGGTTGCGGGCAAGGGCCCCCATGGGCACGGCGCTGTGGGCATGTTCGGCCAGGGCCATCGCCAACCCCAAGTCTTTGACCATCAGCCGGGTCATAAAGCCCCCCTGATAGTTGCGGGCGGCCGGTACGTTTTCCATCACGCCAGGCCAGGGGTTGTAGCGCTCCAGGCTCCAGTTGTTACCAGAGCTCTTGCCCATGATGATGGAGAGCACGCTCGGATCCAGCCCCTCCTTCACCCCGAGCGCCAACGCCTCGGCTGTGCCCGCCATGTGGATGGCGAGCAGCATGTTGTTGCACATCTTGGCGATCTGGCCCGCTCCGAGCGCCCCGGCATGAAACAGGTTCTGCCCCATGTGAGCCAGAATGGGCCTGGCTGCCTCGAAATCCGCCAGTTCGCCGCCGACGATAAAGGTGAGGGTCCCCGCCGCCGCCCCGGCGACGCCACCCGAGACGGGGGCATCGATAAAGCGGATCCCCCGGGCTCGTGCCGCCTCCCCCACCTGGCGGGCCGAGGCCACGTCTATGGTGGAGCAATCGATCACCAGGGCCCCCGCGGGCAAGGCTGCCAGCAGATCCTGTCCTCCCCGCTCTCCGGCACTCTCGCCGAGCCAGAGCCCGCGCACATGCTCGCCGGCGGGCAGCATGCTGATGACCACGTCGCAATCGGCCACCGTTTCGCGGGCATCCCCGCCGGCGATACAACCGGCGGCGATCGCCTTGGCGACACTCTCCGGCATCAAGTCGAATACCCGAACCCCGTGCCCCGCCCTGGCCAAGTTGGCGGCCATGGGCCCCCCCATGTTGCCCAGCCCGATAAACCCAATCCTTGTCATCTCGTCTGCTCCTTGCCGTGCTGGTTATCCAGCAACCTGTGTCTGTTGATCCGCCCTGACGCCCTCTCGAAGGCTCAAGGCGCCAGGGGATTTTTCCCCTCGGGCCAGCGATAGAAGGCATCCAGCCAGTCAGTGCCGGGCTGAGGCGCCTGCCAGCGCGGGGACTTGTCCTTGTCGATGATCAGCGCCCTAACCCCTTCCACAAAATCCCCCCTCAGCACGCAGTTGACCGAGAGTGCCAGCTCATCGGCAAACACCTCGGCCAGCGACTGGCGACGTGCCTGCCAGTACTGGCGCCACAGGATGGCGCGGCTGATAGGGCTGCCACTGCGGCATGTGTCGCGGGCCTGCGCCAGGCTCCTTTCGCCAAGCTCGGGATCGAAGGCGGCATCGTATAGCCGATCCAGTACCCCTTGCAGGGTGCGCCCGGCCAGCAGGGCATCGATCTTGGCCTGATGGGGCAAGATCACAGGCGCTGGCAGCGGCTGGTCCGCCTCTGCATGCAAGCCGCTCAGCAACCGTTCGATCTGCTCGCACGGCGCGGCCTTTGCCCCCCACGCCAGCGCGGCCAACCGCGGCAACAAGGCAGCACGCTCACTGCTGGCGATGGCGTGATCCGCCAGCCCCAGGCCGATGGCATCCGCGCCGTTGAAACGGGCGCCGGTCAGCCCGAGCCAGAGCCCGAGTCGCCCCGGCATGCGGCTTAAAAACCAGCTGGCCCCCACGTCCGGGTAGAGGCCTATGGTCACCTCCGGCATGGCGAACAGGCTCTTCTCGGTCACCACCCGAAAGTCGGCACCGGCGAACAGGCCTATGCCGCCCCCCATGCAGATGCCGTCCGCCACGCAGATGAGGGGCTTGCCGTAGCTGTGGATATGGTGGTCGAGCCGATACTCCTGCTCAAAGAAATCCCGCGCATAACCAAACAGCGCCTGCTCGCTCTCCTCCTGCTGGCAGTAATAGAAGGAGCGTATGTCGCCGCCAGCGCAAAATGCCTTCTCGCCGGCCCCTTGCAACAGGACGCAGACGATGACCGGGTCCTGCTCCCAGCGGGTCAACGCCTCCTGCAACAGCTGGATCATCTCAAGGCTCAGGGCGTTGAGGGAGGCTGGGCTGTCCAGAGTCAGCACGCCGATACGATGGCCGTCTGCCGTGGGATGGGTTGTGACGCGTACCGGTTCACTCATGCCTCGTCCCCCTGCTTGGCAGATGTCTCGTATTGCCAGCGCGCGGGCCGCTTCTCCAGGAAGGCCGCCACCCCTTCACGCTGGTTGGCGTCTGCAAACAGCTCAAGGAACAGGCTGCGCTCCAGCGGCAGCGCTGCGTCCCGATGGCCGCTGCGCCCCTGATTGATAAGCTGCTTGCAGGCACGCAGGGCACTCGGGCTCTGACGTTCCACCAGCTGTGCCATCTGGTGCGCCGCGTCCCAAGCGTGGCCTTCTTTGACCACCTCCTCCACCAGCCCCATCTCGTAGGCCAGGGTGGCGCTCACCTTCTCGCCACAGAGGATCATCCGCTTGGCCCAGCCCGGTCCCACCAGCTCGGTGAGCCGCTGGGTGCCACCGGCGCAGGGCAGCAAGCCCACGGAGGCCTCCGGCAGCCCCAGCTTGGCCTGCTGCTCGGCGATGCGGATGTCGCAGGCCAGAGCCACCTCCAGCCCGCCACCCATGGCGTAACCATTGATGGCGGCTATGCTGACGCCGTGGAAACCGGCCAGCGCCTCGAAGGCGCGACCGAAGGCCTCGGCCACCTCGCGAGCATGGTCCAGATCGCCGTCGGCAAACATCTTGAGATCGGCGCCGGCGCAGAAAAACTTGTCCCCCGCCCCGCGGATCACCAGGGCCACCACATCGGGGCGGCTGTCTAGCTCCACCATCATCTGCAAGAAGGCCTGCAGGCTGGCCAGGGTCCAGGTGTTGGCGGGCGGATGGTCGAGGGTGATATAGGCCACATGACCGTGATATTCGAGCCTGATCCTTGTCATTGCATTGTCCTTGTGAATGAGACTGCCCCATGATGACAGGGTTGAATGGAGCCAACCTTCGGCCGGCTCACAAAGCCTGCGACGAGTCGCGCCGGTCGCATCGTCAGGGCGGGCTACCGTGGATGGCGGCCCCATCCCGCTACTCCAGCGACAGACCGGGATCCGCCAGCAGGCGGCGGGCTATGATCAGCCGCATCACTTCGTTGGTACCTTCCAGGATGCGGTGGACCCGGGTATCGCGCAGGTAGCGCTCCAGCGGATACTCGCGGATATAACCATAGCCGCCAAAGAGTTGCAGAGCCTCGTCACAGACGCGATAACCCACGTCGGTGGCAAAACGCTTGGCCATGGCGCACCAGGCACTCTTGTCCGGGCTGCCTCTGTCCAGCTTGTCGGCGGCCTGGCGTACCATCAGCCGCGCCGCCGCCAGCTCGGTGGCCATGTCGGCGAGGCGAAACTGCACGCTCTGAAATTCGCTGATAGGGTGGCCAAACTGCTGGCGCTGCTGTACATGGGCCAGCGCATCGTCCAGCGCCTGCTGGGCTGTGCCCACAGAACAGGTGGCGATGTTGATGCGCCCGCCATCGAGCGCCTGCATGGCGAACTTGAATCCCTCCCCCTCCTGCCCCAGCCGATAGCTGGCGGGAATGCGCACCCCGTTGAAGGCCACCTCCCGGGTCGGCTGACTGTTCCAGCCCATCTTCTCCTCAGCCTTGCCATAGTTCACCCCCGGCGTCTCGGCTGGCACCATAAAGGCGGAGATCCCCTTGGCCCCGTCACCTCCAGTGCGAGCCATCACCACCAGCACATCCGTGCTGCCCGCCCCCGAGATGAACACCTTGCTGCCGTCGATGAGGTAGTCCTCGCCGTCACGCACCGCACGAGTCTTGAGGGCCGCCGCATCTGAGCCAGCACCGGGCTCGGTCAGGCAATAAGAGCCCAGCAGTTCGCCGCTGGCGAGCCTGGGCACCCACTGCTCGGCGACATCGCCAGGCAGCCAGCTGCCCAGCATCCAGCTCACCATGTTGTGGATGGTCAGATAAGCCGTGGTGGAGGTGCAGCCCATGGCGAGCCGCTCGAAGATGAGGCTGGCATCGAGCCGGGGCAAGCCGAGCCCGCCATACTGCTCCGGGGTGTAGAGGCCGCAAAAGCCGAGCGCCGCCGCCTGCTTGATGGTGGGGATGGGAAACTCGTGATCTCTGTCCCAGCGGGCGGCATGGGGTTTGAGCGCCTCATTGGCAAAGGCGGTGGCCGCCTCGACATAAGCCTGTTGATCCTCGGTCAGGGTAAAATCCATCTTGTCCGCTTCCTTGTGTCCTTTGTCTGTTGTCTCTTTGGCCCACGCTCAACGCAGGCTGACGTTCGTGCCGGTCGACATATCCCGGTCCTGTCTCTTCAACGCAGGCTGATGGTCATGTTGGGGCCGGTCGGGATATCCTCGTCGAACCAGCGTTCGGTC
>Ga0172380_10009421_pt1 | contig 10411 bp, 3 predicted proteins | sample Leawe162metaG_FD_119747 | JGI IMG/M metagenome (GOLD analysis project Ga0172380, IMG submission 119747) | Leachate microbial communities from a municipal landfill in Southern Ontario, Canada - Leachate well 162 metaG | ecosystem: Engineered > Solid waste > Landfill > Unclassified | place...
CGTGCAGCTCAACCCCTGCAGGATAACCGCCGCCACATTGCGCTTAAGCAGGTTATCCAGCACAGAATCCATTGACTCATCACTGAATACCGGAAAAACCTTGAGATAATAGCCTTCACGTTCTACCGCCTCCATGGCTCCCCATAGCATCCGGGAAACAAACTCCCGGTACATCTGAGTCGTCACGAAACCCAGCACTTTGGTTTTTCCCGTAATCAGAGATTGTGCAATTTCGTTCGGCCGATATCCCAGCTTTTTGGCCGAGGCCAGAACCCTCTTACACGTCCGGGGCGGAATATTTTTTGCCAGAGGGCTGTTATTCAATACGAATGACACCGTACTCCTTGAGACCCCGGCAAGCTCTGCCACCTGTTTCATCGTTACCATAAAAACAACCTTATCATTTATTAACGCATGTTAGTAAAAGAACTGCAATTTGTCAAAATTTACTGTGTCGAAACAATTTACAGAAGCCGGTGTTAATAACGCTATCTGCACCGCTTTGGCCCCGACAACCCATCCGCCTTTGCTCGTGGCCGCCCGTTGTTCTCGTCGTACGTTTTTCCGAAGAACTTGCCGAGCTGTTCCCAATCGACTTCTTTGCCCAGCCGAACCGGCGGATGAGCCAGACCAAGGATGCGGATCAGTTCGGTTTTGAACAGATCGCTCTGCGAATTATGCGGCGTTTTAACAGGTTTGCCATTTCGCTGCGCTTCATTGCTTCACATTCGTGAAGCCGTTTTCGCCTTCGGCTTGGGTCATTCGAAAATTTTTGCAAGGTTTCGGAATGGATTCCACACATTCCTTGCAAATATTTATCCCGAAAATCCTGTTATCCGGTCTGAAAATATTACCTCAGATGGCTTTTTCAGCGCCGGCTAATATAATTGCGATAGACATGATAATATCGCACATCATCCAATATTAGATAATCGCCGACCTCTGCCGAACACTCCCCTTTATCATAAATAGCAATGGTGAAATACGAACTGTTACCGCCCAATTCGTCCACAGTAAAAGGAAGGACGGCTTCCTGATACGAATCGGTGATGTTTTTAATCTCATGCGAATACAGCAGTTTTTTATCCGGAACGCGCGTATAAACGTTTACTTTCGCGGTTTTCGAGCCGATCTTCCCTTTAATTTTCAACTTAATGGCATAATTCTCGCCGGGCTCCAGAATGTCCATGTCTGCCGTGTTGATCTGCACACAGCCTCTTGTCTTGCATTCGATTTTCTGAGCCTTGGTTCCAGTGGCGGCATCACTTACTTCTGAATACACAGTCTGCGCGTCCGCGTGCGCCGGTTTGATCCAGCCGGAAGCCTGCGTGGTTTCGGTGCAGGCACCGTCTTCAAAACTCCAGTTCTGCACTTTGTTATACAGCTGTTTCACTTCAATCCAATCGGCAAACAACATTCCCGGCGAGCGAAGCTCCAATCCGAAAAGACCGTTCCCATCAATACCGGCATAGCCGGTCATGGAACATTTGCGCCAACCGGATCCTCTGACATCCGCTGTACGTTCCATCACAACATCCGAATCGCACTGAAGCTTCAAAACTGCCCCGCCGGTTGCATTTGATGGATACAGGTACATCCCGGCTGTATATTCATTTCCTGCCTGCAACGGTATGTTCTGCTGGCCATAAAATATATGACCGTTGTGAGAAATGGCGGTACACCATATTTTCTGGGATCGCGCACCATGGAATACAGTTTCAGTATCTTCAGCAAACAATACGGAGGCGTCGGAACTCTCTGCCATAAAGCCGACAGCCACGCCATTTGAAAAAGCTTCTTCGAGATCAGGATTACGGATCAGATTTTCATCGCGAATGACAATACGAGCATCCCATGCAGGCACCTGGATCGGATTGTCCATGCGTTTTCCAGAGAGGTCAATATATCGACCCTGTTCAAGAACCATCCATGCTTCGCGGGAAGCATCTGTATTAACCAGCGGGATCGAGTTGTCTTGAGCGGCCAACGCCACCTCTTCCATGGCAAGATTGTCAATGCATGCATACTCCGCCTCCCGGGGCACATCAAACACAATCCGGACATCCGGATCATTCATGTCCGCCTTGAAATAAACGGTATAATTTTTCTGGGCACTGGAGTCGATGCCTATAGTAGTATCACATCCTGCATCCCGCTTGCTGTCATGATTCTGACAGACTCGAATCCGCATAGCACAATTCGACCCGGCTTTTGCATCAAATGAAATTCGGTACGTCGTTCCTTCAGACAAGGCAATTTTGCTGCCCGGCTGTGTTCCGCTTACCCAAAAACTACCGTTTCCATTGCCGAGCACCGCCTTTAGGCAATCACCGGTCAACTCTCCATTTCCTTTTGACAAGGTCATCCAAGCATCCGGTTTGACTTTTGAACTGCCTTTGCGTGGCCAGCAGTTGTCCACTTCAACACCTTCTGAAAAGTCAGAATTCGGCACCAGGTTTCCACTAAGCTCTTCTATTACTGAAACGCCCGGATCGCCGACATATTTCATTGAATGGATGTCTAAATTCAAGTTGACATCATTTTGATGCTCATTAAGCGACAATAGCTCGATCGCCTTTTTCTCCTCTTTGCCGACATAGAATCTTCTGTGATCAATTACATCCTGAAACGGATTATAATACCGATTGTAATCAACTGTGCTGAGCATATGGTCAATATCTGCATATAAGCCTACCCATTCAATATTAACAGCAAGGCTCCTCCCGATCGGTGCTGTGTTAATATAGCAGACATTGCTTATAATATTGTTATTCGACATATTTTCGCGCGGGCCGTATTTCTTGGGCCACCATTTTTCGCCACGATCCGATTCATACGCGCGAATATTACTGCTTCCGCCGTAAAAAAGATTGCCCGAAGTGTCGGTTCCACGCGTGTTATGTAAATTTAAACCGCAATTCCCAGGGTTCACAATTATATTTTCGGCCACCCTCCACTTCGTAGAATTATCATCCAGATAAATCCCGTAACAGTTGTGGAGGGAGTTACCGTTTGCCAGATGCAGGGTATGTCCAGTTCTTGCTATATTATTTCTAAATTCATTCCAGCCAGTCGTCTTTGCGTCCGCCGGATTTCCCGTAAACTTGGTCGCATTGTCCCAAGCGTAATAAGCGCCTCCGTCCGTAAACTCGACACAAAATCCATCAACCAGATTTCGTTCAATAATATTATTACAAACAGGCTGGCTCATATGAACCCCGTTGTATCCAGCGTTCTTGATCGTGTTTCCAATAATCCGGCCGTTGGCACCCACATCGACCTGTAAGGCAGTACGATAGCTGTCCTCCATTTTATTGTTTTCAACCGAATATCCATCGACACGGTTGAGGCGAATGCACCATCGGTAACTGTTTTTGAAATTCGAGTTTTTAATGTGTATGTCTGTAATCGTAACGGTGTTATCACCGGAAAAAAAGGCGTCGGCATACCCATTGTTCAGGAAGTCACAGGATTCAACGGTGATATGATTCGCAAACAGGCCGTAAATCCCGTGTTTTTTAAACCCCTCAATCTTCAGATTGTTGAAACGGATATGTTCATTATCCGCACTCAGTGCAAAAGCGGTATCCAAAACAGAAGCTTCTGTGACATCCGTCGATAAATCCACATTTGCCGGCTTTTTATAGTAAAGCGTTGCGCCTTCTTTGTCGTAGTACCACTCGCCATCCTTATCAAGTTCCTCCAGCACGTTTTCCAGATAAAAGCCCCACCCAACTCCATATTTGCCGCCTTTTGCAAACAGAGGAGCACTAAAATACAGGGTCTTCTTTTCATTATCCCATTTTTCAACCTGTAAAATGGAATCATCCCATGCAGCAGCACGGATCACGCATCTGGCACGGGTCCAGTACGCGGCATCTTTCAAATTTTCCGCAACCAGCATATGTGAAAAATCCGGATCTTTTGTCGGTCGTTGCGTAATTTTCTCCCACCCATCATTGTCGGTACCGCAATTTGGATACCGGGCGAGAACCTGTTTTTCCCCGTTGACGAAAAAGACTGTCACATCTTCCTGCACAGGAGCCTTCCAAATGCCGTCCCCGTCTGCATCGGTCCAACCAGTGATTTTCTTCGTTCCACGAATCACGGGTTTTTCGCCTTGTCCATAGGCATCGAACACAACCGGATATTCGTCAGATCCTTTCATGTATAATGGCTTAAATGATTCTCGAAGAACAGTACCTCGTTTTAAACAGAGCGCAACCCCCTCCAAAATCTTCTGATCTGCTATATCAGAGAGCGATTTGTACGGTTCGGATAACGTCCCTTTCCCCACTCCAGTGTATTCGGGGTCAAAATAAAGAGTTTGGTTTTTCAAAACACCGGCATTTGCCAGATAACAGTTCAGTACCAAAGCGATTGTGAATACAACATAAAACAGACCGTTTACATGATTTCTCATAATTTATTGCCTTTATTGAATCGAGTTAATTATCAACGACACCTTTTCATTTTTCGCGAAATCCAGAGGAGTCCACCATTGCCTCACCGCTCAACACCATCTCCCAACTCTGTACGCGCCTTTTCAACAATTTTCTCCAGCCTCTCGGCTATTTCAGGATACAGATCGAGCATATTCACGCGTTCCCCCATATCCCGCTGCATATCGTACAAGGCCTTATCTGTCCATTTTTTTCCGTATTTTCCGGGATAGCCATCTTTGCCTGGAACGAAACCTTCATATGAACGGTATTCATGCGGCACAACAAGCTTCCAGCGACCATCGGTTACACCGCACAGTGTCCGATCATAATAATACCAGAATTCTTTACGCGGATTGGCATCGGGAACTCCTTCCAGTAGCGCGGAAATGTCGATCCCGTCAATTGCCATTCGGGTATCTGCGCCGGCATACCCTCCAATGGTTGAATATAGATCAAGGGTTACAGCAAACCGATTGCAGACCGTTCCGTCTGGAATCCGACCGGGCCAGCGCATAATGCATGGAACCCGCTCGCCGCCTTCCCATGCCGTACATTTTCCTTCACGCAGTCCGTCGCAAGTGCCGGCATAATTGCCGTAGTTCAGCCACGGCCCGTTGTCGCTGGTAAAAATCACCAAGGTGTTTCGGTCCACGCCCATCTCCTGAAGCGCCAACAGAACCTGACCGACGGACCAGTCGATTTCCATCATGACATCGCCATAAAGACCAGCCCCGCTCTTACCTTTGAAACGGTCAGAGACCGCCAATGGAACATGCGGCAACGAGTGTGCAAAATAGAGGAAAAACGGCTGGCCGGCATTGTGAACTCGATGCATGAACTTGAGGGCGTGTTTTGTATAACGGCCAATCAGTGTTCCCTGCTGATCCAGCGTACTGATTATCTCGACTTGATTGGTTCCATCGTACAGCGGCAGGGGTGGAAAGCGATGCTTGGGACAGTCGGTTGTTGCAGGAAGGCCGTCGTAACCGACCGGCCAGATATCGCTGGAGTACGGCAGACCCAGCCAGTCATCGAAGCCTCGATTCGGAGGCAGTTCCTCCTGAGCATCACCAAGGTGCCATTTGCCGACCATACCCGTGACATAGCCCTGTTTTCTGAGCATTTCCGCCATCGTGACCGTGTTGGTGGACAACCCCTTATCACCGGGCAGCAGTGCACTGAAAACACCGGTTCGCTGTGGATAACATCCCGTCAACAATGCGGCGCGCGAGGCTGAGCAGACGGCTTGGGCTACATGGAAATTGGTAAATTTCATGCCCTCCAGGGCCATTCGGTCGAGATTCGGTGTCGACCACCGCTTGGCGCCAAAACAGCCAAGATCGGTGTATCCCATATCGTCGGCATAAATGAGAACAATATTAGGCTGCTCAACCGGTTTGACGGTGCTCCCGGCAAATCCCTGACAAATCGGTAAAAGTGATGAGGCAGCCCAAAGTAAAAATTGATTCTCTCTCCTAATCATCGTCTCTCCTGATCTACCGGGTTTTATTGATTTGCCTGGATGCGCAGACGAATAAACTGTGTATCATTTGTCATCTGTATCCGGTTGGTCACCGCTTCAAAATCCTGATCGGACGTTTGCACTGCGGGAAGCTCAAAATATCCGGCGTTCACCCAGTTCGTACTCAGGAGATCATGATTAAGTTCCACGCTGTATGTCAGGCCGCTATCCTGAACATACCGGCGGAAATAGACATAGTCGAACCAATTGGTTCCCTGATCCCGCAAAACAGAACCTGTCGGCAAATACCCTCGATCCAGACTGTTTGTCGGGTCACCACCCAGTCCGTACTCGATCAGATTGTTCAGCCCGTCGCCGTCATCATCCGCGGTTTTTCCGCCGATCACATTGTGTGCCGTCGCCCAGAGGTCGTATCGGGAAGGTGTTGGAAGTTTTTCAGCTATGCTGAGTTCATCAACATAAAAATCGGCACCGGTACCCGATCCTCCGGTATTGGTGGTGAAGTCCAGACGATCTACAGAAGATCCGCTTTTGTAAAAGGCCAGTCCTGTAAATGTGACAGGAGTCACGCCATCTGTTATCGTCAGATCAAATGTGTCCGTATCGAAGTCTGTAGTAATCCGAAACGTATACCATTTGCCGTATGACATACCGGCATCCAGTGTATGCCAGATGCCCGCGCTGTCCTGATATCTCACACTGGTTTCATTAAGACTTAACTGTAATTTAATAAGCTGATCACTGCCAGAGGCCCCTTTCCACAGCGAAAAAATCGGAGCCTGCGACCCGTTCGGAGTCATAAAATCAAATTCAACCTGAACATTGTTGGTATTGCTGTCGAATATATTTCGCACACGAGCACTTGTCGATGCCGCAGAGTCCGTATCTGTAAAATGCAGCGCCTGACTTCCCGACCCCAACGTCGAGTTGGTTGCAGCGACTGTTGCACCTTGATCGACACTCGCATTCACGTCAGTCCAGCCATTTGAACCGTCAACACTTTCTCCCGCAGTATAGCTTTCAAAGTCATCGATAAACATATCCTGCGTCTGGGAGTAGCCGGCGCTGTATTGATAGACCATGGCCTGATCCACCGGCTCGGTCACTCCATCCGGTCCCGTCACATACAGACTGATATCAAAAACACCGTCATCTGTTCCGCTGTTGATGTTCCCGGCAAGCAGTTCCAGCGTATGTTCCCCTTCTCCAAGAAAACGGGAAGGATAATAATTCGTTATGATGCTGCCGGTATTTTCCAATACCGGCACTCCGTCAACAAACAGCTGGGCCCAGTCATTCTGCTCAGAAAAAGAGAAATTATATTCGCCGCTGGTTGATACATCAAAACGTCCTGTATAACGGGCGGCAAGCTGGTCAACCAAAGACGGATCCGAAACACTCCCCACCGGATTTTGGTCGATATCAGCCAGCCGGGTTACATTATTCGTCAGATGGGTATAGTCCGCATTGCTTCCGTCATGAACGCCAATCAGCAATGTGGTATGCAGACGGGTTACATCCGGCGTTCCGGTAAATGTACTTGCCGCAGATGTTGCCCCGCCCTGTCCGACAAAATACTCGCCGAGGATTCCGGGCTGACGATTCACATCCAGTAGAGGCGTTCTTCCCGCTGTATCGGCCGGCATGACATCCAGGCTCACTTCGGCCATATTTCCGGTGATGCCACTACTGGCCACGGCGAAAGTGAAATTGTCAGTGCCGACATAGCCGCTATCGGGCTGATAGGTGAAAGCGCCCGTGGAGATGTCAAAGTCCAGCAGCTGGCCGTGCGCCGGCGCGACCGCCAGAGCAAAAGTAATCGGATCGCCCTCGGGGTCTACTCCGGTCACCGTATCACTCAGGTTATTAGCACCACTGAACGTATGAATCTGGGAAAAGGCCACCGGAGGAAAGTCGTCCGGCACCACCGGAAGCGTGCGAAACGCCGCGCCCTGAGTCCCCAGCGTATCGGTCGCTACAAGCGAGAGCGTGTGCAGCCCCGTGTTGGTCGGCGTGAAGGCCCAGCTCCATTCCGGTCCGTTGGTATCCGTACCCAGTAATGTTTCTCCATCGTAAAAATCAACCGAAGCAATCGCGTTGACGTCATCGAATTCGCGCGGATCCAGATCAATGCTAACCGGCTGGCCGACAACGACCACATCGGCAAACTGCGCAGGCGATGTAATGCGCAACGGCGTCTGCAACGGCACGACCGTGCGCACAGCCCGGTCGGTGGAGGTCAGGGCGCGATACATCCGGGCGCAGGTCTCGTTAGGCAACCAGGAAGCGTTGGAGACGGCACCGCCGTAATCGGCGTAAGGTGCAATGGTTGTATAAAGACTGGTGACACTTGGCGTGTAAGGCGCGGAATATTGCGTCCGGTCGGCGAGCCAGCCGGAGGCATCGGCCAAGTCGATCAGTTCCGGCCAGCCTGCACCAGATTCAAGAGAAGGAACCAGCGGACGGGGATAGCGCAGGTTCGCAACCTCGACAAACCAAGTGAAGGTGCCTTCCCATCCCTGATTGCCGTAAGGCGTGTGACCCACACGCCAGTCCACCGCATAGGCCACCTGTGCGCCCTGACTGCGCCAGATCAGAAAGTTGTTCTGCAGCGTAAACGGCTCGGTTGCAGAGTTTCCATCGGCCGAGCCGGCCACCATGAGACCCGGCACTTTCTTCGCAGCGGCGGGCAGCGCAGAATCGGAGGCATAGCCGCGGTGGTTGACAAAGGCGATTACACGTTCCGGCCAGTTCATGGCCAGAAAACAGGAATCGAATGCCCCGGCCGAATTACCGGTAATGCACAGAGGTGCATTGGATATCTCGGGATGGCCGGACACCCCTGCTGCCGCATCCAGCACCGCCTGCACCGCCGGCTGAATCTTAGCAGGATCGTCTGACCACAGGTTCATGTTTCCTGCGTTTTGGTAACCGATCAGCGCAAAACCAATATTGCGTGCAGCCTCCTGCGCCGCAAAGTCGTGAACCATGTAACGGAAGTCCGATCCGCTGCCGGGGCCAAAAAATATAACGCCTCGGATCACCGGCTCGGTCGAGGGCAGCCAGAGCGTGTAGTCGTTGGTAGCGCTAACGCCGGATGAATTGAAATAGGTCGCCTGAAATTCATAGTATGGCTCGGCCAACAGCCGGGAGGCATCGGTTTCCACTTCTACATTGTCCCAGATCCCAGTACTGGTAGTCCCGGCGTCGGCAGCGCTGGATCGCATAGTTTCGAGCAGCAACGCAGAGTCACCACTGGAGCCCCAGTTCGCCTGCGAAATTCCGTGCTCTCCGCTGATACGAAGGACGCTGGTGCCTCCAGTGAAGGCCTTGAGACGATAGCGGTTTGCGTTAAGGGTCAATTCAAAGCGGTCAAGGTGTTGGTTGGCAGCCTGAAGAGTCGTCTCAAGCAACTTTGTAACATTGGGATGAATCTGGTCGGCAAAGACATTGGGTGCATTGAGCTTACAAGAGAACGTGATCCGATCACTTTGCTGAAAGCCAACCATCAGCGTGTCCGGCGAGTCGTAACCGGAGGAGGACTCTGAGGCCACCATGAACTGCCCGTAATTCATGAAGGTACTGGCAGTATCTCCATCTACGGTCAGGTCGGCACTGAATTTGAGCTGTCGAGTAAAGAAATTGCAATTGGTGCTCAGCAAACCAGCCAGAGTCGTATGGATCGTACCGGCACTATCAGACGAGGCCGTCTGTACCAGTTTGCCGTTCTCTTCGCTGACAGTACTGGTCTCCGGCAGATTGGCTGTCCAGAATCCCGGGATATTGTCACTGTTGGCAGGCACACCGTTTTCAAACGTGTCGATAAACACCGGAGTCTGTGCCGACGCAACGCTCAGCAAGCCGGCTGTCATAAGAAATGTCCATATTGACTTTTTCATACACACCTCAATTTTGTGTGAAGGAATCAGCATATTGCGATCGTGGATATTCTCGCAGTTTCTAATTTTCATTCGCGATCCGACCCAAATTCGGATTCGCCCATCGTTTTGCCCCGAAGCACCCAAGAATCCGTATATCCCATATCGTCAGCAAGAATCACACGATTTTGACGCATTTTCCGCAAATCCATGAAGCGCGGTCATCGCACACGAAAACCCCCATAGTTGGAAAACTATGCCTTTTTCTCATAAAAACCCTTACGCCATGCTATGTCCGTATTTTATGCGCCATATCAAAAAATTAATTAATCCGCCCTTGTCGAATTTTTCCATTATCCGCAAAAAACGATACTCCAGGATCAAATAATTAAGTTCGCAACACGGTCATGCTGTTAAACAGGAAAATTTTACTGGAAAATCAGTTCCTCAACAGAAATTGAATAGATTAATAAAATATATCCCATAGAAATATGAAAAATTAATCCCTTATTTACATTAAACAAGATAAGACACTAATGTATTACTACCAGCCCTAAAATAGCGCCGATCTTTGGGCCTATGCTGACGTCATCGATGTAGTAGTC
>Ga0172380_10009422_pt1 | contig 10409 bp, 5 predicted proteins | sample Leawe162metaG_FD_119747 | JGI IMG/M metagenome (GOLD analysis project Ga0172380, IMG submission 119747) | Leachate microbial communities from a municipal landfill in Southern Ontario, Canada - Leachate well 162 metaG | ecosystem: Engineered > Solid waste > Landfill > Unclassified | place...
GTCCTCATCCGTCAACTCATGAAAGGGGGCGAAACTGCCGACCCCGCCCACATTGTTGACCAGGATGTGCAGGCTGCCGAAATGGGATACCGTTTCGGCCACCACCTGCTCAATATCTTCACCACGGGTGGCATCGCCCACCACTGCATGCACCATGCCGCCTGCCTGGCGGATGGCCTCGGCCGTTTCGGCCAGCTGCCTGACATTGCGGGCGGTGACCACCACCCGGCACCCCTCGGCAGCCAGGGCTGCCGCTACCGCGCTGCCGATGCCCTGGCTCGAACCGCTGATGAGCGCCACCTTATTTGCAAGGCCGTAATCCATAACATTGCTCCTTAAATATTGATGAAATCGACAAAACTGAAAGTTAACCACAGAGAGCACAAAGCCCACAGAGATAACTTGCTGAAAATAAAAATATTTTCTCTGTGATCTCGGCGTGCTCTGTGGTGAAAAGAGACTTTTTACGAGTTCATCAACATTACTTCCCGTCTGATTTCCGGAAATCTCCATGGCGTGAAGGGCCGTCAATGTTGACAATCTATCAATTTGCATGCCAGCCGGGTATCCGGCCAGCCGTTTGGCAGCCTGCTTGCATAACCTGTCAGCACCGTCTGTTTGCCCTTATGAGCCGGCCGGTAACTCAGGAAAACGCTAAGCCGCCCCCGGCGGGCCGGCGAGGAAGCGAGCATGGATATCAGGGTGAAACGGGCCTATGAACGGCCGGACAACAGCGACGGCATCCGGGTGCTGGTGGACGGCATCTGGCCCCGCGGGCTCCGCAAAGAGGATGCCGGACTTGATGAATGGCTGCGGGATATCGCCCCGAGCAGCGGCTTACGCAAGTGGTTCAACCATGATCCTGCCAGGTGGGAGGATTTCGTGGAAAAATACTCTCGGGAGCTGGACAGCCGGGGAGAGCTGGTGCGGAAACTGGTTGGCCTGGCGGCAAAAGGCAGGCTGACCCTGGTGTTTGCCGCCAGGGACAGGGAACACAACAACGCCGTGGTGCTGTTGGGATACCTGCGGGACCTGCTGGGCGGATGACCCGGGCAGCAGAGCAAAGCCGGCATAATCCGCTTGGTCCCTTGGGGCCATTTCTGTCTTGTTGTTCAGGATTTTGTCCTGCCGGACCGGATAATTTCCGGGTAAAGACCCGGGGCCGCAAATCAGCTTGTGGGCAGCGGACCAAAACCTTTTTTTTTACCAATCCATCCGCTTCGCTGAGCGAGAGATAAAACAAGGTGCGCTGGAGGGAAAAATAATGATGAAAGAAGTGCAGACAAAAGTAGAGTTGGAAAAAATAGCCCGGCTGGTCCGGCATGACATCCTGACCATGACCACCAATGCCGGCTCCGGGCATCCCACTTCGTCGCTGTCCGCAGTGGAACTGATGGTGGGGCTGATGTTCGGCGGCACCTTCCGCTTTGATGCGGATCATCCGGATCACCTCAACAATGACCGGCTGCTGTTCTCCAAGGGGCACGCCTCGCCGCTTTTTTATGCCCTCTGGAAGGCGGCCGGGAAATTATCCCGGGCCGATCTGCTGACCTACCGCCGCTTCGGCAGCGCCCTGGAAGGCCATCCCACCGCCTCCTTCCCATACGCCGAAGCGGCCACCGGCTCCCTGGGCCAGGGGCTGTCCATCGGCCTCGGCCTGGCGCTGAATGCCAAACTGGATAAACTGACCTATCGAACCTATGTGCTGCTGGGCGACAGCGAGATGGCGGAGGGGTCGGTGTGGGAGGCGATGGAAATTGCCGCCCATTACCGGTTGGACAACCTGGTGGCGGTGATTGATGTCAACCGCCTGGGGCAGCGGGGGGAAACCATGTACGGCCATGACCTGGAGGCCTACCGGCGGCGGGCCGAGGCCTTTGACTGGCATACCATGGTGATCGACGGCCATGACCTGGAAGGGATCTTGAACGCCTACCGCCAGGCGGACCAGTATGTCGACCGGCCGGCGATGATCATTGCCCGGACGATCAAAGGCAAGGGTGTTTCCTTTATTGAGGATAAAAACGGCTGGCACGGCAAGACCCTGAAAAAGGTGGAGCTTGACCGGGCCCTGGCCGAACTGGGGGAGGTGGATGAACAGGTGCGGGGCTTTATCCCACTGCCCCATGATCTGCAGCCGGACCGGCAGCCTGCGGCCGAACCGGCTCCTCTCTCCTATGCCCTGGGCGACGCGGTGGCCACCCGTAAGGCCTACGGCAAGGCCCTGAAAAGGCTATTTCCCGCCTTTCCGGATATGGTCGTCCTGGACGGCGAGGTGAGCAATTCCACCATGGCGGAGTATTTCAAGGAGGAACATGCGAATCGTTTTTTTGAGATGTATATCGCCGAACAGAATATGGCCGGCGCGGCCATCGGTTTTTCCGGCCGCGGCAAGATTCCCTTTGTCTCGACCTTTGCCGCCTTCATGAGCCGGGCCTACGATCAGATCCGCATGAGCCAGTATTCCGACGCCAATATCAAGTTCGTCGGCTCCCATGCCGGGGTCTCCATCGGCCTGGACGGCCCGAGCCAGATGGGGCTGGAGGACATCGCCTTTTTCCGCACCATTATCCATGGCGTGGTGCTCTATCCCTGCGACGCGGTGAGCACCGAAAAGCTGGTGGCCGAGGCAGCCCGTTACCGCGGCATCGTCTACCTGCGGACCACCCGCGAGGATACGCCGGTGCTGTATGAACCCCAGGAGGAGTTCCCCCTCGGCGGCTGCAAGGTGTTGCGCCAAAGCGGGGCCGACCGGGCCACCCTGGTGGCCGCAGGCATCACGGTCTACGAGGCCCTGGCCGCCTGGGAGACCTTGCAGCAGGAGGGCATTGAGGTCCGGGTCATTGATCTGTACTGCATCAAGCCGGTGGATGAAAAGACCCTTCGGGAGGCGGCCGGGGACACGGGGCTGCTCATCACCGTGGAGGACCATGTGCCGGAAGGAGGGCTGGGGGAAGCAGTACGCAGCGCCCTGTGGAACACCGGGGCAACGGTGGCAAGTCTTGCGGTCCGAAAAAAACCCAGAAGCGGCAAGCCGCAGGAGTTGCTTGATTTTGAGGAAATTTCCGCCAGAGCCATAGCTGACAAGGTCAGGGAACTGTGCGGCAGGGAGGGTTGATCATGAAAGAAAATCCACTTATTGCATTACAGCGGTTCGGACAAAGCATCTGGCTTGATTACCTGCACCGGCGCATGTTCGATTCCGGTGAACTGGCCAGGCTGATCGACGGGGATGGTCTGCGGGGGGTCACCTCCAACCCGGCCATCTTTCAGAAGGCCATCGGCGGCAGCGAGGTCTATGATGAGGCGATCGCCACCCTGGCCAGGCAGGGCAAGAGCAGCGAGGAGATCTACCAGGCCCTGGTGGTGGAAGACGTGCAGCGGGCCGCCGATCTCTTCCGCCCCCTGTATGACTCCTCCGACGGCCTGCACGGCTATGTCAGCCTGGAGGTCAACCCGCATCTGGCCGATGACACCGAGGGCACCATACAGGAGGCCAGGATGTTCTGGCAGCTGCTGGACCGGCCCAATGTCTTCATCAAGGTGCCGGCCACCGAGGCCGGTCTGCCGGCCATCCGGCAGCTGATCAGTGACGGGATCAATGTTAATGTGACTCTGCTCTTCGGTCTGCTCCGTTATCGCAAGGTGGCGGAAGCCTATCTGGCCGGCATTGACGACCGGATCTGCCTGGGAGAGCCGGTGCAGCGGGTGGCCTCGGTGGCCAGCTTTTTTCTGAGCCGCATCGATGTGCTGCTTGACGAACGCCTGCCCCAGAAGCAGAAAGAGAGCGGTCCGCCGGCCGGGGTTCCCGCTGCCCTGCAGGGGGAGGTGGCTATTGCCTGCGCCAAAAAGGCCTATGCCATCTATCAGGAGATCTATACCGCGCCGTCATTTATGAGGATGGCGGGCAAGGGTGCCCGGCCTCAGCGCCTGCTGTGGGCCAGCACCGGCACCAAGAACCCGGCCTACAGCGATGTCAAGTATGTGGAACCCCTGATCGGGCCGGAGACGATCAATACCCTGCCCCAGGAAACCCTGCAGGCTTACCGGGACCATGGCCGTCCGGCCGCCCTGTTGCAGGAAGGGCTGGAGCTGGCCGACAAGGTGCTGGAGGATCTGGTCAGCCTGGGCATCGATATCGACCTGATCGCCCGCAAACTGGAAGAGGAGGGGGTGGACAAGTTCAACCAACCGTTTGACAAGCTGCTGGGCGAGATTGATCTGCGGCGGCGGAAGGCACTATCGAGATAAGCTGTTAAACTGATGAGCTGATGAGCTGGTAAGCTGTTGAGTTGATGGTCTGCTGTTCGAGCTTTACAGCCAGCAGTTGCTTAGCCGCTTAATAGCTCAACAGCTTTTCTCCCCCGTCCTGCCGGGGGAGAATCGTCCTGTGCGGCAGGACAGCCGGCCGGCGGAATCTGTCCCCAGGAACGGGGCTGGAAGGCCGGAAGGGTTAACTGCGCGGCCGCGGGCCTTGCCGGGCATAGCCGCTATCCGTGGCATATTGCTTGCATTTTGTTGGTGCCGGGTACCTTGACAGTGGAATTATCCGAACTCAAGTGGAAGGACTCGTAAAAACTGAAAAATTAACCACTTCATCAAAATGATGTTGCAGAAAAACGGTCAGGTGAAGAGGGCGCCACCCGTCAGCGCCTTCTTCTTCCTCGCCGCCGGGTTTCTGCGGAGTAAAAAATGCTTGAATTGACCAGGCGGGCCTTTCTCCGACTGTTTGCCAACAGCAGTTTCGCCGTGGCAGTGGGCGGCCAGTTCCCGGACAAATGGCTGTCGCCCCCCCTGCCGCCGGAAGAGAACCGCAACATGGCCGAGCGGCTGATTTATGCCACCACCTGCCGGGAGTGCCCGGCCGGCTGCGGCATGCATGTCAGCCATGTCAACGGCCGGGCCATTAAGGCGGAGGGCAGCCCGGACCACCCGGTCGGCCAGGGAGGGCTTTGCGCCCGCGGCCAGTCCGCCCTGCAGGGCATCTATGATCCGGACCGGCTGCGCCAGCCCCTGCGGCGCGGCGCCCCGGCCCGGAATTTCCCGGATACCGGCCTGACGCCGGCCAGCTGGCAGGAGGCGCTGCTGGCCATCGGCAACCGGCTGCAGAGCGGCAAGGGCCGGGTGCTGGTGATCAGCGGCCTGGAAACCGGAACCCTGGCCGATATCCTGGCCGCCTTTGCCGAACGCTTTAACGGCCGGCTGCTGATCCATGAGCCCTTCGATTATCAGCCGCTCCGGGACGCCCACGCCGGCTTGACCGGGCGGGCGGTCATCCCCTGGTACGGGCTGGACCACTGCCGGCACATCATCAGTTTCGGGGCCGATTTTCTCGAATCCTGGCTCTCCAATGTCCAGTTCACCGCCATGTTTTCCCGCATGCATGCCTTCCAGGGCGCGGCCACCGGCAGATTCACCTACGTGGGGCCCCGGCTGTCCATGACCGCGGCCAATGCCGACGACTTTATCCAGATCGCTCCGGGCCAGGAGGTGCGGGTGGCCAAGGGGCTGCTGCGGATCATGGTGGAACAGGGCTGGGTCACCAGGGGCAGGGAGCAGCTGGCCGCCTACAGCCGGGAGGCACGGCCCGAGGAGCTGCCTCTGGAAAACGGCATGAAAAGATTGGTGCGCCTGGCCCGCGAGTTCTCCCGGGCCGAGGCTGCGGTGGCCCTGCCGGGACCGGCCCACGGCGCCGGGGAAGAGGCCCGGCGGCTGGCGGAAGCGGTCTTTCTGTTGAATTATGCCACCGGCCGCGTAGGCCAGGGCCTGGATTTTTCCCGCATTCATGCCCTGAGCAGCTGCCACCCCGATCTCGAACTTTACCGGAGTCTGGATGATCTGACCCCTGAGGATGTGGTTTTCCTGCATGGAGCAAATCCCGCCTACAGCCGGCCCTGGCTGGCGGAACTTCTCAAAAGGGCCGGGCTGGTGGTGAGCCTCAGCCAGCTGGCGGACGAAACGGCCCTGCTGGCCGACTGGGTGCTGCCCGTGGATCATCCCCTGGAGAGCTGGGGCGAGTATACCCCCTGGACCGGCATCCATTCCCTTGTGCAGCCCGCCATGCGGCGCCTCTATGATTCCCGGCCCGCCGGCGATATCTTCCTCTCCCTGGCCGATATGGCCGGCCGGCCTTTGCAGCGGGGAGCGGACGGCGGCACCGACAACAATTTCTACTCCTGGCTGCAGGCCGACTGGGGGCAGCGGGACGGGCAGGGGGCTGCCGCCCGGCAGGAGCTGCTGGCCCGCGGTTTTGCGCTGAGCCCGCCCCAGCCGGAAAAGGAGCTGCAGATCAGTCTCGAACAGCTGGAGGTCGCGACCGCCCCGCCCCGGGAGATTGACCACGCGCCGCACCGGGCCGCCCTGGTGCTCTGGCCCTCCATCTTCTTTTTTGACGGCCGCACCGCCAACCGCTCCTGGCTGCAGGAAAATCCCCATCCCATCAGTTTCATCGCCTGGTCGAGCTGGCTCGACATCCACCCGGACAGGGCAACCGCCCTGGGGCTGGCTGACGGCGATCTGGTCAAGATGACCACCGCCGGAACAGTGGCCACCCTGCCGGCGCGCCTCACCGCGGAGATGCATCCCGAGGCGGTGGGGCTGGTCCTGGGCCAGGGCCATTGGGCCATGGGCGAGGTGGCGGCGGGCCGGGGCGTCAACGGCTTTGCCTTTCTCAAAGGCGAAACCGGCGGCAATGGCTCGGTCACGGTCAGCCTGGAAAAAACCGGGGGAAAGGAGCCGCTGATCTGCCTGGGGGCCAGCTTTGATCAGCACGGCCGCGACCTGCTGCGCTGGCAGAAGCTCGGCGATGCGCCGGCAGCCGGCCCCGGCCGGGAGCAGGTCACCCTGCCCCTGCCCGCTGGCTATGAGCGGGTAAACGATCTCTACCAGGGCCACCAGCATGCCCGCCACCGCTGGGCCATGGTCATCGACCTGCAGCGCTGCATCGGCTGCGGCGCCTGCTCGGTGGCCTGTTATGCGGAAAACAACATCGCGGTGCTGGGGCCCAAGGCCCTGCGTCAAGGCCGGGAGATGAGCTGGCTCAAGGTGGTGCCCTACCGCCATCCGGAGAAAAAAAATATGGTGGGTTTTCTGCCCCTGCCCTGCCAGCACTGCGACCAGGCCCCCTGCGAGCCGGTCTGTCCGGTCTTTGCCGCGGTGCACACCGAGGACGGGCTCAATGCCCAGGTCTACAACCGCTGCGTCGGCACCCGCTACTGTTCCAACAACTGCCCCTACAAGGTGCGCCATTTCAACTGGTACAACATCGACTGGCAAAAATCGCTGCAGTGGCAGCTCAACCCGGATGTGACGGTGCGCTGCCGCGGGGTCATGGAAAAATGCACCTTCTGCGTCCAGCGCCTGCGGAGGGCCGAGCAGCAGGCAAAGGTCCAGGGCCGCGAGCTGACCGAAGCCGAGGTGCAGCCGGCCTGCGCCCAGAGCTGCCCGGCCAGGGCCCTGGTGTTCGGGGATCTGCTGGACGAAAAATCAGAGGTGCGCCGGCTGTTTCAGGAAGACCGGCGCGGCTATCAGCTGCTGCACGAATTGAACACCAAGCCGGCAGTGCTCTATCTCCAACGCATCGAACAGGACTAAAATCCGTGGCCGAGACCTTTGCCGACATCAATGAAAAAATCCTGCGGGCCACCGCCCCGCCGCCGCTGCGCTATTATCTGGTGCTGCTGGCTCTTAGCGCCGGGGTCAGCGGCCTGCTCTACGCCTGGATGTATCAGGTGTTCCAGGGACTCGGGGTGGCCGGCATCCATGATCCGGTGGACTGGGGCGTTTATATCGTCAATTTCGTCTTCTGGGTGGGCATCGCCCATTCCGGCACCCTGATCTCCGCCATTCTCTTTCTGCTGCGGGCCGGCTGGCGCGACGCCGTCTCCCGTTCCGCGGAGGCGATGACCGTTTTCGCGGTGACCATCGCCGGGCTTTTTCCCCTGATTCATCTCGGCCGGGTCTGGGTCGTCTACTTTATCCTGCCCTATCCCACCGAGCGCTTCATCTATCCCAATTTCCTCAGCCCCCTGGTGTGGGATGTGCTGGCCGTGTCCACCTATATGAATGTCAGCGTTATCTTTTTCCTGGTGGGCCTGATCCCCGATGCCGCCGCGGCCCGGGATTACTACCAGCAGAAAGAGGGGCCGGGGCATGTCAAAACCTGGTTTTACAAGATTCTGGCCGGGGGCTGGGCCGGCACCGAGCTGCAGTGGCGGCACTATGACCGGGCCTATCTCTATTTCGCCGCCATGGCCACGCCGCTGGTCATCTCCGTGCATTCCATCGTTTCCTGGGATTTTGCCATGGGCCTGCTGCCGGGCTGGCATTCCACCATCTTTCCCCCCTATTTCGTGGCCGGGGCCATCCATTCCGGCCTGGCCATGGTGCTGGTCCTGCTGATCCCCATGCGCAGGCTGCTGCACCTTGAGGCTCTGATCAAACCGCACCATTTCGACATGGTGGCCAAAACCATGCTGGTGACCACGGCGATCATGGGCTATTCCTATGGCGTCGAGCCCTTCATGGCCTGGTATGCGGGCGGCATCTTCGATCGCCAGTTCGCCGCCTGGGAGCCCTTCGGCTGGGTTGGGCCGGTCTACTGGTCCCTGATCCTGCTCAATGTCCTGGTCCCGGCGCTGCTGATTTTCAGAAAGTTCCGGGCCGATTCCCGGGCCCTCATGCTCATCGCCCTCGCCGTGGTCATCGGCATGTGGCTGGAGCGCTTCATGATCGTCACCGCCTCCACCAGCCACGATTTCATGCCCCATAACTGGGATTCCTATTTCCCCACCTGGGTGGAGATCACCATCACCTTCGGGGCCTTCTGCCTCTTTTTCCTGCTCTTCCTGCTTTTTGCCAAGCTGCTGCCCACCGTGCCCATGGCCGACCTGAAGGCCCGGCAGGAGGAGGCCGCCGGCACGGTGGGCGAAGAGGGGGAAAGCGATCAGGCACCCCTCCTGGCGGCCGGGGCGGCCGGCCCCGGCGGAGACGGCAGCGTCATGCTGGCCGTTTACGGCGAGGCCGGGCGGCTGGTGGACGGGGTCAGGCGGCTGCGGGACGCCGGTTTCCTGCACATCGAGACCTTTTCCCCCATCAGGCTGCCGGCCCTGCTCGGGGAGCTGCATCTCACCCGCAGCCCCATCCGGGTCATATCCCTGCTCGGGGCGATCAGCGGCATGGCGGGCGGCTTCTGGCTGGCCGGCGGCACCGCGGCGGTGAACAATCTCATCGTCGGAGGCAAGGGGCCGGATTCCTGGATCCCCTTCTGCATCCCGGCCTTTGAGGGGACCATCCTCCTCGGCTCCTTCGCCAATTTCCTGGGGCTTATTTTTCTCGCCCGGCTGTGGCCGTGGCGCAAGCATGCCCGCTATGACCTGCGCTTTTCCCGGGATAAATTCGGGCTGGTGGTGACCTGCCCGCCGACCCTGAAGGAGAGAGCCGCCGAGGTGCTGGCGCCCACGGGCATGGAGGAATTCCATGCCGACTAAGCAGCTGAAAACAACGGAGTCGTGCATACCCCGCATCAATCTGCTGTGGTCCGTGCTGCTGGCGGCCGGCCTGAGCGTCTGGCTCTTCGCCTTGTCCCAGACCGGCGCGGAGCGGGCCTGGCTGGGGCTGCTGGTCAACTTTCTCTATTTCGGGCCCCTGGCCGCGGGGCTTACGGTCTGGCTGGCCATCATCGCCATGTCCCGGGGCGGGTGGGCAAAGGGCTACGAACACCTGGCGGCAAACGGCATCCTGGCTGCCGGGCCGGTCATCCTGGCCCTGGCCGCGCTGTGGCTCGGCAGCTCCCAGTGGTCGCCCTGGCTCGGCAGGAACCTGCCCCAGGGGGTGTGGCTCGACACCAACTTTGTCCTGGGCCGTGATCTTGCCTCGCTGACCCTGTTCTGGCTCTTTGCCTGGTTTTACCTGGGCAGGCGGCAGCGGGGCAAAAGGGGCGGGGCAGCCGGGGCCCTGTTCATCCTGGCCTATGGCGTGGTCTTTTCCCTGCTCGGTTTTGATCTGGTCATGGCCCTTGATCCCGCCTGGCACAGCTCCCTGTTCGGCGGCTACTTCGCCGTTTCCGGGCTCTATATGGCCGTGGCCGCCCTGGCCTTCATGGCGTCCTGGCAGCCCCGGCCGCGCCTAGTTTTTCTGCATGACATCGGCAAACTGCTGCTGGCCTTTTCCCTGCTCACCACCTACCTGATGTTTTCCCAGCTGCTGCCCATCTGGTACGAGAACCTGCCGGGGGAGACCACTTTCGTCTTTGCCCGGCTCCAGGTGCGGCCCGCCTCCGCCCTCAGCGCGCTGCTGCTCGTGGTCATCTATCTCGGCCCCCTGGTGCTGCTGCTCACGGTATGGGCCAAGCAGCACCGTTATTATCTCGGCGCGGTGAGCGGCCTGGTGCTGCTGGGCATGTGGCTGGA
>Ga0172380_10009423_pt1 | contig 10409 bp, 8 predicted proteins | sample Leawe162metaG_FD_119747 | JGI IMG/M metagenome (GOLD analysis project Ga0172380, IMG submission 119747) | Leachate microbial communities from a municipal landfill in Southern Ontario, Canada - Leachate well 162 metaG | ecosystem: Engineered > Solid waste > Landfill > Unclassified | place...
CATATATTGTTACTTTCACTTTCTGTTACTAGCTTTTTTAAAAGCAGTTTACCTATGCCTATTCCTTTGTAACTTTCATCTACATAAACACTTACTTCCGCAACGCCACCATACACACATCTGTTTGAAACAAGACTGAGTGCAGCCCAACCTACGACTTCGTTATTGTAAATAGCAACAAGTCTTGCAAAAGTCAAATGTCCATCGTTCCAATTTTCCCAACCCGGTGCAGTGGTTTCAAAAGTGGCAATGCCTGTTGCAATGCCACTTTCATAAATTTGTTTTACTCTTTCCCAATCCTCTTGTAGCATTGGTCTAATTATTACAGCTTCCACTTTCGCAGTTCTTTTAAATTATAGTAGATGATCTTTCAAAAGTAGCATTTTTACCGTCTTTACCTGTCCATTGTTCCATTTCTTCGGGGGCAGGTCTTGCATTGATGCCTTCGCCATAGACTGTGGCTGTGCCGTGTGTGTAAAATGCTTCCCAATCAACCCCTTGTGGGTCTGTTATCCAACTTTTTTGCGATTTTGAATAGCAACAAGTACATTCTCCTTCATCTCTTACGGTTCCCTTTGCTTTTTGCATATTGGCAAAGACTTCGTGCAATTCTGTTACGCTTTCCAGTTGCAAGCCCAAATGCTACATTCTGGTCTTCATTTTCTAATTCACTTATAGGATAAGTATTAATCAGACAGAATTTTTTTTTCAAGTGCTTCTAAATCCTCTGATCGTATATTATATGAGACAGGTGAATAACGTGAATATATTATTTCCCCTGTCAATGAATTTATAACATTAATAAATTTGTCAGCAACACTTTTTATATAGATCAGATAGTAAATGGCTGTTGTATCATTTAGAATCTTTTCATTTAACTCAGAGATTGGTATTATTTTGTATTTTAGTTTATAATTTTCAAAAATTTCTTTTTCTTCGAGTTTTTTAGATTCATCACCATTAATCTTATTGAATTTTATTAAAACATAATCTGGAACATACAATGTCTCTTTCTTTAGATTTTTAATTTCTGTCGGGTTATTCATTCCTGTAAACACACTTCTCGCCTCGCCGTTGTTTAAATAGACCATTAACGATTGGATATAATTTTTCAAAATGCCTGGACCCCAGTTACGAATATGGCCATCTCCATCATAATCTGATTGATAGATATAGGCTGGATCTTTTATCGTTTCAAAATCGGTAAAAAGTTCAATTCTTGCAACTCGTATTTTGTCCCTGTCTGTGAATTTTTTTTTCTTTTTTTTTGTTCGTTGAAAATATTTTTCTTTACATGTCCATAACTCAAGGTAAATATGTGTTTTTGGCCAATAAACATGATGTCCCCCCTTTTCTAATTTGTAAAGTTTAGTAAATTCAACATTTGTCACATGTCCTCCTGTGGTATTTGTCAAATATCCCCCTATTGTTAAAAATGAATCCTCCGGAGCAAGATATTTTTCAAAATCAGAGTATTTTATAAATTCTAGTTTAGAAATCGTCCAACTATCTTTAAATACCTTAATAAAGTCTTTAACACTTTCTGAATTTGGGTCTTTCATAAGGACGTACGTGGTGCCACTTTTTATTTTTGCAATTTCAGAAATATTTACAATTTCAATTTGACTTTTGGCTTTATGTGCAACAGTCATAATTAATAGAAAAGTTGTCAGAAAAAAAATAAATCTAGTTTTCATATCCATTTGTTTTTTTACAATTTTTATCGTTGCCGATTAGTACCTGTCATTTATACATATTGGCGCTACCGGAAGCATAAACCCAACTCTGGAAATTCTCCATTTGGTATTACTTATTTCAATCTCTTTAAGCATAATAACCTACCCATTTTCAATTGTTTATAATTATTTGAATCAGCTCTTGTTTCAATGTAAACGGATCATCGGGTGTTTGTGGGGTAAATCTAGGAATTAATGCTATTGGTTTTACATTGGAGGTTAAGAATCTATGGCGTTGTTGGTCAGGTTTTGGTAACAGGTTTGTTGAGCTTTTTTTGGGTTACACACTCTGGTCAGGCTAAACGTGAACAATTATGAAGATTTGATTTGGAATAATATGACAGAGTAGATGCACATGTCTGTGTGGCATATAACCAGGCTGTGTGGTGTAGGTAGTTCGTTGAATTTTGTTTTTGATCTACTTCACCACAATCCGTTTCACTTTACCGTATTTTGCTGAACCCAAGCGTACAATGTAGGCTCCGGGTTTTGCATAGGACAAATCCATGTGATATACATACCTCCCATCTATTTTAGCCACTCTGTTCTCAACCAGTTTTTGACCTGAAATATTGTGAAGATTTATAATCAGTGTTTCATTCACATCAGAACTTTCGAGTGACACTTCAAAATGCTTGTTTCCCAATGTCTTGATAACCATTTCTGCATCGCATAATGGCAAGTCATGCACCCCAAGATGAAGTACCAGATCAACAGTATAGTCTTCTGTTTCTCCATATATGGTTCCTTCGCAGGCACTTTGAGGTACGAGGGTTTCGCGGTTTGCTTTCACCCTTAACAGATGTTCTCCCAGGTTGACACCATCCGGAATTGTTAATGAAGGGGTATCAACATAATATCCGTTTAACTGACCAGGTGCTATTACATAGTTGTCCACAACAACCTCCTCCGTTTCGAAGACAAAATTATCGTTAAAGTCGATCCATGCTTTTACGTATTGACTTCCGTAATAGGTGGCGATGATCAGGTCATTGGTGCTGTTATTTTCAAGTTCGGTAGAAAACTCTGTATAATCACCATACCCTTGTGGCGAGCAATCGGAGGTGTTGTCGATGGAACCAAGTTTGACCAAAAAAAGGCCTGACCCACTATTGCAATTCGATTCGGGTTCACAAAAACTATTCACAACCATGATGGTGGTGGTATCATTATTAAGATTGGCATCCAATGGAAGTGAGGTATAACTTTTCAACTCATAAGTGTCTAAGGTCAACAAGTTGCCTGTTTGTGTAAAGGTATATGATAAGGGAGAATCCACAGTTAATGGCCCTGGTACATTTTCTGTAACCAATTCATCATTCAATTGATAACTCACATCAAAGTTGGATTGATCGTTGGTCCCAAAGTTATTAATGACTACCGTAATATCTTCCTCTGCAGATAATCCACTCCCTGAAACAGGTGACAATATTTCAGCTACGCCAATATCATCAGGGTATAAATGACTAACTGAAGTCATGGTGGTGTCGTTTAGATGGTCTTCATCATCTAACAGGTCAGTAAAGGCAGTTATTTGGTAAACTGAGCCAACTGTTCCCATATCGGCAGTAGTACTAAACGTATATTGCATCTCCATGGCACTTGAAATGGGACCTGGCAGTATTTCAGTTATGACTGTACCGCCATTTACCTGATAGCTCACCGGAATATTGGTTTGTTCATCTAATCCATAATTAAAAACCGTGATTGAAATAATTTCTTCATCTGACAAAGCACCATCAATGGGTTCATCAACACTAATTACCCCTACATCATTAACAAAGTCTGATGTAATTTGAAATACTCCAACTACATCGGTTCGCTGATCATTAATAAAATATTCAGCTATGTGCCAGAACGTTTTGTCGTTGAAAGGATCTAACGACAGTTGAACATAATCTGCCAGCTGCTTGTAAGGGTTATCCGACAAGCTTTGTGCAATTAAGGTTTCATCAACTGTCATTTGGCCCAGTGGGTCGGAGGCGTATCTTCCTGTAAAGTTAATTGCGATTCTTTCGGATGAACTCACCGTAGTATAACCCATGCCAATATTACCATGTCCATCCATTGCCATACTGCCCGAAAAGGCATGTTTATTATTATATGGAGAAATATAGGTTCCTTCCTGATAAATTGTCCATGGGTCACCATCGTTTTCCTGACGTAGTTCAAACCAACGAATTCCAGCCAGTTCCGATTCAGATCCATCTGTGTCGACCACAAAGTTAAAGATGGCCGAATTGTAGTCGGGGAATCTTCTGTATTGAGCTTGATTCATAATTGTTGCTTGAAGAACATCCTGATCGGGCCCATTTGGTTGAGGGACATTACTAAAAGAGCCACCATCAAACACTGAAATAAAGGGGGTTGTATTAGTTTCCGCCGGAGCCGAAATGGTTGAGTTGGAAATGTCAGTCCAATTTACGTTGACAGACCAAAGTTTTAAATGATCGGTGGATATGCCGGGCCATGCATCATCTTGCATATACACGATGGTAGCATTTCCCGGAGGAGGCATATCTCCATTGGTTACATTAAAAAACTGTGGACTATAAAACCCGGAGATGGAAATTCCCGGAAGTGGAAATTCCACAAATTGAGCAGCGTGACCTTGAAGCATTTCGGTGCGTTCCATAACAAAAACCTTGTTGCTACCGACAATATTGGCAGTCACATAATAACCATCCGACCAAACAGAGTACTTTTGATAATCAGGCACCTGGTCTATATCAAAACCCGTGGTATAAATATACCACCCATCGTTTACCGGGTCAGAACCCTGACACACGGCAATACTAAATCCATTGGGACTGACATTGGCCAAGGTAATCACAAATCGGTCAGCCTCTACATCATATAACACAATGGGATCGTAATTTGTATTGCCTGGAAATATCGTGCTTAGCGAGGCTTCCTCTGTCAAGGGATTGCCTTGCTTGTCAAAAATTCTAAATCCTCTATTCCAAGCTCCTATGAAATGGTTCGAGCCTATTGCTCCGGTTGGGTCAGAAGGAATCGAGTTGGTTGTACTGGCATTAAAAACGAGCTTAGGATCTCTTGCTTCATGTTTTACCACATTCATTTGATTTTGAACCAGTTCATCGACCGTTTTGGGAAGGCCTTTCCCCGGCACGGTAATGTTTGCCCCTCTTCTTTTTTGATCAACAACTTTAATCTGTTCATTTGGGTCGACACCAACAAAAGTCCCCTCTTTCATTTGTTGAGCCAGGCTTGGTACAAGAGTAGGCACTTGCATTATACCGTAAAATTCAGCTTTTTCACTTTCCTGACTTTGAGAAAAAAGATACGGTGTATACAAAACCACTGTAATCAGGAGAAAAAGGGAAACTGTTGTTTTCATCATTTTAGATTGAGTTTATATTTGATCAACACTTGCTACAATAGGAAGCTTTTGGTTTGGGACGGAGATTAAAAGATAAATCTTTCTAGCCACCCCGATTTATATATGAAACTAAAATTTTCATTTACAATACGTAACACACTATTACCACTTATTCTGATGACCGTAGTATATTATTTACAATAATTTGTGCTGCATTTCCAGTTCCGTATAAATATTGATTTGAATTATCAATTTTTAGGTCTTTCATCTTCTTAAACAATGAATCAAGATCATGTGTATCTATCTTCGTGCATACAGCAATATTATTTTGAATGCTCTCAATTCTTTCGGTTGTATTTCTTAAAATTATCATAGGTTTCAAAAAGAAACTGGCCTCTTCCTGCAGACCACCTGAATCGCTAATAATTAATCGGGAACTTCTTATCAGGTTCAGCATTTTAGAGTAGGGAACAGGATCTGAAATAATGAGATTCTTTGACTGATTTGAAGAATACTTGTCAAGAATTTGCTTTATTTTAGGATTCGGATGCCTGATGATAACAAATTTATAATCCGGATTGTTTATTGACAGCTTAATAATTGACTCTATGTAATTTACATTGTTCTCACCTTGGTTTTCTCTTCTGTGAATAGAACAAAGCACCGTATTCTGTTCACAATCATCACCTTGAAAGTGATTCAGTTTGTCCATTAAAAGTATGCTGTCGATGATTGTATTCCCCGTTACAATGATTTTTTCAGCTTTAAATCCTTCATCAACAAGGTTTTTTTTTGATGACTCGGTGGGGGCATAAAAATATTCTGCGGTATGACTAATCACTCGTCTGTGAAATTCTTCCGGGAAAGGTCTGCTATTATCATAAGTTCTTAATCCAGCCTCCACGTAGTGGACAGCAATTTTATTGTAAAACGCCACCAATGAGGCACAATACGTCGATGTAGTATCACCTTGAATTATGACAGAGACAATAGTATCTGTTTGACTTATCTTTTTTAAGAGAAGTTCGAGCTTACTGGTTATTTCGGCAGAGAGGATGGATAAATTGTTCGATGTATTATTGATATCCAAAGTATGATCGATTTCAATACTAAAGTCCTTTACAATTTCATGTAGTAAACTATTATGTTGATTGGTATTGATTATTATCAACTCGTTTTGGCAACCTCTTCTTTCAAATTCATAAATTACAGGAGCCAGTTTTATCAGCTCTGGTCTTGTTCCGAATATTAGTAATGTTTTATTCATTTATCGGTATGAAAAATAGATTTCTTTTTCTGTATTGATTTATATCAGCCGTTTTTAATTCGCCATATTTTCTGTGAAAACTTCTGTAGCCAAAGGATTCAATGAGACGAATCACTTCGTTTCTCTTTTCATTGTCCCAAAGTTCGCAATAGATAACCGGTTTATATTCTCTAATTGTTTTTTCAGCCCCTTTCAGAATTTCAAACTCGTAGTTTTCGGCTATTAATTTCATCCCGTTTATCGGTATATTTTTTAATTCTTCTCTTTCATCAAGCCTGGAAACTTCTGACTGTACGGTAATATAATTATCGTATTTATTAATACTCTCAACATCCACATGAGCCATTCCCTGCTTCATGACCCCTTTCACTATTGGAATCAGCATGGATTTACTGTTTTCTGAAATATCACCCAAAGCCATGTGGTACGGATAACAGTTGTTTAATTTGTAATGCTTTATAAGCTTTTTTATTGTGTCAAAGTTATCTTTTATCGGCTCGTAAGCAAAAACTTTCCCTTTATTACACTTTTTTGCAATTGGTATGGTAGTAATCCCTGTTGAAGCACCGATGATTAGAATATTTGCCTCTGGTTTTAATTGATGGACAAAATACAGGTAATCCCATTTTTTTCTGAAAAACCATAATGTTGAAATCTTGCAGACAGAGAACACATACAGGTAATTTCTGTAACCAAGTAAACGGTGTAAAATACTTATTACAAATGATTTCATTCTGATTGGCCTTTTATGGTATGCTCAAGAATTGTGTTTACTTTTTCCCAGTGATACTTCTCTTTTACAAAGCGAAAAGCATGGTCAATTATTGAGTTATAGGTGTTTTTGTTTTCCAGCAAGGTTAGTATTGCCTCTACATATTCATTTGGTTGGCCTGCTTCAAAAATCTCCAGGCTTTGTTTTGCATGTATAGCTCTATTTGCTGATTTTGAAACGACATTGGGGACTTTCATCGCCATAGCCTGAATGATTTTGTTTTGTAAGCCAATACTTACTACCATTGGAGAGATCATGATTCGTGACATGGCAATTGAATCACTGATGTGATGGAAATTCTCAATAACATCAATGTTTTTAGATCGTAACTGCTGAATGTAGCTGGTTGGGTTTGCACCAGCAATCAGAAATTTGAGATTGGGCTTTTTATTAAGAAGTAATGGCAGAATATTGGCCATTGTGTATTTAATGGCCTCAACATTTGGTGGATACGACATATTGCCCATAAAGCAAATGTCATATATTTTTTCTTCGTTACGAGGATAAAAGGAATCGAAATCGACCCCGTTTGGCACAACAACTATTTCACCAGATCTGGGATGGTCAATAAAGTGGGCATCCTGATCGGAGATAATAGTAAATCTATCAAAGTAATTGAACATCTCTCGTTCGTATTTCTTTAATCTCCTGTATTCTGATAATAAGAAAACCTTTTTAAACAGATTCTTTTCAATGTCGCCACGTTTTTTCATTCCAATTGAAAAGGCATCCATGAAGTCTAACGATTTCTCAATTCCTGTTATGTTTTTTATATACTCTACTGTTCTAAGTAAGTGACAGTGAATGTAATCTGGCTCAACCTGGTTTATGTATTCAACAATAGTCTCTTTGGCTGATTTATTGAAAAAATACCCAACTTGAAATGGTTTTTGGTTGATGAGGCATTTTGACATAGAAACAATTTGAGTAAGCGTAGAAGTCCGAAATACTTGAATATCCTTGCAAAATGATAAATGGCTATACAGCTCTTGATCAATCTTCTTGTCGGATAGTGCGATCAAGTACACTTCATTTTTCCTACTTAACGATTTAAGCTGAAAAAAGACTCTAAGCTGGTCTCCCTTGTTTATGGGGTAAGGAAATCGTGATGTGATAAAAACAATTTTCGACATAATTAGATTCCTTTGTCACCAAGGATAAAGCCTAATAATTGTGAGCTACAATTGTCAACACCTTGTTCACTCAAATGAACACCATCGAACAAATCACCTTCCTTCAATGCAAACTTAAAAGTTCGCAGGTTCTGGTCTTTTGCAATATCCTTTATGACGGTGTTGAAAATATCAATTCTATCATTCATCTGATAATTATATGGATACATGATTCCTTTTGGAAAATTAGGGATTTCAATTAGAATCACATTCTCTTTTTGAGTAAACAATTTTGCTTTTAACACAAGTAGGTCATAGGCAATTCTGAAGTCTGTAACACTTGTATTGTTTTTAGCATCATTAGTACCTACGAGAATTGTTGTTATGCCGGACAACTGACTAGATATGGAGTTGTAGTTTTTGTCAATCAGCCTGAGGACATCAATAACGTTATGACCATTTTCGGAAATATTAATGAGATTCCAGCTTTTATTCAAATTTTGTTTTAATCCGCTTGCAATTTTTTCAGGATAACTTAGGTAGGTTCTTGCTCCTCCTGTTATACTATCTCCAATAGAAATATATGTTTCCCAATTCATGTTTATTCTCTTTTTTAGGTTACGTCAGTTCTTTACAACAGGTTTCAAATGGACTTTGGAAGTTAAATCGTTCTTTCATACTTTTATTATTGAGAACGAAGATATAGATTATCACAATAAAACCCGCATAACTATACACATCTTTATTGCATGCCACTTTTTATTTTTTCAAAATTTTCAATGTATTTAAAATGATTGAAATTTACAATGGATTTTCTTGCATTAAATGAGAACCGAGCGTATTCACGATCCGTCATGTTATGAAATTGCATGAGTCTTTCTTTGAAATCGAATGTCGAATCACAAAAGTACCCATTAACACCTTCCTTTACAACTTCATTATTCTCCGGCAGGTTGGTGCTTAGTACAGGAACTCCGTTATTCAAATATTGCTTTGCTTTTATTCCTGATTTAGAAAGATGAAGTGGATTGTTCAACAGTGTGGCTATTCCCACATCAAATTTCACAATCCGTTTCTGAAGCCCATGCTCGTTATTCCAGTCTATGTCAGTTGGAATTTCCAGATCAATGTTCCTGCATGATTCAAAAAAGTGTTTAATTTCAATGCGATCCGAACTGTTGGTCACTCCGATGATGATCAATTTGCATTGAAATGCAAGGTTCTTTATCGCCGGAAAAACAACTTCAGTCAAACTGTCTTTGGGTCCGCCACCATATCCACCGATCCAACCAATGGTAAAAACCTTGTTTTTCTTATACTTAACTAAATTTAAGTCGGGAGCTGGTGATGTTATGTGACTGACTTTATTATTGAATTGCCACATGTATTTTGCAATTTTCTTGCTGCCTGCCGAAACATGTTCGCAGTTTTGTGCAAAATAACCAATCGTTTTAGGATTGTGATCCAGATAATCCGCATCATCCAGGTCATAAACGGAATTTGTTTTCCTGATCTTTATTAAGAATTTCAATAATGTTGCATAAATGAATTTGGACTGAACCCGTTGTATTACAATGATCGAATTGTGTTTGCGAAATAGAAGTGCTGAAACATAGACTTTTACAACCTTTAAAAGTCGTGTTGGAGAATAGCCTGGGACGACTAAATAAGATGAAACGCCAAGTTTTTCTCTGGCAAAGTCAAGCGGGTATTTTGCGCGGTATCTAACGCTTGGAGAGTCTAAATTGTAATAGGCAACCAATAGATGAATTTAAGTTGTTTGTCAGGCATCCTGTTTTGTTGTAAAATGGCACATTGGTTCTACTTCTCCACAATCAAAATGATCTCTTTATTATCAGTTTGTTTATTCACAAGGTTATATTTGTTTGCCTAAAATAAGAAAAAGTAGTTTGCTTCAACCCAATAACCAAAGTTTTTGGTGAACCACGTTCGGATGTGGGTCAAATTTCCTAGTTTCGCAAACCACGATTTTAATCAGTAAAATAAATTTGAACTCATTATTTAAAAGGAATCCTATGAAATTGAGAATATCCCTGATGTTCAGCTTGGTGCTTATCTGTTCTGTTCAGATCTCCCTGGCTTGTACCATAATCGCGGTAGGCAAAAAGGCTTCCGCCGATGGATCGGTAATCGTATCGCATACCGATGCCGGACCCGA